>Ga0181372_1000274_pt1 | contig 12655 bp, 6 predicted proteins | sample LowvirmetaG_5_FD_130161 | JGI IMG/M metagenome (GOLD analysis project Ga0181372, IMG submission 130161) | Marine viral communities from the Subarctic Pacific Ocean - Lowphox_08 viral metaG | ecosystem: Environmental > Aquatic > Marine > Oceanic | place: Subarctic Pacific Ocean | collected 2015-12-05
CGTCCGCGCTCGAGGTCCATCCGTGGCTGATAGTGCAGTTCGAATTGGTTGTGTCGTGCCGCAACCCGCAGTTCGGCTGCCAGTGTGCTGCTGCCCTGCATATCAAACTGCAGATGGTCGCTGTAGGCCACGAAGCGGCAGCCAGGGATAGCCTTGGCCTGCAGCATGGCGCTGCGCGCGTGATCCATCAGTTCACTCATGTTGGCAGCGTCATCCGCGAAAAGTGCACCCCCGATGCTGGCGTCGATGGCGACGTGTTGGCCTTCCAGATAGTACGGGGCCGCAATCGCCTGCAGCATCTTGTCGGCGATACGGGCCATGTCAGCGGGCGCGCCCACGTCTTCCAGTACAACCGCAAACTCGTCGCCCCCCAGCCGCGCAATGCTGTCACTGCTGCGCAATTTGCTCAGCATGCGCTGGCTGAGTGCCTGGATCACGGCATCACCGTTCTGTTCACCGTAGTGGTCGTTGATGTTGGTGAACTGGTCGACGTTGAGATAAAGCAGGGCGGTTTTGAAGCGGTAGCGCTGCGAACGCTGCATGGCACGTTCGAGGTGCGCGCGAAAGCCCGCGCGGTTCAGTGTTCCGGTCAGTGCGTCGCGGCTGGACAGTTCGCTGATGGTGGTGCGTGCCTGCTTCAGTTCGATGCTGTAGTCGAGCAGGCGGTGCAACATCGGATCCTGCAGTTGCCCGCGAACGAGGTAGTCCTGCGCGCCACTATCGCGCAACTGTCGCAGTTGCTCGCTGTCGGGTATGTTGTCACGCAGGAGGATGATGGGCAGCGATGGCACGTGTTTCTGCGCCAGGCGCAGCAGGTAATCGGTCTCCGGCCCGGCGGCCAGGATAACGGCATCGATCGCCGGGTCCATCAGCGTGTCGAGTGGGCGTTCGAGAGCGGTGTTGCTGTTGAGCCTGAAGCGCCGGGGCTCGGCACGATCCAGGCAATCCGCCAGGATCAGATGATCTGTTTTATTGGCCGAAATCGCCAGAATCGTTCGCAGATCCACAGGTTCCCCGCGCTTTACTGTGCACTGTGAGAGAGCCCGGGGCCCTCAACAGCACGTTAATGTTGCTCGTTATTCTATATATAACATGAGGTTATACGTAGTATGTGAGAGAAATTCTAGTAATTTTTCCCAAATGCCGGCGCTTTCACGGTATTTTCCACGCATGAGCGACGAGGTTGGCTGTCTGGGGCTCGGCGACACAGGCGCAAATTGTGCTAGAATCGCCCGCCCTTGCGCACGACAGGCCGAGCATGAGCATTGCTTCCGACAAGCTGGAATCTATTCGCAAACAGGTTCAGGTCCACCTGGACAACGCTGAACGCAGTGAAATGAGTCCTGCGCGTGAGCGCGAGCTGTGTGACCGCATTGGCCGACGCTTGCAGGCGGAGAACGCGGTCATCGTTGCGCATTATTATACGGCGCCCGCGATCCAGGCGCTTGCCGAGGCTACCGGGGGCTGTGTATCAGACTCCCTCGAAATGGCGCGCTTCGGTCACGATCACCCGGCCACCACGCTTATTGTCGCGGGTGTAAGATTCATGGGGGAAACGGCGAAGATTCTCACCCCGGACAAGCGTGTGCTCATGCCCACCCTCGAGGCGACCTGCTCTCTGGATCTGGGCTGCCCGATTGAGGAATTCTCCGCGTTCTGTGATGCGCATCCGGACCGCGAAGTCGTGGTATATGCCAATACATCTGCCGCCGTAAAGGCGCGCGCGGATTGGGTGGTGACGTCGAGCATTGCGCTGGATGTTGCCGAGCACCTCGCTGCACAGGGCAAGAAAATCATCTGGGCCCCGGACCGTCACCTGGGCGACTATGTGCGCAGCCAGACGGGGGCCGACATTCTCATGTGGGATGGCGCCTGTATTGTGCATGAGGAATTCAAGGCCCGTGGCATAGCGGATCTCAAGCGTGTTTACCCGGATGCCGCGGTGCTGGTGCACCCGGAGTCGCCGGCAGCGGTACTGGAGTTGGCCGACCGCGTGGGCTCCACAACGCAGATTATCCGCGCGGCACAGGAGCTCCCCAATCCACGCTTCATTGTGGCGACGGATCAGGGCATTTTCTACAAACTGCAGCAGCAGGCTCCGGGCAAGGAGTTCATCATCGCGCCCACTGCCGGCAATGGCGCAACGTGCCGCAGCTGCGCCAACTGTCCGTGGATGGCGATGAACGAGTTGCAGGCGCTGGACCAGGTGTTCGAGCGCGACGACAATGAAGTGTTTGTTGACCCGGCGGTTGGCCGGCAGGCGATGGTGCCGCTGCGGCGTATGTTGGATTTTGCTGCCAATCTCAACAAGGGCGTCATCGGCAACGCCTGATCAGATGTCCATGCGCTCGCGCAGGGTGTTGATGTCAACCAGGCGCTCGTTGATTCTCGCCGCGGCCACGTGGTTCGATCCGACCAGTTTCAGGGCATAGCTCAACTGTTTTTCCGCTTCGCCCAGATTACCATTGAGAATGAAGTACTCGGCGCGCGACTGGTGCAGGCCGACGATATTTCCGGACAGTCCCTGCACCTCAGCCAGCAGGTACCATAGCGCCGGGTCCTCCGGGCGCACCTTGCTCTGCTCCAGCAGCACGGCTTCCGAAATGTGCGGTTTCCTGTCGCGCATCAACGCACGGGCATAGGCCATGGCCAGCGGGTGACTACCGGGTGATAGCTTCAGCTCGCGTTCCAACAGCGCCGCTGCCTTGCCAGGCTCCCCGCGCGTCATCAGTATTTCCGCATTGGCGAGTTTGTACTCGAGACGGTCGGCATCGCCAGACCAGATGCTGTCCAGCTCAAGCGCGGCCTGATCGACCCGACCGGCATCCGTGAGCGCCAACACCAGACCGTAGGTAGATGCCTCGCGTGATCGTGTATTGCCGTCCAGCTCGCCGCGGAACTGCTGAATGGCGGCTTCTGGCGTCGCGGCGAGGTGGTTGGTCACCCTGGCCCGCATCAACTGGTACTGCAGATCGTCTTCCCGGACCGGGCTGGTGTATTGCCGCGCCCGGTTGCGCGTATCGGCAATGCGGTTTTCCGACAACGGGTGAGTGCGCAGGAATTCCGGTATGCGGTTGCCGCTGGTGTAACGCGATGCCTGCAGCATGCGCTCGAACATCGCGGGGGTTGCATGGGGGTCCAGCCCAGCGGCCACCAGAGTCTGCATGCCCACGCGATCCGCTTCCGCTTCGTTGCTGCGGCTATAACGCAGTGCGGAGTCCTGTGCCGCTGCCTGTGCTGCCGATAGCGCGGCCATCCCGGCGTCACCGCCGGCTGTGGCGAGCAGTACGAAACCCGCCAGCATGGCGGCCAGGTTCAGGGGTTGCTGGTTGCGCTGAAATTCAACCCGCCGTGAAAAGTGGCGCTGGCTCAGGTGGGCAATTTCGTGGGCCAGTACCGAGGCCAGTTCGTCTTCTGTCTGGGCGTACATCAGCAGGCCGTTGTGCACGCCGATGACGCCGCCCGGTACCGCAAAGGCGTTGATGGTGGGGTTGTCGACCAGCACGAGGTCAATGCGTCGATCCTCCAGCTGGCTGTGTATCACCAGACGGTAAATCAGGTCCTCCAGGTAATCGAAGAGCAGAGGGTCGTCCATGGTGGACGCCTGACTGCGAAAGATCTTCAGCCAGGTTCTACCGAGTTGGTATTCGTACTCCGCGGAAAACAGGCTGGTGCTGGACTCGCCCAGATTCGGTAGCTTGAGCCCCTCCACAGCCTGAACGTGCGCCATCGGTAGCAGCGCCACCAGCAGCGCAGCGCTCAGGTACTTGGGTCTGAAAAATCGGAGCAGCATACGCTCAACACATACCACGTTTGATCCAGGCCGCGCGGGTCGACGGCAATCACTGTATTGTACGTTAAGGGCGCGCGAGCGGCCCAGCACGGTCGCAGTCCTTGTGATGACGGTTTGCTGGAAAAGTTCAGCGCTGTTGGGGTGTATCGGATGAACCGATATACTGCGCGGCGAATTGGCGAGGTGGTTGAGCGATGCGGGCGGTAGACGAAGCAGCGGAGGAGGTTGACGCACAGGGCCTGGATTGCCCCATGCCCCTTTTGCTGGCAAAAAGGGCCCTGAACGGCTTGCCATCCGGCGCCTGTTTACGTGTGCTGGCCACCGACCGGGGTTCTCAGCGAGACTTTCGCGTGTTTGCCGAGCAATCCGGTCACCTGTTATTGGAAGCTGACGAATGTGATGGCGTTTACGCCTATCTTCTGAAAAAGCGTTAGGCGACGGGAAACTGCTGCATGCTGGATATCTTCAACAAGTGGTACAAGCGCTACCTTTTCGAGGAAGAATCGGTGCTGTTGCTGGTACTGTTGCTGCTGGCGGTGGTCTTGCTGGCCACCATCGGCGACATTCTGGCGCCGGTGGTGGCTTCAATCGTCCTCGCCTACCTCATGCAGGGCCTTGCGGGGCGGCTGGAGCGGCGCGGCCTGCCGGGTTGGGTCGGCGTGAGCGTTGCCTACACGCTCTTTGTGGGTATCTTCTTTGGCGTTACCCTGGGGCTGCTGCCGCTGGTGTGGCGCCAGCTGGTGGCGCTGGCGGCGGAAATGCCGCGCATGCTCGAGCAGGGCCGTGAGCTACTCGTTCTGTTGCCCGGCCGCTACCCGGATGTGGTCAGCCAGCAGCAGATCAACCAGATGGTCGCGCTGGCACAGGCGGAGCTCGGCGGGCTGGGGCAGCAGGTGGTTACCCGTTCGCTCGCGACCATTCCCAGTATCCTCACGCTGTTGGTCTACATGATCCTGATTCCGATTCTGGTGTTTTTCTTTCTCAAGGATCGGCGGCAGATTCTCGCCTGGCTGGCGACCTTCCTGCCCACGGAGCGGCCCCTGTTGCGCCGTATCTGGTCGGAAATGGACACGCAGGTGGCGAATTATGCGCGGGGCAAGGTGCTGGAGATCCTCATCGTGGGCTCGGTCAGCTATGTCAGCTTCACGTTCCTGAACCTCAACTACGCCGCGCTGCTTGCCCTGTGCGTGGGCCTGTCGGTGATCATTCCCTATCTGGGGGCAGCCCTGGTGACACTGCCCGTCTTGCTGGTGGGTTTCTTCCAGTGGGGCTTCACCAATGAATTTTATTGGCTGATAGCGGTCTATTTCATCATCCAGGGGCTGGACGGTAATGTGCTGGTGCCTTTGCTGTTCTCCGAGGCAGTCAATTTGCACCCGGTCGCCATCATCCTGGCGGTGCTGTTTTTCGGTGGCATCTGGGGGCTCTGGGGTGTGTTTTTTGCCATTCCCCTGGCAACCCTGATCAAGGCGGTGATCAACGCCTGGCCAACACCCGCACAGGGTGATAATCAACGCAGTCTGGAGTAAGTCATGCAAGCATTCCGGTTTGGACAGTGGCGCAGCGCACTGGCCCTCTTTTCTGTGCTCGCGTTGCTGGCCGCCTGTGCCAGCCTGCCTGCTGGGCAGCCGCAGCCGGTCAAGAGCCCCAATGACGGCTACGCGTACCGTTACCTCACCCTGCCCAACCAGCTCGAAGTGTTGCTCATTTCCGATCCGGAAGCGCCCAAGGCCGCCGCGTCGCTGGATGTGCTGGTAGGCAGTGGAGACAACCCACCTGGTCGCGAGGGCCTGGCACATTTTCTCGAGCACATGCTGTTCCTGGGTACCGACAAGTTCCCGGAAGCGGGTGATTACCAGCAGTTCATCGCCCAGCATGGCGGCAGTCACAATGCTTACACCAGTTTTGAGCACACCAATTACTTCTTCGACATCCAGGCGGGGTACCTGCCGGGTGCTCTGGACCGGTTTGCCCAGTTCTTTGTGGCCCCGCGGTTTGACGCCGTCTACGTCGAGCGCGAGATGAATGCGGTGGAGGCCGAATACCAGATGGGCCTGCGCAGTGACTCACGCCGCGGGCTGGATGTGCTGCAGGATGTCATGAACCCGGCGCACCCCTTCAGCGCCTTTACGGTCGGCAGCCTGCAAACACTGGCGGATACACCGGAACAACCGATTCGCGAAGATCTGCTGCGTTTTTACGAGCAACACTATTCGGCGAACAAGATGCGCCTGGTGGTGTTTGGCGCTGAGCCGCTGGACGCGCTTCAGGCCCTTGTCACACCGTTGTTCAGTGCCGTTCCCAACCGCGATACGGAAGTCGCGGAGATTGCAGCCCCGCTGTTTGCGCCCCAAAGCCTGCCGATGCTGCTGCAGGTGCAGCCCCAGGCGACCCTGCGCCAGCTGGAGGTTTCATTCCCGGTGGCGGATTACCGGGCTGCATATCGCAGCAACCCGCTGGCCTATCTGGGCAACCTGGTGGGGCACGAGGGCAAGGGCAGCCTGTTATCGCAGCTCAAGGCAGAAGGGCTTGCCGAAACCCTCGCCGCGGGCTCTGGCCTGGGCTGGCGGGGCGGCGCTCTGTTCAGCATCAGCATTGGCCTCACCGAGGCGGGGCTTGCGCAGCAGGACCGGGTTCTGCAACTTCTGTTCAGCTACCTGGAACTGCTGCGTGAAAACGGGCCACAGCAGTGGTTGTATGAAGAGCAAGCGCGCCTCGCGGAGTTGCAGTTCCGCTTTCGCGAGCAGGCCAATCCGGTCAGCTATGTCAGCGCCCTGGCCAGCAGCATGCATGACTATGCGCCTGTGGATATCCTGCGCGGTGGCAGCGTGATGAGTGAGTACTCACCTGAGCTGATCAGCGAGCTGCAGGCAGCGCTGGTACCGGAGAATGCACTGGTCACCCTCAGCCATGCCTCCGCCTCCGTGGACCGGGAGAGCCCCTATTATGAAGTGCCCTACAGTGTACAGCCGGTTAGCGCCGAGCGGCTGGCGCGCTGGACTGCGCCCGCGCCTGATATCGCGATGGCACTGCCTGCGCCCAACGAATTTATCGCAGAGGATGTCAGCCTGGTGGTTGACGAGCCGGTAGCGCAGGCGCCGCAACGCGCTTTCGAGAGCGCAAGGCAGACCGTGTGGTTCGGGCAGGACACCGAATTCGGGGTACCGCGCGGGGCGCTCTATATCAACTTCCGCTCATCCGAGGTGGGCGCAACACCGCAGCAGGCCGCCGCGGCGCTGTTGTATACCGCCTTGTTGAAGGACGCGGTCAACGAATTCACCTATCCAGCGCTTCTGGCTGGCCTGGACTTTGACATCTACAAGCATGCCCAGGGGATCAGTCTGCGCATCAGCGGTTACGACGACAAGCAGCAGCGCCTGCTGGACCGCTTGCTGGCAGCGATCGATGACGCCAGCTTCAGTGAGCAGCGGTTCAACAACATCCGCGCTGATATGGTGCGCAACCTGCGCAACGCGGTGGCCAAGCGACCCAGCAGCCAGGTGATGGACGATGCCCGTGAGGCGTTATTGCACGGTGAATGGGGCGAGCAACCGCTGATTGATGCCTTGCTTGGCATGGATCTGGCCACTTTGGATACCTGGGTGCAGGGGTTCTGGGGCGGCGCGACGGCGGAAACCCTGCTTTACGGCAATTACACGGCAGGCAAGGTCGAGGCGGTTGCGGAGCGCGTGGGCCTGCTGCTGGCGGCGGGCGAGCCACCCGCGTTGCCACCGCTGCAAGTCACACGCCTGACCTCAGGTGAAGCCCTGAAATATGTTGTCGATGTACCCCACGATGACGCAGTGGTGGGGTGGTATCTGCAAGGCGCCAGTAATGCATGGGGCGATCGCGCCGCAACCGCATTGACCGCGCACATCATCAAGACCGGCTTCTATCAGCAACTGCGCACCGAACAACAGCTCGGCTACGTGGTCAGCGCCTTCGCCTGGCCCCAGCTCGATGTGCCCGGACTCATGATGCTGGTGCAGTCCCCGAGTACCCCGGCGCCGGCAGTTATGGCCTCGATGGAAGCCTACCTAAGCAGTGTGGAGGGTAGCCTGGATGAGCAGCAGTTCCTGCGTTATCGAGAGTCGCTGGTTGGTGAGATCCTGCGCCCCGAGAAGAATCTCTGGGAGCGTGCGGAGTTTTATTGGCAGTCTATCGCCAAGCGCGAGTTTGCGTTCGACGGCCGTCAGCAGCTTGCGGATGCGGTGCAGTCGATCACACTGGAGGACTGGCGCCTGTACTTTCAGCGCGTATTCATGGCGGAGCCGCGGTCTTTACTGCTGGTGGCGCCGGGCAAGGCCGCCAGCGTGCCGGAGGGCCATGGTGCCCCGGTGGCGTCAGCAGCTGCGGTGAAGGCCCGGCTTGGGGTTTACACCATCCAGTAGGCGGAGCGGTCTGAGCGCCGCGCCCGCCGAAAACAGGCCCTATTTAGTTCTAAAAAGGAACTATGTAGTTGGCAGAATGGTTCCGGGTGGTGCGCGGTGCCGTACCGTTAGCACGGCACGTCCGTGCAAAGGCGGGCATTTTCTGGCATAAACGGCTATACTGGTGTGAGTGATGTGACGGCATAAGCAGTTCTTATTTGGAACCTATAAAAGCGCGCACTCACATGTCACCCCGTTTCAGGAGTTAAAGCCGCATGACCGAAGACAAGGACCCGATCGAAACACGGGAATGGATGGACGCGCTCGACGCGGTGAGTCGCTACAGCGGGCCAGAGCGCGCTGCTGAGCTACTCATTGAGCTTGCCAAGCATGCCACTGAAACCGGTGTACGCTTGCCCACGGCGATCACCACGCCGTTTCGCAATACCATCGCCCCCCGCGACGAGAAGCTGATGCCGGGGGACCTGTTCATGGAGCGCCGCATTCGTTCGCTGGTGCGCTGGAATGCCCTGGCGATGGTGATGCGGGCGAACGACAATGACGAAGGCCTGGGCGGCCACATCTCATCCTTCTCTTCCAGCGCCACGCTGTACGATGTGGGCTTCAACTACTTCTTCCGCGGCAACGAGAGCGGGCACCCCGGTGATCTGGTGTTCTACCAGGGGCACAGTGCGCCGGGCATGTATGCGCGCTCCTACCTGGAAGGGCGGCTCACCGAGGAGCAACTGGACAACTTCCGGCGTGAGGTGGATGGCAATGGCCTGTCCTCCTATCCGCACCCCTGGCTGATGCCGGATTACTGGCAATTCCCTACGGTGTCCATGGGTCTTGGCCCTATCCAGGCCATTTATCAGGCCCACGTCATGAAATACCAGCAGAGCCGGGGCCTGCTCGATCATGGCGACCGCAACGTCTGGTGTTTTCTTGGCGACGGCGAATGCGATGAGCCCGAGTCGCTCGGCGCCATATCCATGGCGGGGCGCGAACGCCTGGGCAATCTCATCTTCGTCGTCAACTGCAACCTGCAGCGTCTGGATGGTCCGGTGCGCGGCAACGGCAAGATCATCCAGGAGCTCGAGGGGGTATTCCGCGGCGCCGATTGGGATGTCCTCAAGGTCATCTGGGGCCGCAAGTGGGACCCCTTGCTCGAAAACGACGATAGCGGCCTGCTGCAGCAGCGCATGGACGAAGTCTGCGACGGCGAGTTGCAGAACTACAAATACAACGGCGGCGCCTATACCCGTGAGCATTTCTTTGGCAAGTATCCGGAAACCCTGAAGCTGGTAGAGGACCTGTCGGACGACGACATCATGTACCTCAACCGCGGCGGCCACGACCCTTACAAGCTCTACGCGGCGTATGCCCACGCGGTGGCACAGAGCGAACGCCCCACAGTTATCCTGGCCATGACCGTGAAGGGCTATGGTACGGGCGAATCCGGCGAGGCCAACAACGAAACGCACTCGCTGAAGAAGCTCGATCTGGATAGCCTGAAAGCCTTCCGCGACCGGTTTGGCATCCCTATTTCCGATGCCGAGCTGAAGGACGTGCCGTATTACCGGCCCGCGCCCGACAGCCCGGAAATGCGTTACATGAAGCAACGGCGTGAAGAGCTGGGCGGGTTGATCCCGGCGCGGCGCAAAGAACTCGACCTGCTGCAAACGCCCGAGCTTTCGGTGTTTGACAATCAACTCAAAGGCAGTGGCAAGCGCGAAATATCCACGACGATGGCGTTTGTCCGGCTGCTTTCCACACTGGCCAAGGACAAGCATATCGGTGATCGGGTGGTGCCCATCGTGCCGGATGAAGCGCGCACCTTCGGCATGGAAGGCATGTTCCGGCAGCTGGGCATTTATTCCTCGGTCGGCCAGCGTTACACGCCGCAGGATGCCGGGCAGATCATGTTCTACAAGGAGGACCAGAAAGGGCAGATCCTCGAGGAAGGCATCAACGAAGCGGGTGCGTTCTCCGCCTGGATTGCGGCGGCCACGTCTTACAGCACCAGTGGCTACCCGATGGTACCTTTCTACATTTTTTATTCCATGTTCGGTTTCCAGCGCATTGGTGACCTGGCCTGGGCCGCCGGCGACAGCCAGGCCCGTGGTTTCCTGATCGGCGCCACCGCGGGGCGCACTACGCTCAACGGCGAAGGCTTGCAACACCAGGACGGCCACAGTCACCTGCTGGCCAGCACCATTCCGAATTGTGTGAGCTATGACCCCGCCTATGCCTACGAGCTGGCCATCATCATTCAGGATGGTTTGCGCCGTATGTATCAGGAGGGGGAGAACAAGTTTTACTACATCACCACCATGAACGAGAACTACCAGCAACCTGAAATGCCGCAGGGGGTAGAGGAAGGGATCGTGCGTGGTCTGTATTCCCTGCGTCGTTCCACGCGCAAGAAGGGCCCGCGGGTGCAGCTCATGGGCGCCGGCACCATCCTGCGAGAAGTGGAAGCCGCGGCGGTGATGCTGGAGCAGGATTATGGCGTGGCTGCTGACATCTGGAGCCTGACCAGCATCAATGAACTGCAGCGCGAAGGCAAACGTGTGGCGCGCTGGAACCTGCTGCACCCGGAAGATGAGCCGCGCGTGCCCTATCTTACCGAGCAGCTGGAGGGCCACGATGGCCCTGTTGTGGTCGCAACGGATTATATGAAGGCACATGCAGAACAGCTGCGGCAGTTTATCCCAAGGCGTTATTCGGTATTGGGTACTGACGGTTATGGCCGCAGCGATACGCGCGAGCGCCTGCGCCGTTTCTTTGAAGTAAGTCGGGAGTTTGTGGTGCTTGCCGCCCTCAGGGCACTGGTAGATGAGGGCGCGTTGAAGCCCGCCGTTGTGGTCGAGGCCATGCAGGCCCTGGGTATATCCCCAGACAAAATCGACCCCACCACCCTTTAACGGCACAGGAAACGAGGCGCATGGCTAAGCAACAGATAACAGTGCCGGACATCGGCGGAGCGGAAGGGGCGGAAGTGATCGAGCTGCTGGTCGCTCCCGGGGATGAGATCGAGTTGGAGCAGGGGCTGCTGGTGCTCGAGTCCGACAAGGCATCCATGGAGATTCCGGCAACACTCGCCGGCAAGATCTTGCAGGTGCTGGTGAACGTGGGTGACGAGTTGTCCGAGGGGCACCCGATAGTGGTTGTGGAAACGGCTGACGGCGCGGTCGGTGATGGCGATGCAGGGGGCGATAAAGAAGATGTTGCGCCCGCCGAACCCACCGCAAAGCCTGCGAAAGAGTCCGCCGCGGAAGCGTCCACTGCAGAAGACGAACAGACGGACGCGGCAGACGGGTCATCCGCGGAAACGCAATCCACAGAGAATGCCGAAGCTCGGGAAATCACCGTGTCAGTGCCGGATATCGGCACCGACGAGGCGGTCGACGTCATTGAGCTCAGTGTGAAACCCGGCGATGAAGTCGCGGAAGGTGATTCGCTGGTCGTGCTGGAGTCGGACAAGGCGTCAATGGAAGTGCCTTCGCCGCAAGCCGGCAAAGTCGTGCGCATGCTGGTGAAGGAAGGCGCTGCGGTACGCGAAGGCGACCCGCTGGTGTTGCTGGAAAGTACAGTCGAAGCCGCAGCGGACGAGCCCGCTGCCGGAGCAGAAGCCGCGGCGGAGAAACCGCAGGCAAGCAAAACTGAGCCCACTGCACAACGCGAGCCGGCGCCACAGGCGCGCGCGGAGGCCGCCGCTGGCAAAGCCGAGCCAGCGCCCGCCGCTGCGACCAGTGATGACAGCCTGGTGTACGCAGGCCCGGCAGTGCGCAAGCTGGCGCGCGAACTTGGCGTTGACCTGGCAAAAGTGGCGGGCTCTGGCCCGCGCGAGCGCGTCCTGAAAGAAGATGTGCAGGGCTTCGTCCAGCGTGCCTTGAGCGGCAAGGCGCCAGCGGCTGCCACAGGCAGCGGTATACCGGCCGTACCGGAAGTGGACTTCAGCGCCTTTGGCGACGTTGAAACAGTACCCCGCACCAAGCTCGACAAACTCACCGCAGCCAACATGCAGCGCAGCTGGCTCAATGTGCCCCACGTCACCCAGTTTGATGACGCTGACATCACTGAGCTCGAAACCTTCCGCAAGAGCATGAAGGCGGAGGCGGAGCAGCGCGGTACCCGGCTGACACCCATGCCGTTCCTGCTCAAGGCATGTGCTCATGCCCTGCGCGACAACCCGAAGTTCAATGCCTCAGTCACCGCGGACGGTGAGAACCTGGTGTACAAGCAGTACGTGCACATCGGTATGGCGGTGGATACGCCGGTGGGTCTGATGGTGCCGGTGATTCGCGATGTTGACCGCAAGTCGCTGTGGGAACTCGCTGACGAAGTGGTGGAACTGGCCGAGAAGGCGCGTGAGCGCAAGCTCAAGCCGGCCGAAATGCAGGGCGGTTGTTTTACCATTTCCAGTCTCGGCAATATCGGTGGCAATGGTTTCTCGCCCATCGTGAACACGCCGGAAGTGGGCATTCTC
>Ga0181372_1000275_pt1 | contig 12600 bp, 9 predicted proteins | sample LowvirmetaG_5_FD_130161 | JGI IMG/M metagenome (GOLD analysis project Ga0181372, IMG submission 130161) | Marine viral communities from the Subarctic Pacific Ocean - Lowphox_08 viral metaG | ecosystem: Environmental > Aquatic > Marine > Oceanic | place: Subarctic Pacific Ocean | collected 2015-12-05
CCTGAGCAGGGCAACGGCCCTCACCATGGGTCTTGAGGATCGTGGCCTGCTGGCGCCCGGCTTCAAGGCCGATATCAACGTCATCGACTTCGATCGCCTGGCCCTGCATGCGCCGGAAATCACCTATGATTTACCCGGCGGCGGGCGACGCCTGGTGCAGCGCGCCGAGGGCTATGTCGCCACGCTGGTCAGCGGTGTGCCGGTGTATCGCAACGGCGAAGCGACAGGCGCGTTGCCAGGCCAGCTGGTCCGCGGCCAGCAGGGCGCACCGCGTAGCCTTTAGCCGCTTATGCTGCCAGGTTAGCCTCGACCGCGTCGAGAAAGCCGCACATGTCCACCACGGTTTCAATGTCAGGGTTGGTGGTCTTGCCCTTGAGATCGCCGGTGATGGTGCCCTGCGCAACGGTTTCTATCAGGGCCGTCTTGAGGTTCTTCGCGTAATCGGCCAGCGGCGGATTGTCCTCCCGCCTGGCCATTTCCTCCAGAGCGTTCGCCACGGCGAAAATCAGGGCAGAAGAATTGAAGTTGGCCTCCTTGCCGTCGGTCTCCAGGTAGCGCAGATACAGGTCGTGTGCCGTGCCGTGCGGTGCTTCGTAGAGCATGGTGCCGTCCTTGCTCTCGATCACCGAACTGGCGGTGGCCAGGCTCCCACCCAGCGCCGCGGAAATATCGGAAAAGATATCGCCATCAAGATTCTGCGCCGGATAGAGGCCCCAGCGTGGGGGGTCACAGATCATTTTGCTCAGCTGCCGTGAGGGACGCATGATCATGAAGGAAGGTGGCGGTGTATCGAGGGCCGCCAGTTCCTTGCGTATTTCCAGGATAATGGAGCTGTAAACCTCATCGTAGTTGACGAATTCCCGCTTCAGCCCGAAGTAGATTTCCTTTTTGTTGACCACCGCATCCCGGAATACCTGCTTCACCCAGTCCTTGATGGCCTCGCGATCGTTTGACATGAACAGAATGGGATCATTGGCTTTGACGCTGCGGGCGTGTTTTTCCTCGCCATCGACAATGACCTTGATGATGCCGTCCTCCGGGGCTGGCAGGTTATAGCTGCCGTACTGGTCTCCGCCGCCTGCGCTCATTCGGGAGATGGAAACGTGTGCCTTGCGTTCGGGCAGACCATAATGCTTGAGCTGCTGCACCAGTTTGAACAGCTTCATGCCGACGATGTTGTCTGGCACCCCCCAAAGCGCCCGCTGTGGAGGGTTGGAAATAATGCGCGCCGCCTGCGCATCGATCAGCTCGTAGTGATAGGACAGTCCTGCCGCGGCTACCCGTTCCTTGTACTCACGTTCGTAGATCTCCTCTATGGCCGCACGCATCACGCCGTCGTATCCGGGAACGACGGTATCCTTCAGGCCGAGGTAAATGTCGCGCCGCTCATCCAGGGCTCGCTGGAAAAAACGGTGAGCCCAGGCCTGAACTTCCTCAATGCAGTTGGTCGCGAGCATCCAGGGGTCGCCCTTTCTCAGGGTCCGCCGATGTATTTCGACCGGGTCGCCGCTGCTGCCCACAAACACCACCTTGGCAACGCCGGTGGCATTGGAGAGTTCGCTGTAGCTGAAATCCAGGCCGCCGCTGTGCATGGTGTCGACTTCGATATCGCGATTTTTCCACTCCGGTCGCACGCTTCGCAGATTGTGGAACTCGATATCCTCGCGCGTGATGTTGCCGCCAATACCTTTGCGGATAGCGCCGTTCGGTGACTTTGTTGCCAGCTTGTGCAGTGCAGCTTCCCTGATGTCGGGGTGTTTGCCGAGCAATTCGTTTAGCTGACTGCGGTTCACCGTCATTCCCGCATTCTTGACCCCGATGCCGTGCTCCCGGAGTGCCTCAATCGCATCAAGCACCACCTGACCGTTGCTCGTCAGCCGCTTCTCCGCTGAGAGATCCACCTCTACCAAATCGATTTGCAGGCGTGAGGTGACGAACTGTTCGAGTATTCTATCGAAGGCAACTTGTGCCATCTCATCACCGTGAAGAATCACAAGTGGCTTTTTGACCACGATCTTGGTGCCCACCGCGTGCGCTCCTGTTAACAGCTCTAAAACGATAATCTACCGTGCCGGGAGGAAGAAAAGAAGCATTCTGCACCCGGTTCGGCGTTTTGCTTCCGACGTCGGTGTGTGCAGCACAAGTGCGAGGCTCTCGCCCCGCACTGCCAGTGCTGTCAGGGCTGGTACCAGATCGGTGACGTCCAGGCGCGTTCCTGCAGAGTGGCAGGCACGTCTTCCGGTAGCGGCAGGCCGGTACGCAGGCTGTCCCAGGTGCTCCAGCGGCAGGTGGGATTTTCCAGCACGCGGGCGTAGTAGAATGCCGGCTGTGCAGGATTGAAGGTGGGGTCGCGCCAGCGAGCGGCGATCTGGCCATCCCCCTTGTGACGATCGAAGTCGCAGGTCTCCAGGGATACCGTGGCACCGTTGTCGGGGCAGCGATGCGTTGCCGGGTCCGGGCTCAACCCGTCTGCACAGCCCACGTCAAACACCGCCTCACGCGCGGCACCGTCCTCTACCCAGCCTTTGACGATCTGCACCCGCTGTAGCCAGGCGCTGCTCGGGTCCTTGGCGGCCCAGAGCAGAAACTCGGGTGCGGAATCGCCCATGCTTTCAGGCAGCTCCCCGCCCATGGTTACGCCGTGGGTATAGGCGTGTTGCGCCCAGTCCGCTTGCGCCAGCAGGTCAGCGGGCCAGTCAGTGCCGGCAAAAAAGCGCACGCTGATGCGCGGACCGCTGGTGCCGAATGTCTCCCGGCGTGCCAGTGCATCATAGAGTGCCTCGCGCGTGTTTTCGCTGGCCCAGACACCCGCGAGGCCGGCAGAGCTGTACTTGATATGGTGTGTGTTGATGAAGCTGCCACCGCGGCGTGACTCTGGCGTGCCATCGGCACTGCCGATCTTGCCGTGGTAGTTGTCTTCCTCCACCTGGGAACCGGAGTTGTGGCTGTCACTCGCGGCGATAACCCCAAAGCGGTAGGGGTTGAACCCCTGCTGCTCCTGCATCACCAGGCCCGCCAGCCACGCATCGCGGGCATAGCTGCCCTTGACCTCGCCCTGTGTGCCCCGCCCGCCGAGCAAATCCTCCAGCAATTCAAAGCCCGCCCACTCGTCGTTGGGAGACAGCAGCGGATGGGTTTCCGAGGTGCCCTTGATCTGCGCAATTTCCACCAGCGGTTCATTGCGCTGGCGCAGGGCGGCATACGCGGCGTCGATTTTTTCGCCGCCAAACGCCACCTCGGTGGGGAACATCAAGCCGTTGCTCAGGTTGCTGTTGTGGGCGATGGCCATGCCCTCTATGCCATGCTTGCGCTGCTCATCCAGCCAGGCCCAGAGCGCACGCGGCTCTACACTGTCGAAGCTGGAGAAAGGCTGTTTCGGCACATCGCTGCTGCGGAAGATCACGTTGCGGTGCAGGTTGACTTCCTCCAGGGCGCCGGAAGACGTCCACTCATAGCCGATCAGCGTGCTGAATTCCCCCGGCCGGTAATAGCGCTCGGCGCTACGTACATACTCTTGCCAGATGGACTGGCGCAGAGCCTCATCCACCAGTGCTGGCATGGGGGTGTTGTCACCCATGCTCATCAGCACCTCCAGCACGGCGGCCTGGCGGCGCTCCGGATCCTTGTCGGTCAGACGGGCCGCAATCGGCAGCGCCGCCAACTCGCCCTGCGGCGCGAACAGCCGTGGCAGTATGCCCATGTATTCGGAGTGGTCGGTAATGGCGACGAAGTCGAGTGGGGCTCGCAACTGAATGGTAACGCCGCTGATATGCGGTATGGCTTCGCCTTGCGCAAAGCGGTAGGCATCATCCGGCGTGGTGCGCACGTTCAGCATGAAGGCATCGGGTGAATTCATGGTGTGTACGTGGAGCTCACCGAAGAAAGCCTGTCGCGGCGCTGCAGCAGTGGCGGTACTGCCGGTTGCGGAGGCGTGTGCAGCGGCCGGTGCCAGAGTGATGCACAGCGCAGCGCCCAGGCGCAGTGGCCAGCTGAAGCGCGAGCGGATGCGGTTGTTTCGTTGCATGGCGGTGGTTCTCCGATTGTGAATCCACAGAATAGGTGCTTGCGCCGGTACAGGGCGAGCCGCAGAGCCGGGTTCTTTCGCACTGGTTTGTATAGCCGGACCGCCCTGGGGCAGGGGTGACATGCCGCAATTGTTGCGGATAAAGTTACATTTGAAACTAAATAGGGTCGAGCCTATACTCAGCGCTCAGCAGCAAGCGTGCGGCAGCGGTCTGCCGGGAGGCTCAAAATGGCCAATCTGTTCGAAAACCCGATGGGTCTGGACGGGTTTGAATTCGTCGAATTTACTGCCCCCGCAGCCGGGGTTCTGGAGCCCGTCTTCGAATCCATGGGGTTTACCTGCGTTGCCCGCCACCGCAGCAAGGCGGTAGCGCTGTGGCGCCAGGGTGACATCAATTTCCTGACCAACTACGAGCCCGGCAGCCACGCCTGGTATTACGCCCGCGAACACGGTCCCTCGGCTTGCGGCATGGCCTTCCGCGTGCAGGACGCCACCGGGGCTTACAACCGTGCGCTGGAGAAAGGCGCGCAGCCGGTTGCCGTGGAAACCGGCCCGATGGAGCTGCGTTTACCGGCCATTCGCGGCATCGGCGGTGCCATTCTCTACCTCATCGACCGCTATGCGGAAGGGCAGAGTATCTACGACATTGATTTCCATTGGTTGCAGGGCGTGGACAGAAAACCCGTGGGCCTCGGTTTTCATACCCTCGACCACCTCACCCACAATGTGTATCGGGGCCGCATGGGCTATTGGGCGCGCTATTACGAGGAGTTGTTCAACTTCCGCGAAATTCGCTATTTCGATATCGAGGGTGAGCACACGGGACTGTTGTCGAAAGCGATGACCGCCCCCGATGGCAAGATCCGTATTCCCCTCAATGAAGAGTCGCGCGGTGGCGGCCAGATTGAGGAATTCCTCATGGCGTACAACGGCGAGGGCATACAGCACATTGCGCTGGCCTGCGACGACATCCTGGCGTGCTATGACCGCTTGCAAGCAGCCTGCATGACCTTCATGCCGGCCCCTCCGGCAACCTACTATGACATGCTTGAAGGCCGCCTGCCCGGGCACGGCGAACCGGTGGCGGAATTGCAGGCGCGCGGCATTCTCCTTGATGGCAGCACTGAGGGCGGGGAGCCACGCCTGCTGTTGCAGATCTTTTCCGCCAACCTGCTCGGGCCAATGTTTTTCGAGTTCATCCAGCGCAAGGACGACGAGGGTTTTGGTGAGGGCAACTTCAAGGCGCTGTTCGAATCCATAGAGCGTGACCAGCTGGCCCGCGGTGTCATCGGCGCGGCGCGAGAGGCGTGAAGGAGGCAACATGAATATCCGCCGTATCCATCACGTGGCCTATCGCTGCAACGACACCCGGGAAACCGTCGAGTTCTACCAGCGCGCCCTGAACATGCAGCTGGTGCTGGCAATCGCCGAGGATCAGGTGCCGTCCACGCAAGAGCCCGACCCGTACATGCATGTGTTTCTCGATGCCGGCATGGGCAATGTACTGGCCTTTTTCGAGTTGCCGAATTCGCCCCCGATGGGGCGCGACGGCAATACGCCGGAATGGGTGCAGCACATCGCGTTCGAACTGGACAGCGAGGAGGCGTTGCTCGCGGCCAAGCGGGAGCTGGAGGAGCAGGGTATTGCGGTGCTGGGCCCCACGCATCACGGCATTTTCCGCTCCCTCTATTTCTTTGACCCGAATGGCCATCGCCTGGAGCTTGCGGTCAATATCGCACAGCCTGGCGATCTCGCGCGCCTGCATGCAGTGGCCCCGGAGATGATCGAGGAGTGGTCCCGCACGCGTCGGGCACCGCGTCATGCCGCCTGGCTACACCAACGCGATTCTGGAGAAAGCACATGAAACTCGCCTCTTTGCGCGCGGGCCGCGACGGCGCCCTCGTGGTTGTGTCGCGGGATCTGCAACGTTTCCTGACAGCAGAGATGACCCTGCAACAAGCGCTGGATGATTGGCCGGCGCAGGCGCCTGTGCTCGCGGCGTTGTCGCAGCAGGTCAACGAGGGCGCGGGATCACCGTTTGTTGAGTCCGATTGTGCATCGCCGCTGCCGCGTGCCTATCAATGGGCGGATGGTTCTGCCTATGTGAATCATGTGGAGCTGGTGCGCAGGGCGCGCGGCGCGGAGATGCCGGAGAGTTTCTGGAGTGATCCCTTGATGTACCAGGGCGGGTCAGACAGCTTTCTCGGCCCGCGCGACCCCATCGTCATGGATGATGTTGCCTGGGGTATCGATTTCGAAGGCGAGGTTGCGGTTATTACGGGGGATGTGCCCATGGGTGCGAGCGTGGCCCAGGCCGCCGGAGCGATCCGCCTGCTCATGCTGGTCAACGATGTGTCTTTGCGCAACCTGATCCCGGCGGAGCTGGGCAAGGGCTTCGGTTTCTTCCAGTCCAAGCCTTCCAGCGCGTTCAGCCCGGTGTGTGTGACACCGGACGAGCTGGGCCCGGCCTGGGACGGCGGTCGGCTGCACCTGCCGCTAAGCATACACTTCAATGACGCACTGTTTGGACAGGCGAATGCCGGGGTCGACATGACCTTCGATTTCCCCACGCTGATCGCCCACGCGGCGAAAACCCGCCCGCTGGCTGCCGGCACGATTATCGGCTCTGGCACCGTATCCAACAAGGGTAGCGACGGATCGCCGGGGGAGCCGGTATCGGCGGGCGGGCTGGGTTACAGCTGCATTGCGGAGTTGCGCATGATCGAAACTCTGCGCGATGGCCAGCCCTCCACGGCGTTCATGCAGTTCGGTGACCGGGTGCGTATCGAGATGGCAGACGCCAATGGCGCCGGTATTTTTGGCCGCATCGAGCAGCAGGTTGTGGCGCGTTCACACAGCTGATGGGGGCGCCGCGGCTTCGTACCGCGCTAGCGCAGTGGACTTGGTTCAACTATGCATAAAGTAATGAGCGCGTATTAAAAGCATGCTCCGCGGTCGCGGCGGCTGCGTTAGTATGGCCCCTTGCATAGCTGAGGAGCAGGGCATGAAATTCTGGCAAGCGCTGGTGTGGACTGAACCGGAGCAGCTGGTGCCGCTGGCACAGTTCGCCGAAGAGCTGGGGTTCCATGGGGTGTTCAATGCCGACCACGCTGTATTTCCCGAGGATGTGAAGTCCCCCTACCCGTACGCTGAGAATGGTGTTGCGCCGATGACCGCGGATGCACCCTACCCGGACTGTTGGGTGAGTATTGCCTTCATGGCCGCCGCCACCCGCCGCCTGCATTTTACGACATCCATTTATGTGTTGCCGCTGCGCAATCCCTTTGAGGTGGCCAAGGCCGCAGGCTCGCTGGATATTTTCAGTGGCGGCCGCTTTGCGCTGGGAGTTGGCGCGGGCTGGATGCAAGACGAATATGACATTTATGACGTCCCTTTTCGCCGGCGCGGCGAGCGCATGGATGAAATGATCGATGTGATGCACAAGCTCTGGCAGGGGGGCATGGTAGACCACGACGGCCCTCTGTTCCCGTTCCCGCGCCTGTGCATCGAGCCGGCCCCGGGGCACAACGTGCCCCTTTATGTCGGCGGTGCCAACGAGGCGGCCCTGCGCCGTGCCGCGGTGCGTGGCGACGGCTGGATTGGTGCGGGCAACCATCCGGACGAGGTGCCTGCGCTGATGGCGCGGCTGCGTGCACTGCGCGAGGCGGCCGGGCGCGCGGCCGAGCCCTTCGAGACCATTGTCGGGCTGACGACGCCGCTGGACGTTGCGACCTTGCAGCGTCTGGAAGAGGCCGGTATGACCTCGGCGGTGAACCTGCCTTTCAGTTTCGCCTTGGGCAAGCATTCAACGCTCGACGCCAAGAAGCGTTTCATGGAGGACTTCGAGCGGCGCATCATGCGTCCGCTACGTGGTTGAACAACGGAGAGGAATGACATGTCAGAAGACCAGCGACTGCAGGCGCTCGGCCTGCCCCCGATTGACCAGATCGGTTTTGTAGTAAAAGACCTCGATGCCTGGATAGCCCGTTTCGATCCGGTATTCGGCCCCTTTTCCCGGATGAATGGATCGGTAGAGGGCGCCGACTTCCGTGGCCGCCGCGAAGATGTGCAGCTGCGGCTGGGCTTTGGGCGCAGCGGGGACGTTGAAATCGAGCTGATCGAGTGGCAGTCGGGCGTCAGTCCACACAGCGAATTCATTGAGTCCGGGCGCGAGGGCATGCATCACCTGCGTTTTCGCGTCGAGGATACCGACCACTGGGTTGAGAAGCTCGCCGCCATTGGGTACACACCGTTCTGGTACAAGCGCTGGAACAGCGATACGGTATTTGCCTACCTGGAGAGCCCGGATTTCCCGCTCTGCCTGGAGCTGCTGCAAATGCCGCAAGAAGGCGCGGGCGCGCCGCAGCCATAACATGTGCCGCGGAACCTATCGTGCGCGTTGAAACCGTGCTTTTTTCTCTGCGGGGCTGTTGACCGGGCGTGGCGGCGTACCTATAATGCACAGCCTCGAATTTGGGCCGGTAATGTTGGTTAGGCCCAGTATGAAGTGCCAAGGGGCCTTCAGGTCGAGGAAGTTTTGATGCGGGGTGGAGCAGCCTGGTAGCTCGTCGGGCTCATAACCCGAAGGTCGTCGGTTCAAATCCGGCCCCCGCTACCAACATACGTGTCGTCCGCTCCGAATTGGCGGCACGTTTCGTCAAAGCCCCTTCTTGGGGCTTTTTCGTATCTGCGAAAAATGCAGGCGTTTTTGCAAGCGTAACCGCCGGTGGCGGAAATGGAGTCGGATTGACGGCCAGGCAACAGGAACTGCAGGCACTGCTGGAACCCACAGTGGTCGCCCTCGGCTTTGACCTCTGGGGCATCGAGTATGCTGCCCAGGGCAAGCACAGTGTGCTGCGCGTCTTCATTGATGCCCAGTCGGGCGTGACTGTGGACGACTGCGCCGCGGTGAGTGCGCAGGTCAGTGCCGTGCTGGATGTCGAGGACCCGATCACCGGTGAATATACCCTGGAGGTGTCTTCGCCCGGTGTCGACCGCCTGCTGTTTCGCCTGGAACAGTTTCCACCGTTCTTTGGCGAATGGATTGAGGTGCGTTTGCGCAGGCCCTTCGAGGGGCGGCGCAATTTCAAAGGCATTTTGCAAAGTATCGAAGGCGATGAGGTTGTGGTGCGTGTAGACGACCACGAGTACCTGCTGCCCTATGGCGCCGTGGACAAGGCGCGTGTTCATCCCCGCATCGAGGGTGCGGCCAGCGTAACTGACGAGGCTACGAATGACTAAAGAGATCCTGATGGTGGCTGAGGCCGTCTCGAATGAGAAAGGCGTGTCCGAGGACATCATTTTCGAGGCGATCGAGCTGGCGCTGGCAACAGCGACCAAGAAGCGCTACGACGAGGATGCCGATATCGAGGTGACGATCGACCGCAAGACGGGCGACTACGTCACTGTGCGTCGCTGGCTGGTGGTTCCCGATGATGAAATGGCGCTGCTGGGCACCCAGTTCACCACCGAGGAAGCAATAGAGAAGGAGCCGAGCCTCAAGCCCGGCGACATCTATGAGGAGTCGGTGGAGAACGTAGGCTTCGGGCGCATTGCCGCACAGACCGCCAAGCAGGTGATCGTGCAGCGTGTGCGCGACGCCGAGCGTGCGCAAGTCGTTGAGCTTTATCTGGAGCGCGTGGGCGAGCTGGTTGCCGGCACCGTGAAGAAAGTCACGCGCGATAATGTGATTGTCGACCTCGGCAGCAATGCCGAGGGCCTGCTGCCCCGCGACCAGCTGGTAGGTCGCGAGACGTTCCGTGTTAACGACCGGGTGCGTGCCATTCTGCGCGAGATCAGCGCGGAGACGCGCGGCCCTCAGCTGATGCTGAGCCGCTCCTGTCCGGAAATGCTCATTGAGCTGTTCAAGATTGAAGTGCCGGAAATTGCCGAAGAGGTCATCCAGATCAAGGCCGCCGCCCGCGACCCGGGTTCGCGTGCCAAGATTGCGGTAAAAACCAACGACCAGCGTATCGATCCGGTCGGGGCGTGTGTTGGTATGCGCGGCTCGCGTGTACAGGCGGTCTCCAACGAGCTGGACAATGAGCGTGTGGACATCATCCTCTGGGACGATAACCCGGCGCAACTGGTGATCAACGCCATGTCACCGGCCGAGGTCGAGTCTATCGTGGTCGATGAAGACAGCGGCACCATGGATGTGGCGGTTGCGGAAGACAACCTGGCGCAGGCCATCGGCCGCTCCGGGCAGAACGTGCGACTGGCCAGCGAGCTGACCGGCTGGACCATCAACGTCATGAGCAACGAGGAAGCTGCCGAGAAGCACGAGGCGGAGGCCGGCGAAGTGATCCAGATGTTCGTTGAGCAGCTGGATATTGATGAGGAAGTGGCCGAGATCCTGGTCGAGGAAGGCTTTACCACGCTGGAAGAGGTGGCCTACGTGCCACTGGAAGAAATGACCGCAGTGGACGGCTTCGATGAAGAGATCGCCGAGGAATTGCGGGCGCGCGCCAAGGATGCGCTGCTGACCCAGGCGATTGCCTCGGAAGAGCAGCTCGGTGCCAACGAGCCCGCTCAGGACCTGCTGGAGATGGACGGTATGGATCGTCACCTGGCCTTTGTGTTGGCCAGCCGTGGTGTGGTCACCATGGAGGATCTCGCGGAACAGGGTGTCGATGAATTGATGGACATTCCGGAAATGACCGAGGAGCGCGCAGGAGAGCTGATCATGACAGCGCGCGCACCCTGGTTTGCCGAGGAGAGTGAATAGGCCAGTACAGGCGTTTTTACTCTAGGCATCAGGGTTTCACGGGATTAAGGAGAATTTTGCATGGCGCAAGTGACAGTACAGCAGCTCGCGGAAACAGTGGGAGCGCCCGTTGACCGTCTGCTGACGCAGATGAAGGAAGCGGGTCTGCCTCACTCGGCTGCCGGTGAGGCCGTGTCGGAAGAAGACAAGCAGACGCTGCTCACCTTCCTGAAGCGCAGCCATGGTGAGTCCACCGCGGCGCCCAAGCGCATCACCCTGAAACGCAAGACGATCAGCACGCTGAGAACGTCAGGTTCACAGGGCAAGAAAACGGTGAACGTGGAAGTGCGCAAGAAACGCACCTACGTGAAGCGCGACGCCTCGGACGCCGATTCGGAAATGCAGGACGCGGCTAAGCTGGAAGCCGCTGCGCTTGCAGAGGCCGAGCGACAGGCGGCGGAAGCGCGTGCTGCGGCAGAAGCGGAAGCGGCAGAAAAAGCAGCCCGCGAAGCGGCCGAGGCCGAGGAAGAGGCAGCCGTTGCTGCCGCCGCGGCATCCGTGCCCGAGCCAGAGCCGGAAGACGAGAAAGACCTGGACCCGGAAATTCTGCGGCAGCGTGCAGCCGAGCGGCGTATGGCGCGCGAGGCGGCGGAGGCCGAGGCGCGCAAAGCTGCCATGGAGGCACGCAAGGCCGAGGAAGAGCGGGTCAAGGTGGAAGCCGCGGCAAAAGTGGAACGGGAAAAAGAAGCCGCAGCCAAGCGGCCCAAGCGCCTGCACGATGCGCCCGCGCCACAAACCGAAGAGCAGCGCAAGAAGGCGGCTCGTGGCCGGCTCGATCGCAGCTCTCCCGGTGGTCGCGGTAAGCAGCGTGGCCACAACCTGTCATTGTCCGACCTGGAAGCAGCGGAATCCGGCATGATGCGCCGCCGCGGCGGGCGCAAGAAGATGCGTGGTGGTTCCCATGCGGAGCACGGTAAACACGGATTCGAGATGCCTACAGAGAAAAGAGCCCACGAAGTCGAACTGGCCGACATGACTTCGGTCGGCGGCCTGGCGCAGCAGATGTCGGTGAAGGCCGGCGAAGTGATCAAGGAGCTGATGAAGCTCGGCGTCATGGCCACCATCAACCAGATGATCGACCAGGACACGGCGATCCTCGTGGTTGAGGAGATGGGGCACAAACCGAAGTTGATCAGCGCCGATGCGCTGGAAGAAAAGCTGGAAGAGACCCTGGCGCAGCACGAGGGTACGCTGGAGCCACGCGCCCCGGTGGTGACGGTGATGGGCCACGTAGACCACGGCAAGACTTCGCTGCTCGACTACATTCGCAAGGCGAAGGTGGCTTCCGGTGAGGCGGGTGGTATCACCCAGCACATTGGTGCCTACCACGTGGAAACTGGCCACGGCATGATCTCCTTCCTCGACACCCCCGGGCACGCGGCCTTTACCGCCATGCGCGCCCGCGGTGCGAAGAGCACGGATATCGTCATTCTGGTGGTGGCCGCCGATGACGGCGTCATGCCGCAGACCGAAGAAGCCGTGCAGCACGCCAAGGCTGCCAAGGTGCCCCTGATTGTCGCCATCAACAAGATGGACAAGGAGGGCGCCGACCCCGACCGCGTCAAGAGTGAACTGGCGGCCCGGGAGGTGATTCCCGAGGATTGGGGCGGCGATACCCAGTTTATCGAAGTGTCTGCACACACCGGCGACGGCGTTGATAACCTGCTGGACGCCGTGCTGCTGCAGGCCGAAGTGCTGGAGCTGCAGGCACCGCGCGACGTACCCGCACAGGGCATCGTGATCGAGTCGCGCCTGGATAAAGGCCGCGGCCCGGTGGCTTCGCTGCTGATCCAGAGCGGCACCCTGCGCC
>Ga0181372_1000279_pt1 | contig 12508 bp, 18 predicted proteins | sample LowvirmetaG_5_FD_130161 | JGI IMG/M metagenome (GOLD analysis project Ga0181372, IMG submission 130161) | Marine viral communities from the Subarctic Pacific Ocean - Lowphox_08 viral metaG | ecosystem: Environmental > Aquatic > Marine > Oceanic | place: Subarctic Pacific Ocean | collected...
ACTTTGGGACATTATCGATATGAACAACGATATAGATGTCTTAATTATGGGCCATCTACATATTCCAGAAGTTGTTATTTGGATAGACGAAGACGAAAAAATTAAGACATATGTTAATAGCGGAGATTGGGTTCAACACGCGACATATATTGAAGTCAATGACGGCGTGGTCCGATTGAGAAATTTTTTAAAAAAATAGAAATTTAAATTTATCAATAATATTTATTCTGGAGTATAAGTTATGAGCGCCTTGTTGGTAAGTGTATTTGGTTTTTTCGCTACATCCCTGATGTTTTATTTAAATCATAGGTTTGTTGGTCATGGCCCACTGGGAAAGTGGCCACTTCTTCACCACATTAAAAGATTGCACTTGATTCACCACAGAAATGATTACAACGAGAATAGAAATAAACACTTGTTGCTTCCTTTTTGGGCGAAGCTAATGTTTATCACCGCTTTTTTATTAATTTCCGTCATCTCGCTTTCTTTCGCCACCGGTTGTATTGCTTATGTTTTATATTACGGCTGGCTCCATCACAAAATGCATAATGATGATCAGGCCGGCTATTGTTCAAAACATCATTATACACATCACAGAAAATCTGCAAAGCACAATTTCTCTGGAACAATGCCTTTTATCGATAAGTTGTTCGGCACTGATTTAAAAAGTGCTTGACAAAATTGGCTATAAGTGATATATTAGTAATATGAGAAAGAAAGTTAATCATAAATGGACCTATAGCTCAGTTGGTCAGAGCACCCGGCTCATAACCGGAATGTCCCAGGTTCAAGTCCTGGTGGGTCCACCATTTAATTGGGATGTAGTACAATTGGCAGTACGTCAGACTGTTAATCTGAAAGTTGTTGGTTCGAGTCCAGCTGTCCCAGTTTTTTACGCTCCCGTAGCTCAACTGGATAGAGCAACAGCCTTCTAAGCTGTCGGTTACACGTTCGAGTCGTGTCGGGAGTGCCATTTCACAATAGGAGAAAAGATGAGAAAAGTAGCTAGCGTAATTTTTGTGTTTCTTTCGGCGTGTTCTACGCATACCGATATAGAGTATAGAGATACGCTGATTCTCAAACAAGAGAGTGTTGCGTATTCTAAGATTATCAATTTTTGGGTGGACGGCAGATATATTGGGACTGGAAAGCACAAGAAATGGGTCCCTGGTTACTGGGATAAAAAAATAGCTAATCCATATGAAGATCCTGAATTTATGTGGAAATCTGGACAATGGAAGGAGGTAAAGAATGAAAAATGATATGTATTGGTCCGCTCAAAAATCAACTGAGATTTGCGGATCAGAATTATCACCAACGGACGATGCCAATAACATTGTAGAAAAGAAGAATAATAAAATATATTTTTATTCCGAAGTTTCACGATCAAAAAATCTAAAATTGAACTTAGCTATTAATGAGATTTCAAATGAGTTATTGAATCGATCTAATGTTCTGGGAGTGGATCCCGGCTCAATTGATCTTTATATTAATTCATATGGCGGCTCTGTCCATGCAGGGTTCTCAAGTGTGGATTATATATTAAAATCAAAGGTGCCAGTAACAACCATCATCGATGGCTGTGCTGCCTCCGCAGCCACAATTATGAGTGTCTGCGGTGCCCACCGGAAGATGAACAAGCACGCCTACATGTTAATTCACCAACTTTCTTCTGGAATGTGGGGGAAATATCAAGAGATGCAAGATAAGATGGATAATTGTGACAGATTCATGGAAATGATCATAGATATTTATAAAGAGCACACAAAGATTCCCAAAAAAGAACTCAACAATATTCTCAAACATGATTTGTGGTGGGACGCTGCAACATGCCTAAAATATGGCTTAGTAGATGAGATTATTTAATTTTCTTAAATCTTTTGCCAAATCTTATCTTGTATTTGGTTTGGGGGTATTATTCGGATCTACCATATCGTGCATCACCACTTATATTATAATGTCAGCATGCTATGGAATTCCAGATACTGTTAAGATTTTGGAAATACAGGAATGTTTAGAGGAAAAGATTAATGAGTGATAGAAAAAAAACTGTAATGGTTAGTGGTGGATTTGACCCGATTCATGTTGGTCATATTCGAATGATTCGGGCTGCTTCAGAATACGGTGATGTAATAGTGGTCGCCAATTCTGATGAATGGCTTTTTCGAAAAAAGGGGTATAACTTTATGGCTTTTAACGAAAGAAAGGAAATATTGATGGCAGTCAAGGGTGTCATAGATGTAATCCCGGTACACGACGACGACGGCACTGTTTGTAGTGCTCTGATAGAGTGTGAGCCAGACTATTTTGCCAACGGAGGCGATCGCAAGAAAGGAAATACTCCGGAGAAAATTATTTGCGAGCAATTGGGGATTGAATTATTGTGGAATGTCGGCGGTGGAAAAATACAATCTTCCTCCGAATTGGTAGAGAAATCAAATGAAAAGAAAGATAATTAGAAAGATTTTCTCCCGGTCACTGAGGACAACATACTGGGCTACCATAGCCGTTGCGATACTACTTCATTTTGTTTATTATGGGATCTTGCCAATAGAAAGTGATGCGAATAGTTCTTCTCAATAATAGTTACTAATATGAACTGGTTCTTATATGAGGTAACAGAAGATTTTTTGGACGAAGATGGGGAAGTAACTCGAGCAGGCGAATCTGGCGTCGGAGAATGTTCTATGCAACCAGGAATCATGGAAGCCCCATATGGCACTATGTACGTCGTATCTGGAAAAGATGTTAAGATGTTTTTCAAGGATCACGGAATAAAACACATTAATGCACATAATATCAAAAGGGCTATTTTAAACTATTATTTTAAAAAAGAAGAGAAACCTAAAGATGATGAATTCGTCTTTGATTAGAAACCACAATATCGTGACAAGGAGAATAGATGTTAAATTCAATTAAATATGTTCTGGGACTATTACAGGAAGCTGTTTCGGCCGCCCTTCGGGACCCTCTGGTCTATGCTGCCGATTCTGCCGCCTGGATGATCAAGTTCGGCGCTGGCCTTTGGTTGGTATTATTTGCTGCCAATTTTGTTTTAAAAATGCTGGGTCTTTGAAATAGGATCACAAATAAACACACAAAACCACCTCTTGAAAGGTGGTTTTCTTGTTTATGGATCTATTTATAAGTGTCCATGACAGAAAAGATCTATATCATCGATACTAGTGTTTGCTTAACAGATTTTCGCTGTATTTACCACTATGGCGATAATGCCATCGTCATTCCAATGAAAGTATTGGAAGAAATAGATAAGCATAAGAAAAGACAAGACGCAGTAGGAACTAACGCTAGGAATATCATAAGAGAATTTGATCTTCTGCGCGAAAGGGGTTCTTTACAAGTTGGAGTATCACTCGGTGAAGGTTTGGGAATCTTGAGGGTTTCTAGAATAGATGTTCAAGATATACCGCCGGATTTTAATCAATCAGATCCTGACCATATAATCATGACCGCCGCGATAAGCGAGCAAAAGAAAAATCCGGATAAGAAAATAATAATTGTCTCGCGAGATATCAATATGCGGGTCATGACAGATTCATTGGGGATAATATCGGAAGATTATATTGAAAACCAGATAATAACAGTGCAATCTGATTTATATACGGGAGTTGGGTCAGTGAGCGTCACAGATCAAGATATTGACAACATCTATTCGGATAACATCTTTCCAGACTCTTTAAAAAATCTAGAATTATATAATAACCAATCGATTATGTTGACATCGGAAGTGAATGAGAAAAAGGCGGTCTTGTGTCGACACCGCAATAAGAATTTTAAGAAGGTTCTCGACCTGAATAAAAAAGGAGTTTGGGGTATTAAACCCAGAAACAAGGAGCAAGTTTTTGCTTTCGATATGTTACTAGACCAGAAAATCCCATTAGTTACATTAGTTGGGCGCGCCGGTAGTGGAAAGACTCTTATGGCCATCGCCGCCGGAATCTCACAAACAATAAGTGACCCATTCAAGCCAAACTATGAGCCTAACTATAAAAAATTAGTTATCTCGCGCCCTATTCAGCCTATGGGCAATGATATAGGATACCTGCCAGGTACAATGGAAGAGAAAATGCACCCGTGGCTTATGCCAATACAAGATAACCTACAATATATTCTAGGAAATGATAAGGCAACCCTAGAGGACTATATGGATAAAGGAATTATAGAAGTAGAAGCACTCACATATATTAGAGGAAGATCTATTTCGAATGCCTATATCATCATAGATGAGGCACAAAATTTATCCCTTCATGAAATAAAGACTATTCTGACTCGAGTGGGAGAGAATACAAAAATAGTTCTAACAGGCGATATCGACCAAATTGATAATATGTTCTTAGACGAGACATCAAATGGCTTGGTCCATATCGTGGAAAATTTTAAGACACACGATGTTGCTGGTCATATAACTCTACTTAAGGGCGAACGTTCTGCATTAGCTACGCTTGCCTCAGAAATATTATAATTTTTTCCTTGACTTTCTTGATAAGGCAGGTTATAATACATATATAATAAAGTGGAGCCTTCAATATGCACTCAAAAGATAAATTAACAAATGGTATTCTCCATGATATCCTTATATCAGATGGTGAACTAAAAGAAACAATCATAACCTATGTTGGGAACAAACTCAATCCAGAGAATGATGAAGTCACTGTGGCGATGGTTATAGGGGTTCTAGCAGAAGAATTTCCAGAAATTGTTCTGGCCCTCGCAGAGGAGAATTATATCAGGGGATACACACAGGGTGTCGAAGACACCGCGCTCGAGAAAGGGAATCGTAGGGGGGTTCCAACATATCCTGGGACAGGCCATGGTGACAAATAATTTTAAAACAAGTTATCTAGAACGATCACTTAAAATTTCCAAATCTCAACAGAAAGAATATACAATGTCAGAATCACTTCAAATTTATGTCAAAGATAAACTCCCCAGCGGTTTGGATATGGAAAACATTCTAGATAGAGTTAGTAGTCTGGTCCCATCCCACTTGATGTCGGAGGTTGACAGTATTTTTATTGGAATGTTCGATGAATTTGAAGAGATGGATACAAACGCTATGTTCAAAGATGGCGCCATATATGTTACAAATGACCAGGATAACGAGGAAGATTTAGTCGACGACATTATTCACGAATTCGCGCACTCCCTTGAAAACTCACACGGGTTTATGATTTATGGTGATGGTAAACTCGAGCAAGAATTTCTGACAAAAAGAGAAAGATTATATGAAGTTTTAAAGTCAGAAGGCCTCACCCCGGATCCAAACCTCTTCTTAAATCCAGACTACACAAAGGAACTAGACATGTATCTCTATGAAGAAGTGGGATATGATAAGTTGAATTTTATTGTAGCTTCTTATGGGCTATTTACATCTGCTTATAGTGCAACGGCTTTGAGGGAATATTACGCAAATGGCTTTGAATATTTCTTCCTGGACGACAGAAAATATTTAAAAGAAATCAATCCAGTATTATATACAAAAATAGAGGAATTATATGAAATATAAAATAAACAAAAATAATAATCAAATTAGCGTAGAAGTTACGATACCTGTGCGATCAAAACTTGATTGCCCTGAAAGAATCATAGTTAAAACAAGCGATGTTTTAGAGATATTAGAGAAAGAAAAAATAAAAATTGGAAAGACGATTTCTGACCCAAGAGTCCTGAGGAATACCACGGGCAAAACGAAGTACAAATCTGCAGAGTGGATCTTTGAGGAATATAGAGCCCCCAAACAAACAAGCCCACAGAGAAGTAGAAAAAAAAGCAAGAAAACACTTGACAAAATATCTGATCATGTTATAATAGAAGAGTATAAAAATTCTCTTTCGATAAAGGAAGAGAAAGAGTCATAAGAGTGCGATATGCCACATATTTCGTTTTCTGAATTAAAAAATTGGGTATTTTGCCCATTCTATCACAAATTAACTTATATAGATAAGCTTAAATCCTTTCTCGGAAACGAGTACACTGCTTTCGGAACAGCTATACACACAGTGTGTGAGAAGAGGCTGCATAAGGAAGAAATAGACCCATACGAGGAATTCAAGGCAGAATTTATCAATGAACTGGCTTCATTGCCGGAGGAAGTCGAGATCCGCAATGACCTAGTGGAAAGCATGGGAAAGCAAGCAAAGGTCCTAATTCCAGAGATTGAACCAGTATTTTATGAGTATTTTGGTGAAGACTGTGAGGTTGTATCAACAGAAGAGCAGTTGATGGTAGATATTGAAGGCACAGATTATAAATTCAAGGGTTATATCGACGCCGTAGTGAAAACCTCGGATGGGAAATATCATATAGTTGACTGGAAGACTTGCTCGTGGGGATGGGACGCTAGAAAAAAGTCCGACCCAATGGTGACATATCAATTGACTTTGTATAAAATCTTCTTTGCCCAGAAACACAACATTGAGCTAGAGAATATAGAAACCTATTTTGCATTACTCAAAAGAACTGCAAAGAAAGATCGTGTAGAAATTTTTCGAGTTACCAGTGGAAACAAGAAGATGCAAAACGCAAAAGATGTCCTAAATAAGGCTCTCTATAACATCGATAATAAAAATTTTATAAAAGATAAGCGTTCATGTGCCAAATGCGAATTTCGCAAAACAGCGCATTGTCCGTAGAGGAAATAAATGTCAGAGATAGAAAAAAAGAAAATTTTAGTAATAAGTGATCACCCGCTAGCCCCTTCGGGAGTTGGTACACAGACAAAATATGTCATCGAGACATTATTGGGCACCGGAAGATACAAAGTGGTTTGCCTAGGCGGTGCAGTACAACATAAAGATTATAAGCCGCAAAAAGTTGGAGAATGGGGCGAAGATTGGATAGTTTATCCAGTTAAGGGATATGGAACTCAGGAGATGGTTAGGTCTGCTGTTTTCAACGAAAAGCCAGATATGATATGGTTTATGACAGATCCGAGATTTTATGGATGGTTGTGGTCAATGGAAAATGAAATCCGTCCACATATTCCAATGGTTTACTATCATGTGTGGGATAACTATCCATATCCTCACTATAACAAGAAGTTCTATGAATCCACAGACGTCATTGCTTCTATCTCAAAGGTTACTCACGATATCGTTAACACAGTCTCACCAAACGTGGAGAATCATTATGTTCCGCATGCAGTCGACTCGAGCATATTTACTCCCCTGACTGATGAACAAATTGGTGATATTAAGGACCAACACTTCGGAACGGGAGATAATAAAGTAACCTTTTTTTGGAATAATAGAAATGCCCGAAGAAAGATGTCTGGTTCGTTAATCTATTGGTTCAACGAGTTTGCAGAAGAAATTGGGCCAGAAAACGTTAGACTTATTATGCACACGGATCCAAAAGACCCTCATGGACAGGATTTAGAGTCAATTTTGAAGAATATTGGAGCACTAGATGGCAGAATAGTGCTATCTTCAAAAAAAGTACCACCACAACACCTAGCTGTGTTCTATAATATGGCAGACTGCACAATCAATATTTCAGACGCTGAAGGTTTTGGATTGGCCACTTTGGAGTCACTATCTTGCCAAACTCCAATAATTGTCAATATGACCGGCGGCCTTCAAGAGCAAGTGACCGATGGGGAAGAATGGTTCGGAATCGGGATTCAACCAGCCTCAAAAGCGGTAATAGGGTCCCAAACAGTGCCCTTTATTCACGAGGACCGAATTTCAAAAGAAAGCTTTATACAAGCCCTTCGAGATATGTATGAGTTGACTCCATCACAAAGAAAACTTCTTGGAATGAAGGGTCGACAACATGTTGTTAAAAATTATAATTTTGAAAATTTTAAGAAAAAATGGGTAGAGTTGATTGATTCAGTTGTGGAAAATCACGGATCTTGGGATACGAGAAAGGGATATCAGCCCTGGGAAATTAAGGAGATAAAATGAGACAAAAGATTTTAATAAGAGGCCCTGTTTTATCACAATCTGGATACGGCGAACAAGCAAGATTTGCTCTTCGGGCAATTCGTTCTCGCGAAGATATCTTTGATATATACATCATTCCGACTGCTTGGGGAACAACCGGGTGGGTCAGTCTTGCAAATGAAGAAAGAACCTGGATTGATCAGAACATCGCCAGAACACACATCCATACCGAGCAAGGCGGCCAATTTGACATATCACTTCAAGTCACGATTCCTAACGAATGGGAAAGACTGGCGCCCGTAAATATCGGATATACAGCCGGAATCGAGACAACCAAAGTAGCCCCCGTTTGGCTACAGAAAGCGAATGAGATGGATAAAATCATTGTCGTCTCCAATCACTCAAAAGAAGTTTTCGATAATACAAAATACCAAGGACAGAATCCTCAAACAGGGCAAGTTGTCGATCTTGTGTGTAATACTCCAATTGAAGTTGTAAATTATCCAGTACGAAAATTCGAGAAAAAAAATATAAAATTAAATCTTGATTATAATTTCAATTACCTCGCCATTTCTCAATGGGGCCCAAGAAAGAATTTCGATAATTTGATTAATTGGTTTATTGAAGAAAACTTCGATCAAGAAGTCGGATTGGTGGTGAAAACTTCAATTAAAAATAACAGTATCATCGATCGCGCTGAAACAGAAAACAGGTTGCAGCAAATTCTATCAAAACATGAAAATAGAAAGTGCAAAGTGTATCTTCTCCATGGAGATCTTTCAGAAGAGGAGATGACAGGTCTATATCAGAATAGAAAAATTAAATGCTTGATTTCAACAACTCACGGCGAAGGATATGGCCTCCCGTTGTTTGAGGCAGCATATAATGGCTTGCCAGTTGTGGTTCCTGGGTGGTCCGGACATTGTGATTTTCTATACATGAAGAGTCGGTCAGGCAAAAGAAAGCCTATGTTTGCATCTGTTGAGTATGAATTGAAAAATGTGCAACCACAAGCAGTCTGGAATGGAGTGATCCAAGCAGATTCACAATGGGCCTTCCCCCAAGAAGCCAGCTTCAAGAGAAGGTTGAGAGAAATTCGCACAGATTATGCAAAATTTAAGAAAAATGCAAAAACACTTCAGAAATATCTCGTTGAGAATTTCACGGAAGAAGGGATGTATAGTCAGTTTTGCAGCATTGTCGATCAGGGGGTATACGATGGACTAATCGATTTGGATTCGTTAGTATGAAAATAGCTTTTGTTAGTGATTTTTACTCTCCATCCATAGGTGGTACACAGATTCTTACACAAGAAGTGTGTGAAGGGTTTAAATCCCTTGGTCATGAAGTGGAAGTATATACTTCTCCTGATGGTAATCGCGATTTTGAATCTTATGGGTATAAAGTAAACGAGATTGATGATCTAAACTTTTTTAAATCAAAAGTCATGACGGAAAACAAATACGATGCGGTATTCGTTTTTGCTGATTTGTTCTCTCCTTCTTTAACCACAATAAATTTAAATAAAATTCCTAGAAGCATTTTGGTGCTAAATCTAGATGAGAATGTCTATAGATGGATCGAAGAAGATAGGATCAAAAATCTAAGTCATCTAGTACAAAAAATCAAATCATTTGATTCAGTAATCTCTTTCTGCCAAGGGGCACCAGTAAATGCTTTTTTAAATGATTTCAAAATAAAGCATCATTTTATTCCAAATTTTTCAAGAGATTGCCTAAAGACAGAAAAAGCAAATATCGACATAAGAAAAGTCTTAGGAATAAACGATGATAAGAAGATTATTTTCAACCATGGGTTGATAGAGGATAGAAAAAATCAACTTTATCTCTGCAAGAAGCTCAACGAAACAAATCTCTTCGAAGATCATGTTATGGTTTTTTTGGGTAGCCCAAGAAACAGAGCAGACGTTGGATATTTGTCTAAAATTAATCATTTCATTGCAGAAAATAACTTATCTAATTCAATAAAGATGGTCAAAGGAACTTCAAATAAAGGTCTGATCGATCAGTTATTGGTATCTTCTGACGTATACGTTTTACCTTCAAAGGCAGAAGGTTTGCCGCTTGTATTGATAGAAGCAATGTCTTCTGGATTACCGTGGGTTTCAACGCCAGTTGGCGGAGTTCCTTCTGTTTTTGCTGGACTATCAGGAGGTATCATTTTGGATCAAATTGATTTTACTTCTGAAAACTTAGAAAATGCAATACGGTCTATCTCTTCCACAAACACAAGTAGATGTGAATGGGAAGACAACTTTACAAAAGAAATGGCGATTCAAAGATATCAGAAGTCATTGGATAGTATGCGATGAGTAAAATTTTTATTTGTATCCTTAGCTGCGAAAGATACGCACATAAAAGAAAGCTACAAAATATTCAAGAACTAGAAGTAGAATACAAGTATTTTATTGGAAATCCTACATTAAAAAATCCTAAACAAGACGGACAAAATGTGTATTTGCCATGTCCAGATTCTTATGAGTACCTAACTCATAAAACCCTACAAGCATTTAAATGGATGGAAGAGAACATAGATGCTGATTTTTATTATAAAACAGATGATGATACTATTTTTGATAAAAAAGAATTTCACATTTTACATGAAAGTGTGGTAAAATCTAAAATAGAGTATGGAGGAGAAATTCATCGCGGCGGTGGAGTGATGTCATCCCATCATTTTGGAAAATGTGAAGACGACAGAATTAACAAAAAGAGATTTTATGTGCCAAATATAATCTATGCAAAAGGTGGGGGTTATGTGCTATCGAAAGATAGTCTTCGCCTCATAAATCAAACAGATAATAAAGAAGGCTACTTTTGCATTTACGAAGACGCGACAATAGGAAACATTTTGAATTCTCATGGGATCCTAGTTAAACATTTAAACATTCGAAAATCTTTCAATTGGGACATGATTTAATAATGAAAAATAATATTGACGGAGTAAGGGATAATATAATATTTTGTTTTTGGCACGGACCCGAAATGTCAAAAAATAGAAAAGAATGTTACGAAAATATCTTATCTACTCAAGAAAATATATTTTTATTGACAGAAGATAATCTATCAGAGTTTGAAATAACGACTCGACCCATTCACAAAGGTTTTAAATATTTATCATCAACTCATAAATCAGATTATATTCGAAGTTATATTATGAATTTTTATGGCGGCGGATATACAGATATTAAAAAGCAGACTTCTTCTTGGGCTTCTTGTTTTGATATATTGAACAACACTGATTTTTTGGGCTGTGGATATAGAGAAATTCACCCTTCTCATATTGCAATCAATGAAAAGACCGCAAAAAACATCTCAGACTATAAAAATTTTATAGGAAACGGCGCGTATATTTTTAAGAAAAACACTGCTTTAACAAACGAATGGTACGAAACTACTAATAAAAAAATGGATAGTATCTTCGACGACTTGAAAAATAATCCTGCCAATCATCCAAGAACTATAAGAGGTGGGATACAAGGGTCTAGAAGTTTTTATACCGGATATCCCTTGGGTTGGGTAGAATTATTGGGAGACATATATCATCCTATAGTATATACACATAGAAATCAAATATTAAAAAATTTACCAAAACCATTGATGACGGACTATAGATAATGCATTTTGATTTTATTGAAATAGGTACATCAAGTTTTAATACTTTGTTAGAAAAAGCAACAAAAGAAAAAGGCTTGTCAATAGAGCCGGTTTCAGATCATTTAAATAGATTACCAGATAGACAGAATGTTATAAAAATCAATGCTGGAATTACACATAATAAACAATCAGATAAAATAAAAGTATTTTATATACCGATTGAGACGATACAATCAAAAGGCCTGCCGCGATGGTTTAGGGGATGCAATACTATAGGGAAATATCACTCCCTTCACATCAAACATGGTGTACAAAAATATGTTATAACAGAAGAAGTCGCATTAGTGAACTTTTCAGAACTTATTATTGACAATTCAGTTAAGAAAGTTGACTATATCAAAATAGATACAGAAGGTCATGATTGTGTAATAATGAAGGGAATATACGATTTTTATTTTAAAAACGAAGATTATAACAAACCATTAAAGATACAATTTGAAACAAACGAAAACTCATCAAAATCTGATGTTGACAAAATAATAGGTCTGTTTGAGCAAATAGGTTATCGTCTAAAAAGCAGAGGATATGATACAGTATTGGAGCTAGTATGAATAAAAAATATGTATTTGGCTTGGGAACCGGTAGGTGTGGAACAGTCTCATTATCTAATCTGTTAAATTTCCAACAACACTCCAATATCACTCATGAATTCGGAGCACCTTTGATACCTTGGAAAGTGGATAGTCGAAAAATAAATATGCTAATAGAAAACGTAAAAAATAGAGATTGCATACTTTCCGGAGATGTATCTTTTTATCTTTTACCATATACTAGTATTATTTTAGAGGCTCTGCCAAATGCTAAATTTATCATCATACAGAGAGACAAGCAAGAAACAATAGACTCTTATATTAATAAAACAAAAGGATACAATCAGTTTAACAGCCACGATGGGAGCATATGGCAGTTTACACCTTGGGATCA
>Ga0181372_1000281_pt1 | contig 12475 bp, 11 predicted proteins | sample LowvirmetaG_5_FD_130161 | JGI IMG/M metagenome (GOLD analysis project Ga0181372, IMG submission 130161) | Marine viral communities from the Subarctic Pacific Ocean - Lowphox_08 viral metaG | ecosystem: Environmental > Aquatic > Marine > Oceanic | place: Subarctic Pacific Ocean | collected...
ATCAACCAGCATACCGCGACTGCCAGCACACCCCGGCGCAACCAGCGTACACCGCGCGGCTCTGCCAGCATCGCCAGCAGCCGCTGCGCACCGGCCACCCACTTTCCTGCAACGCTGCCCTGATTCAGTGAACCTGCGGCCAATGCTCTCTCCCGGTGTGCCACGGTCCGCCGGCGGCGGCCTCATGGATATAACGGCCCGATTATAGGGTGCGCCATTAAAAGATAAAACCGTGACGGTTGCATGACAGCCAGATGACGGGGGTATGACAGCCGACGCTGCCGCAAGGCGACCCATGGACAGCGACAGGCCAGTTGACTACCCTTGCTCGCAGCTGACCCCCTTTCAGGAGCACGACCGATGGGACGTATTTTCAACGACAACTCGGAAACGATTGGCGGCACACCACTGGTTCGTATCAACCATATAAGCACCGGCAACGTCTATGCCAAGCTGGAGAACCGGAATCCGGCGATGTCGGTGAAGTGTCGCATCGGCACAAGCATGGTGCTGGCGGCGGAGCGTGACGGCAGCCTCCAACCTGGCATGACCATTGTCGAGCCCACCAGCGGCAACACCGGCATCGCCCTGGCATTTGTGGCGTCCGCTCGCGGCTACGGTTGCACCCTGACGATGCCCAACACCATGAGCCTGGAACGGCGCAAACTGATGAAGGCACTCGGCGCCGAGATCATCCTCACCGACGGCAGCAAGGGCATGCCCGCCGCGATCGCCCGGGCCGAGGAAATCATTGCCTCCGAGCCCGGCCGTTATTGGGGGGCACGACAGTTCGAGAATCCGGCCAACCCGGCCATTCACGAGAGCACGACCGGGCCGGAAATCTGGCAGGATACCGAGGGCGCAATCGATATCCTGGTGGCCGGCGTTGGCACGGGCGGCACGCTGACCGGAATCTCCCGCTACATCAAGGGCAGTGCCGGCAAGGCCATACAAACCGTAGCCGTCGAGCCTGCGAGCACAACGGTGATTACCGCGGCCAAAGCCGGCGCCGAACCTACCCACGCACCGCACAAGATCCAGGGCATCGGTGCCGGCTTTCTGCCCGGCAACCTGGACCTGGCCATGGTCGACCGCGTAGAACAGGTCAGCAACGACGACGCCATGGCCTGGGCACACAAGCTCATGCAACAGGAAGGCATTCTTGCCGGGGTGTCCTGTGGCGCGGCGATGGCCGTAGCTGATCGCGTGTCGAGGGAGCCTGCCAATGCCGGCAAGATGGTGGTGGTGATCCTGCCGGATTCAGGCGAGCGCTACCTGAGTGCGGCGCTGTTCGAGGGCCGTTTCAGTGAAAACGAAATGGTGCAGTGAAACGGGCGCGGCTCAGCGCCCCTCACGCAGCTGTGCCAGGCGGCGCTTGACTGCCGGCCACTCGGTATCCAGCACGCTGAAGTAGACCGAATCCCGGGAAAAGTCGTTCTGCACAATACGGTGCTTGCGCAGCACCCCTTCGCGCATGGCGCCGATACGCTCCAGCGCACGCTGTGATCGCAGATTGCGCGCGTCCGCCTTGAACTCAACCCGCAAACACCGCAGGCGCTCAAAAGCGTGACGCAGCAGCAACAGTTTGGCCTCGGTGTTCACCCCGGTACGCTGCCACTCCTGGCCCAGCCAGGTCCAGCCAATTTCCAGGCTGCGATGCTCCGGCAGCATGTTCAGATAGCGTGTACTGCCCACCACCTTGCCTTTCGCGTTCTCGACAATGGCCCAGGCCTGCTCACCGGGCGCACGGGTGGCCTCGTCGATCCAGTGACGGGTATCCGCCAGATCGATAAAGCAGCCGCGCGGCATGAATGCCCAGTCCGGTGCGTGACAGCCGCGCAAAAACAACCCCTGGGCATGCTGCTGGGTAAGTGGCTCCAGCCTGACCAGCTCCCCACGCAGTACCGTGTTACCGGCATCGGGGCCCGGCGGCATGCTCATGGCAGTACAATCGTCGAACCGGAGGTCACTCGCCCCTCGAGGTCGCGATGGGCGCGTGCAATGTCAGCCAACGGGTAGCGCTGGCCAATCGTCACCGTCAATACGCCCGCCAGCAATCGCTCGAACACAGCGGCGGACGACTGCCGCAACTGCTCCGTGGTAGCGGTGTAGGTCAGCAGCGTCGGGCGCGTCACATACAGCGACCCCAGGGTGGCGAGCGTTTGCACATCCAGCGGAGCCGGCTTGCCGGAGGCGTTGCCAAAACTCACCAGCATGCCCCGCGGCTGCAAACAGGCCAGCGATGCGTCGAAGGTATCGCGACCTACGCCGTCATAGACGACCGGCACGCCCTGCCCGTCAGTCAGCTCCCGTACGCGCTGGACCACGTCTTCCCGCGCATAATTGATCACGTGGGTGTAACCCTGAGCCTGAGCGAGCTCCGCTTTCGCCTCTGAGCTGACAGTGCCAATCGCGTTGACACCCAGGCTCCTCGCCCATTGTCCAAACAACAGCCCCACGCCGCCCGCCGCCGCATGAAACAGGCAGGTCTGGCCAGATTGCAGCGGATACACCCGCTGCAACAGAAACTCTGTTGTCTGGCCCTTGAGCAAAGCTGCCGCAGCCGTTGCAAAATCGATGCCCTCAGGTATGGCGACCAGTCGCGCAGAGGGCAGATTCACCGCCTCGGCGTAGGCACCAAACAGGGCAGAGCAATAGGCCACGCGGTCACCCACGGCGAACTCCGCGCCTTCCCCCACCGCAGTCACCACGCCGGCAGCCTCCATACCCAACCCGCTGGGCAAGGGGATGGGATAGGCGCCACTGCGGTGATAGGTATCAATGAAGTTCAGTCCAATGGCCCGCTGAGCCACAGTCACCATGCCGGGCCCCGGTGGCGGCAGCTCAACATCAACCAGCTGCATGACCTCGGGCCTACCTGTGTGCTCAATGCGCACTGCCTTTACTGACTGTGTATTCATACAACCATCTGCTTGCCCTGTGTGGATCACTAGTGTGCCAAACAAGCCCACTGAGGGAAACGGAAGTTTGCCTGCGGTCACGCGGTCGGGTATTGGCCCGTGGCATGCTACACTGCGCGCCTTCACCTGCGCCGGCGACAGACCGGCGCCGCAGCCTGAGACTACCCATGTGTTAGAAGATCTTGCCCTTGACCGCAGCCTGCAACTGGCACTGGAAGACCTCGGCTTCGGCAAGCCGACGGCCGTACAAAAGGATGTTATTCCGCTCGCCCTGAGCGGCAGTGACCTGCGTGTCAGCGCCCCGACCGGCAGCGGCAAGACACTCGCCTACCTGCTGCCCGGATTGCAGCGCCTGCTACAGGCACCGCTCCCGACTGACGGCGGCACTTTGCTGCTGGTCCTGGTGCCCACGCGGGAGCTTGCGCGCCAGGTGCTGAAAACGGCACGCCAACTGCTGGGCAAGAGCACACTGCGTGCCGATGCCCTCACCGGGGGCGCCGACTTCAAATACCAGAAATCCCTGTTGCGCAAAAACCCGGAAGTGGTCATCGCGACGCCGGGAAGGCTGCTGGAGCATTGCGAGCATGGCAGCGCCGATCTGCGCGGCCTGCAAGTGCTGGTCATTGATGAAGCAGACCGCATGCTCGACCTGGGCTTTCGCGACGACGTGCTGAAAATTGCCGGCTTCTGCCCCGCCGAGCGCCAGACGCTCCTCCTGTCTGCCACGCTGCACGCCCGCGGCCTGAGTGATATGAGCGCCGCCCTGCAGCAAGACCCGGTTGCTGTGAGCTGCGGCGACATCCGCAGCGCACACGAAAGTATTCACCACCAGCGCATCCTGGCCGACAGCCAGGAACACAAGGACAAGCTGCTGCTCGCACTGCTGCAGGACAGCGGCCGCAAGCAGCTGGTGTTTGCCAACAAACGCAGCACGGCGTCACGCCTGGCAGATTTTCTGCGCCACCACGGCCTGCGCGCGGGGTGCCTGCATGGCGAAATGAGCACCGAGGAACGCAAGGCGATCGTGACGCGTTTTGAGCAGGGCGGCGTCAGCACCGTCACCGCCAGCGATGTCGCTGCCCGGGGGCTGGATATTCAGGGTATCGACACGGTCATCAACTACGACCTGCCGCGCAGTGGCGACGACTACCTGCACCGCACCGGACGCACCGGCAGGGCCGACAGCAAGGGTACCGCGATCTCGCTGGTGACCGCCGCTGACTGGAACCTCATGATCAGCATACAGCTCTACCGGAACATCACCATGGAACCGCGCGCCCTGGCCGGCCTGAAAGCGCGCTACGCAGGGCCGAAGAAGATGAAGTCGTCAGGCAAAGCCAGCGGCAGCAAGAAAAAGGCGCCGGTTGCAAAGAAGAAAGTACGCGCCCGCGACAGCAAGGCAAAAGGCAAGCCGCGCAAGACAACCAGCGTCTGGCCGACGAACGACGGTTTCGCGCCACTGATGAAAAAGCGGCGCGAACCGAACGACGAATGAGCTCTCATTCCACCGGCGTGGGCGAGTAGCGTTCAAACCAACCGAGAATAGCCGTCACCTTGGCGATGAGCTGGCTGGGACGACGGGCGATGGCGTGCGATGCGCCGGGAACCCGCACCATCGCAGTCTCAACACCACGCAGTTTCAGCGCCTGGTAGTACTGTTCGGTTTCCGACATGGGCGTACGCAGGTCCTCCTCGCCTGTCAGCAACAGGGTAGGCGTTGTGACGTTGCCGACCAGGGACAGCGGTGAGCGCCGCCAGTAGGCCTCGGGGTTTTCCCAGGGCATCTCCCCAAACCAGTAGCGCGCAAACACGGGTGACTGGTCCGCCGTCAGCACAAAACTGGCCCAGTTGATCACCGGCTTGGCCACCACTGCCGCTCGAAAGCGCTGGGTTTTGCCGACGATCCATGCCGTCAGTGTGCCACCACCACTGCCACCTGTGACGTACAACTGCTGCGGGTCCACATAGCCTTCGGCGATCACCGCATCAACGCCGGTCATGAGGTCGTCGTAATCCTGGCCCGGATAGTTGTGGTGGATGAGATTGGCAAACTCTTCGCCGTAGCTGGTACTGCCACGTGGATTCACATACAGCACAACGTAGCCGGCCGCCGCAAACATCTGCAACTCGGCGGCAAAGCGCGGACCGTAGTTGGCAAACGGCCCGCCGTGAATTTCCAGGAGCAACGGATAGCGCTTTTGCGGGTCAAAATCCGGCGGGGTGACCACCCAGGCTTGAATCTCACGTCCGTCAAACGAGGACGGATAGGTCAGTTCGCGTACCTCGCCGAGGGTGCGGTAGCCCAGGAGATTGCTGTTTAGTGTGGTGAGCGTACGCATGCGCTCACTGCCGACACGCCCGGACTTCAACTCTGCCGGTGCCTGCGGGGTCACCGCGGTATACACAAAGTGGTCGCCGCCAACCGCATAATCAGCACCCGCGTAGGGACGACCGAGCTGCTTGCCACCGAGATCGCGGGCAAGGATGCGCATGCGGCCCTTGAGATCGGTCATGGCGAGATGCGTGTCGCCCCGATCGTCGTAGTAAAAGAAGATATGCTTGCCATCGGCGGACCACTGGGGCTGCTCGATGCTACGATCGAGGTCCGGCAGCAACTCCCGGCGCTGCCCGCCTGCCACACTCATCACGTAGAGCCGGTCCCGGTGATACCCCATCCCCTTGTCGTCCCAACCGGTCCACGCCAGCCAGCGCCCGTCTGGCGATGCGGTGACGTGCTTGTCCGGCCCCTGACGATCGGTCAGGGGCGTTATGACGCCGGACTGCAGATCAACCCGGTACAGCTCGGTATTCTGGGTATCCATTGCCCAGTCGGCATGGCGATTGGCAGACAGGTACAGCGCCGAGCCATCGGCCGCCCAGGCAACTGCCCCCTTGTGGTTGAAATCACCGTGCGTCACCTGACGCGGGCTGCCACCGGCAGCAGGCAGCACGAACACCTGCTCAAAGCCGTGGGGTTTGCTGCCACTGCCATCTGCACGATACACCGTGCGGTCTACCACCACAGGCGCCGCCGCCCACTGGGCACCGGACGGGGCGGCGGGCATGTCTTCCACCGCTGGCGCAGGTGCCGGCACCAGCATGCGGAACGCCAGCCACTCCCCGTCCGGGGACCAGGTCAAACCCTGGGGCGCCCAGGGCAAGCGCGTGAGCTGTGCAGTCTGTGCGGAATCCAGCCAGCTCACGAACAGCTGCACGCCCATGTCGTCGCGACGCAAATAGGCCACGCGGTCACCCGCGGGTGACAGGGCCGGCGAGCTGACCGAGTCCGGGCCCGTCACCACCGGGCGATGCTCGCTGCCGTCAATATTCATGCGCCAGAGGCTGCTCTGCGGCTGGTCACGCATGATGTCCATGCTGTGGCGCAGGTACACCAGGCGACGCCCCTCCTGATCAAGCTGGGGCGAGGTCGCCCAAGCCAACTGAAACACATCCTTGGCACTGAAGTGATCAGCGCTGGCCGCGCCCGCTGGGGGTGCAAGTAACGTTACCGCAAGGGCAATCGCCCACAAACAACTGTTCGCTGGCTCTTTCATTCCGTCTACCCACCACTATCCGTTAAACTATGCATACATTTGTCAGGAAAACCCCGGATTATGACCAACCCGCTGTTGGAAAAGAACCTCTTACCGCCTTTTTCCGCCATTCGCGCCGAGCATGTGGAGCCGGCCATACGCACGCTGATTACGCGCCACAAGGCGCAACTCAATGAGCTGCTCGCGCAACCGGGGCCGCGCACCTGGGCGTCGCTGATGGCCCCCATTGAAGCTATGGATGACGAGCTCGCGCAGTGTTGGTCCCCTGTTGGGCACTTGAACGGCGTCCTCAACAGCGAGGCGCTGCGCACCGCCTACAAGGCCTGCCTGCCATTGCTCTCCGAATACCGTACCTGGGTGGGCCAGAACGCGGACCTGTATGCGGCCTACTGCGAGGTGGCAGAAGGCGAGGACTTCAACGCTCTCGGCCAGGCCGAACAGCAGGCGGTGCACAACGCCCTGCGCGACTTCACGCTGGCCGGCGTTGCCCTCCCCCCGGAGGGCAAGGCACGCTTCGGCGAGATACAGCAGCAGCTCGCCAAACTCAGCAGCCAGTTCAGCGACAACGTGCTGGACGCCACCAACGCCTGGAGCAAACAGGTTAGCGCGGAGCAGCTGCAGGGCCTGCCCGCCTCGGCACTCGCCAGCGCCACTCAGGCGGCAGAGGAACGCGGCCTGGAGGGCTGCCTGCTCACGCTCGACTTCCCCTCGGTGTTGCCGCTACTGACCTACTGCGACGATCGGGAGCTGCGCCGCGAAGTCTATCTGGCTAACGTTACCCGGGCATCGGACATTGGCCCGCACGGCGGCCAGTTCGATAACACACAGCTGATGGACGAGATTCTCGACCTGCGCCAGGAGCTTGCCCGCCTGCTGGGCTTCGCAAACTATGCCGAGTGCTCCCTGGCGACCAAGATGGCCGACAGCCCACAGCGCGTCGTCGAATTCCTCACCGAGCTGGCAGCGCGCTCCCGCGGCCAGGCACAAGCAGAGTGGCAGGAGCTGAGCCAGTTTGCCGCCAGCGAGCACGGCATCGAGCAACTCAAACCCTGGGATGTCACCTACTACAGCGAAAAACTGCGTCAGCGCACCTTCAGCATTGCGCAGGAAGAGTTGCGCCCCTACCTGACGGTGGAGCGCGTACTCAGCGGCCTGTTTGCGGTGGTACAACGGCTCTATAACGTCACCGTGGACGAAGTACAGGATTTCGACAGCTACCACCCGGACCTGCGCCTGTTCGAGATTCAACAGGATGGTGAACCGTTGGCGCGCTTCTATCTCGACCTGTATGCCCGCAGCCACAAACGGGGTGGCGCATGGATGGACGACTGTCGCGTGCGCCGCGTGACCGATACCGGATTGCAGCTGCCGGTAGCCTACCTGGTCTGCAATTTCACGGCCCCCGTGGGTGAGCAGCCCTCGCTGCTCACTGAAAACGAAATGGTTACACTGTTTCACGAATTCGGACACGGCCTGCATCACATGCTGACCAAGCAGCATGTGGCCTCGGTATCCGGCATTAACGGTGTCGCCTGGGATGCCGTCGAGCTGCCCAGCCAGTTTCTGGAGAACTGGTGTTATCAACCCGAGGCGCTGGCCTTTATTTCCGGCCACGTGGAAACCGGGGAGCCTCTGCCCCAGGCACTGCTGGATAAAATGCTGGCGGCACGCAACTTCCAGTCAGGCATGCAGATGATGCGGCAACTGGAGTTCGCCTTGTTTGACTTCCAGCTCCACCAGCATTGGGGCGGAACGGGTGTCACCGTGCAGGACACCCTGGATGCTGTGCGCGCGCAGGTCGCCGTGATTCCGGCAGTGCCAGAAAACCGCTTCCAGCACGCGTTCAGCCACATCTTCGCCGGCGGTTATGCTGCAGGGTACTACAGCTACAAATGGGCCGAAGTGCTCTCTGCCGACGCCTTCGCGCGGTTTGAGGAGGAAGGTATTTTCAACCCCCTCACCGGCGGCGACTTCCGGCGACACATTCTGGAAGCGGGTGGCTCACAAGACGCCATGGCACTGTTCGTGGCGTTTCGCGGGCGCGAACCGGACGTAGAGCCCCTGCTGCGCCACAGCGGTATCGCGGCCTGATACGGCTTCAGGGCTTGTGCCAGCAGGCACAGCCCTTTTGCCCCGGCCCCGAGGCGACGCACAGCTCCACCTCCCGCAGGTCGTCACCCTCTGAGGCGAGCAGCAACTGCTGCAGCAGATAGCGGGAAAACTCTTCCACCGTCGCATTGCGCAAGGGCAACACGCGGGTATCAGCCTTGAGAAAAAGCATCTCCTCGCGGGCGAAATGCACCCGGTAGTAGTCTTCCGCATCCTCTATGCGCTGATAGGGCGAATCGCCGGCAAGCACCAGGTACTCGTCAAGCGCATCGCAGAGCGACTTCAGGCGACGCTTGTAGACGTTGTAGTCGGCGGCGAAGCCATTATCCCCCATGGGGGCGACAATCTTCGCCGACACGGAATAATTGTGGCCATGCAAGCGTTCGCGCTCGGTCGCCGAAAAAATAGTGAAATGAGCCGCAGAAAACTTGTGGCTCTCTTTGTCGATGTACAGCGTGGTCAAACGCTCCATGAGATACTTCCAGCCGATTGACGTTGAAACATTGTCACGACTCTACGCAGAATAGGCAAGGCTGGACCGGTGATGCACAATGGCGCTGGCCAGGCACAGCGCAAACTGAATTGCGGGCGCCTGCGTATTACCGAATGCACACGACCATCGGGGTAGCACCCCGGTGAGCGATATTCCAGGGGGAAATCCATGCACACTGCAATTATCACCGGCGCCAGCGTTGGTATTGGCCGCGCCGCGGCGCAACGCTTTCTGGCGCTCGGCTACCGCGTCTACAACCTGTCCCGACGCGCCTGCCCGGAAGACGGCGTCGAAAATATCGCCTGTGACCTCGCCTCCGACGCCTCAATTAACGCCGCCTGCAGCACCCTGCTGCCGGTCGTGAAAGACAGCGAAACCGTCTGCCTGCTGCACAATGCCAGCCAGATGCGCAAGGATGCAGTTTCCCACTGCAGCAGCGACAGCCTGCGCGAGGTACTGGAAACCAACGTCGTGGCGCTGAACAGCGTCAACCAGCTGCTGCTACCTGCGCTGCCAGCGGGGTCCAGCCTGCTGTATATCGGCTCGACGCTGTCCGAGAAAGCGGTCGCCGGCTCCTTCAGCTACGTGCTGAGCAAGCACGCCCAACTCGGCATGATGCGGGCAAGCTGCCAGGACTTGATGGGCACGGGCATTCACACAGCGCTGATCTGCCCGGGCTTTACCGACACAGAGATGTTGCGCACGCATATCGGCAACAACCCCGAGGTGGTTGCGGCAATCGGCGGCATGAATGCCTATGGCCGACTGATCGACCCGGGTGAAATCGCCGAGCTGATTGTGTGGGCGCATGGCAACCCGGTGATCAACGGTGCCGTCCTGCACGCCAACCTGGGACAGAAGGAAGCCTGACATGACCGCCGCAGTCACCGTGTGGGAGCGCCGGGAGCGGGTTTTCCTGGTCCTGGCCGGCATTTTTCTCTGTGCGATGACGCTGCTGAATGTAATCGGCATCACCCGGTTTATCCAGCTCGGGCCCATGGCACTGGCCGTGGGTGTGCTGCCCTACCCGCTCACTTTCCTCTGCACAGACCTGGTCTGTGAGCTTTATGGGCGCGCCCGGGCCAACTTTCTGGTCAGCGTGGGCCTGGGGCTCAATTTCTTCATTCTGCTCGTCCTGTTTCTGGGCGATGCCATGCCCTCCGTGGGGCCAGAGGCCATGCCGCCGTGGCAGATTCTGCAACTGGCGGAGCCGGTGACGCTGCCCAGTGGCCAGGTGGTGAGCAACAGCATCGGACTTTACCAGCTGATCTATGCGACAACCTCCGGCGCAGTGTTCGCCTCCATGCTCGCCTACATCGCCGCGCAGTACTGCGATGTGCAGCTGTTCCACTTCTGGAAACGGGTAACCCGCGGCAAATACCTGTGGGTTCGCAACAACTTCAGCACGCTAATGAGCCAGATGGTGGACTCAGTGATGGTCATCACCGTTACGTTTGGTGCGGCATTCCTGCGCGGTGACATCGCTTTCCAGGCCCTGTTGGTGCTGATAGGCAGCAACTACCTGTTCAAGGCAGCGGTTGCACTCATCGATACCGGCCCGTTCTATGTGCTGGTGCACTACCTGCGCCGTTACCTGGAACTGGGGCCCGACGATTATGCCGTGCCCGGGGGCAGATCGGACGGGGTCGCGACTGACTAGCAACACATGTGGCGACGTTGCTGTGCAGGGAGCGGCAATCAAACAGTCTCAGAGGCCTGCTTCGCGGCCTGCGGCACTGACAGCGCAGCAACTTGCAAACTGTTACAAAGATGCGCATGTACCGTCACGTAACAACGCGTATCATGTTGCCGTCTGTAATTGGAACACAAGGATAGTGCTGTGGCCGTGGCGAATATTCTGATAATTGACGATGACTTGCTGTTTTGCAAGGTCTTGCGCTATCAACTGGGTGTGCGCAAATACCACTGCGAGTTCGTTGACTCCTCTACGCGTGCGCTAAAGCACCTGCAACACGAACCCCGCCCTGACCTTATTATGCTCGACTACTTCCTGGGCGAGCAGGACATGAATGGCCTGCAGCTCTGCAGCCAGATTAAAACGATGTGCGACGTGCCGACGATCATGCTCACAGCCAATGACGATGTGCGCACGACGATTTCTTGCCTGGATGCAGGAGCCGATCAATACATCGTCAAGCCATACGATATTGAAGAACTGACCGCGAGGATTCGCGCGGTACTGCGGCAGCACAGCAGCAACAATCAGCGCGACAATAGCGCCGCAGCGAGCAGTGTGTTCGAGTGGGAAGCGCTACAACTCGATCCGCTACACCGCACTCTCGGTGCCTTCGGGGAAGAGGTAGCACTTTCCGAAAAAGAACTGGCGGTATTATCCATTCTCATGCGCAACGCCGGCAGCGCGGTACAACGCAACGACTTGTACAGCATCGTTTACGGCAGAGATTTTGACTCCATGAATCGGGCCATGGATGTTCTGGTCGGGCGTGCCAGAAAGAAACTCAAGTCGCTGACGGACAATTACTGCATTCGCTCGGTACGGGGTGCAGGGTATGCATTACAGCCTACACGGGCCCGGAGAACACCCTATAAGGAAACCCAATCATGACCACGGAGAAGGCCGTCTTCGACAGTTCGCATCTACCGCATTCTTTGGAGCTTGACGATTGGGAGGTACTGGCGGATTTCTACGGTACATTTTTACAGCAGCTGGACGCCCTGCTGCTGCTCATTGAACCGCCCTCTCTGCCAATGTCATTAGATGAACAACGTCACCACGCACACAAGCTGGGTTCCTCCTGCCGTACTGTGGGGGCACACGCCCTGGCTTCCCTGTTCGAGTCTCTCGAGGCCCTGTGCCGGGACGCGGCAACCGAGGAAACGCGGGAGCAACTGCTCGCAGACATCGTAACACTGGCAAAAACGACCCGGGGCCGTGTCGCATCGCATCTTGCAGCAGGAGCCTGATACCGGCATGCCCGCCACCAGTGCCATTTTCGAGGCCCTGACCGCCAGCCAACTGGGTGCCATGCGCTGGCGCCGCGGTGTTGGCGCCATTGCGCTCAACCGTGGCCTGTGTACCGCACTGGAATTGCCTGCAGGCACCAACGCCCTGTCCACAGCGAATTTCGAACGTATGCTCTATGAGGAGGATCGCGCTCGGGTTATCCGCAGTTTCAATCATTACATCGAGCAGGGTTTACAGGAGACCGTCGAGATTCCGCTGCGCGCACGAACCACGCAAGGCGGCATACGAAAATTCCAATGCGTGCTCAGTATTGTCACCGATGAAAGTGAATACCAGGACGATGTCATGATCATCCTCCGCGACATGACCGAAGCGGAAATAGCACGCACGGAAACACTGCAGAAATCGGAACTGGAGAGGTTGATTATCTCCATCTCCGTCAAACTGCTTG
>Ga0181372_1000284_pt1 | contig 12440 bp, 29 predicted proteins | sample LowvirmetaG_5_FD_130161 | JGI IMG/M metagenome (GOLD analysis project Ga0181372, IMG submission 130161) | Marine viral communities from the Subarctic Pacific Ocean - Lowphox_08 viral metaG | ecosystem: Environmental > Aquatic > Marine > Oceanic | place: Subarctic Pacific Ocean | collected...
GAAAGATGGTGCCTAAACTTAGAAAACCATTGCGGCTGGGAGTTGACGGATTGGAACTGTCTTGAAAGTCGGTGACTTGGTTAGGCGTAAGCCCAAACACGGTCCCACATATTATAGACTTGTATCACGATTAAGTCCATGCGGCAAATGGTTTATGCCTTATGAAACCATGGCATGGTTAAGTATAGTAGAGCACGAGGTTATAGATGAAAAAACACATACAACAGCATCTAGACGAAATAGCAGTACTGAAAGCAGAAAACAAACAACTTAAACAAAAGATTCAAATGTTAGAAACAAAAGTATGTTCAGCAGAAAGACGCTGCGCATGTTATCGTAATAATCAAAAACTATGCGAGGAGACAGATGACTGTAGGTGACTTAGTAAAGTATAAAAGCAAGTTTCATATTATAATTAAATCTTATGGAGCAATGGTTGCTTTAAGCGACAAACCAAAAAATCAAGTGTTCCCCAGAAAGGAACTGGAGGCAGTAAAATGAAACTAGTCAGAGACTATATTCCAGAAATCATTGAAGAAGATGGTCGTTCGTGTTATTGGCGCCAAGTTAGTGACCACGCTGAACATCTACAACGATTAAAACTAAAGATCATCGAAGAAGCAGATGAATTCATTGAGAATCCTTCCTGTGAAGAGGCCGCCGATATGTTAGAAGTCATAAAGACCTTCATTGATATTAGTGGCCTTAAATTTGACGATGTGATCATAGCAGCAAAAGATAAAGCTATAACAAGGGGCAGCTTTAAAGAAGGCATCGTTTTAGAGAGGGTTTATGATCGTACTAAAAGTGGGTGATTTATTGCAACTGAAGAAACACTGTACGAAAAGAAATCGATGGGCCATTATAACCGCGCTCCCTCTTTATTGCGACGGACTAGTTACTATTACTTACTTAGATACTCGCGAAACTGGACGAGCCGCTAAAAGTAATATTGAAGTTTATAGCGACAAGGAACAAAGCCATGGCCAAGAAGACCACAACCAAAAAACAAGACAACAAAGCAGGCAAAAAGACATCCATTGGTAACGGCAAGTTTACCAAATGGCATAGTAAAGGCGGAGGCCCTAACGGTTCTCCACCAAGTAAGAAATATCGTAAAAAGTCCCGAGGACAAGGAAAATAAATAATGTCGTACTATCCACCAACAGTAATCGAGAATACCAAAGACGGCGAAAGAGCATACGATATATACTCGCGTCTCTTGAAAGATAGAATTGTATTCTTAGGAACACCAGTCGACAACTATGTTGCCAATTCTATCATCGCCCAGTTACTTTTCTTAGACCAAGAGCCAGATAAAGATATATTACTTTATATCAATTCTCCCGGTGGTTCTGTAACTGCCGGTCTTGGGATTCTCGATACGATGAACTACGTTAAAGCTGACGTCGCAACAATCTGCATTGGACAGGCCGCTTCAATGGGAGCGCTGTTGCTTTGTTCAGGCACAAAGGGTAAAAGAAGTATTCTGCCCAACGCTCGAGTACTCATCCACCAGCCTCTTGGTGGTACATCGGGACAAGCTAGCGATATTGAGATTCAAGCCAACGAAATTTTACGAATGAAAAAGCGTTTAAATGAGATTATGTCTAACGCCACGGGGCAAGACATAGAAAAGATTAAACTTGATACTGACCGTGATTACATTATGGAAGCTGCCGAAGCAGTTACTTACGGATTGGTGGACAAGATAGTCGAGAACGCTTAGAATGTCTGCAGAGGGTCTATACGTTGTATTAGGCTATGCGACCTTATTAGCAATTGTCGCTTTTTTCGCACACCTCAAAAACAAATAAAATCATAAGGAACGCCGAAGTGGTGGAATAGGTAGACACAACGGACTTAAAATCCGTTGACCATAAGGTCGTGGGGGTTCAAGTCCCCCCTTCGGTACTATGCCTTCGTAGCTCAGTTGGATAGAGCAACGGACTTCTAATCCGTAGGCCACAGGTTCGAATCCTGTCGAGGGTACCAGTGTATGTTTATTATCAAAAAGGAGAAAAAATGAATAATAATAATTTAACTGTTTTTACTGTAACTGAATATGACGAGAATGACGATTACAAGCGCGCACAAACGTATGTAAGCAATCTAGGCACCTTTAAAACACGAGAAGCCGCCGAAGCCGCTGCTGCTCAAGCCTATACTGATAGATATCTAGAAGCAGGTATGAACGAGGAATCGGAGTGGTATGGAGTAGAGGCGCGCATTAATGCCGCCAAGGAGTGGAACGAGATGCATGCCAAAGATAACAGCCCATCGACCACTGCGGTATTAGAGTTCTTTGCGAAGTATGGCGATGGCCTGTGGGAGCCAGAGTTCATCAATGAAACTACTTACCGTGTAGAAATATCAAAATCAGTTGTATTATAAAGGAGAAAACAATGGATTGGGAAAACTTATTATCAAAATCAGCTAATGTAAGCAAGTGGTTGTTGCTTGGTTATTGCATTGGCTGCACATTGGCAACGTTGGGAGCGCAACCAATATTTAATGTTGTGTTGGCTGGTGTAGCTTCTGGGGTCATAGTTGCTGATTGGATTAACCAAGCACAGAAAGCCGCCAAGTGAAAGTTAACAAACACGTTAAAAAAGTAATAGTTTGGAGAATTCTCTCTACACTGATAGCACTCGTCCTTTCTTACCTTTTCTTAGGAGAAATAACAAAAACAATAGCAATGGTGGTAGCTTTTGCGGTCACGATGACCACTGTTCATTATTTCTTTGAGAAGTGGTGGGAAAAGACTTGACTTTTAAATTCAAATAAGCGATAATGTATTTAGTTGTTTAATTTTAGGAGCAAACATGCCAAAAGTATATCAAGCGTTCTACAAAGAGAACGGCAAGAACTGGAAAACTAATAACGCATCACAAACTAAAATATTAGTAGAGGCGCGGCAGGCCGCTAAAGAATATGGTGTTCGCGTTGTCGTCGAGGAGCTTGAAATTGAAAAGCCTTCCTTCAAATATTTTGTCGAATGTATGAACGGTCGTAAGCCAAACAGTCGCAAGTTTATCTGCGCCTTTGAGCCAAGAGAATCAGTGATGGTTGAAGACAAAGATGGAAACAGAGTGCGAAGGTGGAAAGTAAAGAAAGTATGAAGAATAAATTTAGAATAGGTGATTTGGTTTCACATCGTCACACTCGGCCATCGCTTTTTGGATTGGTCATGGGAACATATAAAACTAAATCAGGATTAAGTGAATATTCCGTGAGTTGGTTGAGAGGTCAAGGCCGCTCACGCTGTACTGAAGGCATCTTAGAAATGGTGTGTTGCAAAGGATGAAAGTAGGCGACTTGGTTAGATTTAGGCAGAATGGAGTGCTAGGCATAATTATGGCTGAGCCGACTGACGGGTTCTCGTTAATGTTCCGCGTCCAGTGGTTTGATGATGCTTGTCCAGTTCAATCTCGTTATGCCGAAGAGATGGAGGTAATCAGTGAAAGTCGGTGATTTAGTAAAACACACCAGTATTGTTGGAAGCCGAATAGGGATTGTAACGGACCTTGACCCCGAAGCAAATGGAGTGCTTTGTTTTATGAAAGGGCAGAGCTTATGGTTTACTAGTCATCAATTGGAGATACTCAGTGCAACTTAGTGAAAAAGCTTGGTTTTTGTATGTTCTTCGCTGCGCTGACGATACATTCTATACCGGAACGACCACAGACATAACTCGGCGCATCAACGAACATAATACAAAGAAATGCGGAGCTAAATATACTAAAACCAGACGACCGGTTGAACTAATTTTCTGGTTAGACTTCGAAAATCGCTCGCAAGCACAAAAGGCCGAATACAAATTCAAAAAACTAACACGCACACAAAAGGAAAAAATAATCAATGCAAGTGGGTGATTTGATAAAACACAAACACCTTATCGGTCTTATCACAAGAGAAACCACTGTTGAGGAGCAGCCCATTCCTGCATTGTGGCGACACCACGACGGACGAACTCCTTTGTATTATGTGATATGGAGCAACGGGATGGAATTTGCTGTCCGACCCGACGAAAAAGATATGGAGGTAATCAGTGAAGCGTCAAGTAGGTGACTTGGTTAAAGAAGTTGAGTATCCTGATATTGCTTTGATTGTCGAAGTTGGCTGCAATCAGTCGCATGCGCCCTATCGTTTATTATGTCCCAACGGAGACTACACTTGGTTCAGTAGAGAATATGTTGAAGAGAGGTGCGAGGTAGTTAGTGAAAGTAGGTGACTTAGTAAAAGTAACAAGCGCAAGTCGTCCTATTGTAACGGAAGTTGGCATCTTCTTAGGGATACATCACGACTGGAAAGAATGGAACCGAATCCTAGTAAAAGGTAAGGAACTTAAATACGATGAACCTTTTTGGGAATTCGAAGTAATTAATAAGTGAAATTTAAACTATTAAAGGAGAAAACTATGTTTAAAAAGATTTTATTGTGTTTTATGATTATTGGTTTTGCTAGCAGCGCAATTGCTAGCGACTGGAAAACAAGAACCGGAGTCCGGTTTGGCTATTCCTACATCAATAAAGGAGACCAAACGGAAAAACTCAAGAGTCCACATATGTTTTTGTTGGGCTTTGAAATGCAACAAGCGCTCAAAGGTGGCTCGTGGCTAGATGTTTTGTTCATTGAGAATATCTCAGTTGCAGGACTAGACCAAAGTGTGTTCGCGCCGTCAGCTAGCTTGCTTATTGGTTTTGAGCTTGCAGACCAAGTTCAATTGGCTATTGGCGCAAACGTTGCACCCTTTGACCCTGCCGAGGAGGAAAATTATATCCACCTCATTACTGCGATTGGATATACAGCCGACGTTGGACTTTTCAGTGTTCCAATTCATCTGACCTATATACCAGATACAAATGGGTTTTGGCGATGTGCCGCAACCGTTGGCGTGAACTGGTAAAAAAATAAATAAAAAGCTTGACTTATTGTTATTAATGTGAGACAATACCCTTAGAAACAATCAAGAAGGATTGAAAATTTAGCCAAGGTAGCTCAGTGGAAGAGCGCCACTCAGTAGGAAGCCAAAAGCCCACCGTGACCACGACAAACACGAGATTGATCCTCTCGGTGGAAAAAAATGTAGCGTGTTATCGCTGCGCGGGGGTCTGGGAAAGAGGCTGAAACGTTGCAAAGGTTTTGAGCAACGGATCTACGTTATGAGGTGGAGGTCGCAGGTTCGAACCCAGCCCTTGGTTCCAAAATATACTCCCGTAGCTCAGTTGGTAGAGCAAGCGGCTCATAACCGCCCGGTCGTAGGTTCAAGTCCTACCGGGAGTACTGCACGACCCTTGAAGATAATAAAATAAAAAGGAGAATTATTATGTTAGAAATTGTTGGTTCCAGTTGGTTTTTTTGGGGCGGGTTGGTTTATGCCACCGGCACCATTATTTATGTTGCATATAAAATTCAAACCCACTTGAATACTACCAATAAAAGACTTGCAGAGCTAGAAGAAAAAACTAGTTAGTCTGAATTGCGCAGGTAGGATTTCTATCTGCGTAGTTTTTATGCCCGAGTAGCTCAGTTGGTAGAGCAGTTGATTTGTAATCATCAGGTCGTCGGTTCAAATCCGACCTTGGGCTTCCCACCAAATCCGTTAGCGAGAAATTTTTTTTACTTTTATGCGTTTTTTACTTGACTTTTAATTAAATTAATAGGATAATACTAGTATGAAAGTTGGAGAAAAGATAAAACTCAAAGCAACCGAAGGCGCGAGTAATCGCACCAAGAATAGAATCCGCGAACACGGTCATTCTAGCTTCGAGGTTTGTTGTAAACCCCAACACGTCATCAGTATGTCGACCGTAGCCGTCTTACTCAAAACTGAGAAATGGTTCGGTTGGATTCCCCTTAATGAAATCGAGGTAATCAACAATGTCAAATAAAGTAAAAGACCTATCTAAAAAACTCAGTAAATATGAATGGGGTCGAATGGACGACAAAGAGTTCTTCTCGTTCTTCCAAGAACTAATCGACTCTGGTACTATTTCCCAGCTTCAAGGCCACTACGGCCGCGTAGCTCAAAACCTAATCGAAGAAGGAATTTGCTGTGAAAACTAACGACGTATTAATGAAGAAATGGTGTTTTGGTATGGGTCGCGCTCAGGTAAAAGGCCGACAAGAAGCGGTTATGAATAACAAGGGTGAGCTTCAAACCTATGTAAGCTATCCCAAGTATCGCACAATCGTTTTCAAAGTGTTGAAAGCTGAGAAGAAAAATGGCCAATGGCTAGTAGAAGGAGACCAATACTCATCTCTCAACGCTAAGCCAAAAAAGAAGAAGCTCGTTCTTAACGAAAAGAAAGGTGTTCTCTATGTGGCCGGTCAGAAACGACCGTTCCTCAGAATGGGAGACATGACCGTAACGGAAAAGGGTATTCCCCCTGTTGGAAGTCTAATCACGGTCGACAAGAAACACGCTATCGTTACTTCTGTTGGGCGCAATGAGCTAACCGTATACGTCAACAACAAATTCAAAACGGTTGCTTGTCGTCCCGGTACAATCAAATGGCATTCTGATAAAATATTAGCTAATGCTATCAAATAATACTTGACTTTTAAATAGTATACTGGTATAATGGTCTCACTACTTAATAATACAAAGGGCTATACAGGATTATGATGAAGTGTCGAATCGAAGAAGTTATCCGAAAAAACTTAGACATTGGGATACTAAACGATTGGGAAATGTCTTTCCTGAATAGCCTTTTGCGTCAAGTTGAGAAGCGAGCTTTGAGCACCAAGCAAAACAATTGGCTTCAAAAGATTGAAGCTAAAGTAGCCGAAGCCATCGACCCTTCTTGGGAAGCTGCATGGGATGCGGAAAAAGCTCGCGAGCTAAGGATTGCCATTGATTATTATAGCTATGTTGGTACGTACTTCCGCGATATCGTGAAGTGGGTAAAAGACAATCCCAACAAGATTATCAACAAGGTTAACTACCAAAAGATTACTCAAAACAAATTTGCGCAAAAGGCCATTAACGCTTTGAACACCAAAACAAAGTTCGATAATGGTGCGCAAGTTTGTTTGCGTAAGAACGCGCCAACTCCTCGAGGAATGGCGTTGAATTCCCGTAGCGGCATGCTGTTTGTTGTACAAGCGCTAGACAAAGCGGTCTCTGCTGTACAAGGTGCTCGTCTATATACTGTCCTACCCTGCGACTCTGCTCAAATCTATGAAATAGAAGAACGTCATATCAAAAAATATCCAAAAAAAGCTTGACTTATTAAAAACAATAAAGTATAATATATATAGAAACAATCGAGAAACGGAGAAAAACTAAAACATGGCTATTGACTTCAAAACCTTTCGCAATTGTGCCCCTCACGTCATTAAAGCTCGCAAGCCTTTGTTGCTTCGTGGGCGTCATGGTATTGGTAAATCTGAAGTAGTCTATCAGATTGCGCAAGACTTGGAATTGCCCGTCGTCGAACGTCGAGCATCACAAATGACCGAGGGCGACCTTCTGGGCATGCCTTCTCCCGAACTCATCGAAGTTAATGGCGAGCGCGCTAGCGTTTTCCGTCCCTTCGAGTGGTTCCTTCGCGCATGCACAGAACCGGTTGTATTGTTTCTCGACGAAGTTGACCGCGCAACAACAGAAGTACGGCAAGGCATCTTCGAGCTAACAGACTCTCGCAAGCTTGCGGGATGGACTTTGCATCCTGATACTGTTGTTGTCGCTGCTGTTAACGGTGGAGACCATGGTTCACAATATCAAGTGAACGAAATGGACCCTGCTGAGCTTGACCGTTACACTGTCTTTGACCTTGAGCCTACTGTAGAAGATTGGCTAGATTGGGCCAAAGAGAATGTTGATACTGTTGCTTGGGACTTCATCAATCAGAATCGCAATCATCTTGAGCATAATGATGATTACGAGCCAAACAAGGTTTATCCTTCGCGACGTTCTTGGAAACGTCTGAACGATTGTCTGTCTGAAGCTGACCTTTATGCTAAAGAAGCAGACCAAGGGTTGCTTTTTAATCTTTCTACTGCCTTTGTTGGCTTCGAAGCTGCTGTGTCTTTCTTGGACTTCTTCAAGAACTATGACCATCAGGTAACATGGCAACAGATTGTTGATGATGGCGACGTTCATCTTACGAATTCTTTCGATATCAACGGTCATTGCGCCATGATTGAGAAGATGGAAGCTTCCGTTCTCTTCGAAGAGGACTTGACTGATACTCGACTTGATAATCTCGCTTCATACTTCGAAGCGCTTCCTTCTGAGGTAGCAATGAAGCTGTGGACTGCAGTCGGAGCTAAAGCAGTAGAGAAGAAAGATAATATTGTGAAGTTTCACGCTCGAGTTCGCGACTCCCTTATCAAAATTCTTGGAGACGAAAGCGACAAATAAGCACCCCTAGCTAATACTCCCTTCTCATCAAAGTGGGGGCAAAAAAAACGCTCCCACTTTGATTTTTTTCTTGACTTTAATAAAATAAAAAGTTATAATACCTATATGACCAAAGAAAAAAACAAAGAATTTAATCTTGAACATCACATTGTTAACTTGCTTAGGAATGAGCCTTTCTTTGCTGCGCTGTCGCGAAGAATCAACAAGTCTAAATCCTATGCTATTCCTACTGCCGGTGTTCGCGTCAATCCCGATACAGCCCAATTCGAAATGCTGTACAATCCGGATTTCTTTAATAAACTCACGCACTTAGAGCGCTTGGATGTATTGAAGCATGAGTTTTATCACCTCATCTTCGAGCATGTGACTAGTCGCAAGCCGGAAGACATTAATCCGCGAGTTTGGAACTTCGCAACCGACTTGGCAATCAACTCACATCTTGAAAACCTTCCAGAGAATTGCGTCCGTCCCGGTTACGCCCCCTTTGAAGATTTTGACTCCGGTCTTAGCTCTGAGAAGTATTTGAAATTGTTGAAGAAGATGCAAGAAGAAAACAAAGAAGACCAAGAAGGCGACAAAGGCGACAAAGGCGACAAAGGCGAAGAAGGTGAATCTGGTCAAGGCTCTCAATCTGGCGACGGACTTCCCGATGACGGTCAGTTCGACTCTCACGACGAATGGGATACTCCGCCCGATGCTGACGGTCAGCAAGCTAACGATATCGCTGCAGAACGATTGAAAGAGTATATTCGCAAAGCAGCCGAAGAAGCTCAGAAGGGTTCTGGATGGGGTTCCGTTCCCGGTAGTGTGCAACGTGATATCGCTGCTAGATTGCAAACTCGAGTTGATTGGCGCAATGTGCTGCGTTATTTTATCAAAACTAGTTTGCGTAGCGACCGGACAAGTACAGTAAAAAGAATAAATAAGCGATATCGCTATATTCATCCCGGTAAAAAGGTTAACCGTCATGCAAAAATTGCTATCTCTATCGACCAATCCGGTTCTGTTAGCGATAGCATGCTTGAAGCGTTCTTTAGCGAGCTTAACAAGCTTGCAGACTTAGCGACGTTTACGGTTATCCCTTTTGATACTCGCGTCGACCCTGACTTGGTTTACGAATGGAAGAGAGGTGAGAAGTCTAAAGCTAAACGTGTAATGTGTGGAGGCACCGACTTTGATGCGCCTACAAAATACGTCAACAAGAAAGGATTCGATGGTCACATTATCCTCACAGACATGTACGCGCCAAAGCCAATTGCGTCTAAATGTCAACGCATGTGGATGACTACCAAGCATCACTTGCAAAGTCAATTCTTCCAAACAAGCGAGCGAGTACTCGCAATCGACGCATAGAGAGGTAAAAATGAAAGTAGGCGACAAAGTAAAACTTAAAGATGACGTCATTAATCACGCCAGTGCTTTTCAATGCTACATGAATCAGTTGGGCCGAATTATAGATATTCAGCCAAACAAAGAGCATTGCAGGGTGATGTTTGACTTAGCTCCTCATTACGAAGACATGGGGTCTTGGCGATTGAAAATAATATCTTGACTTCTTTATTATAATTTGGTATAATGGTTATAGATTTAGAGATTTAAAGAGGTAATAATGAGTTGGAATGGAACCGTAAGGTGTGGGCATTGTTGGGAAAGTGGACACAATCGTTCAAGTTGCCCAGATTTAAGAAAGAAGATTGAAGAGCTAGCAAAAGAAAACCCCGACGATTTTAGAGTTCGCCACTATTATCAGAAAAAAGCACACAAAGCAGCGAAGCTTAAGAATAAATCATGTTCTTATTGTGAATATCCCGGTCATACACGTCGAACCTGTCTCGAGCTTAAACATGCTAAAAAGGTTGCTGTAAAGGAATGTAGAGAATTCCGTCGCAAAGTAGTCGACGGATTTAAACAGCAAGGTATCGGTACCGGCGCGCTGGTCGAATACAACACGTGGAACGAAACTAAGTTGGGAATGGTTACGAGCATCCAATGGGATAAGCTAGACCATCGTATTCTTTATGATGGCGTTCGCCCATCGGTTATTAGGATTAGCCCAGTTGCAGATTTGCTTGAGGAAAGCAGTTACGGGTCTGCTCTTACACTCCATCCAGCTTTATGGGATAGCGAACGTTCATATGTCGACTCGGCCAACGGGATTCAATATGGCAACTACATCAATCCGGTCGACGCACAAACTATCGAGAATCAGGTTCCTGCTGCCTTTTTACAAGGCTTAGATTGCGTGGAAAGTATCTTTATGGATAAAGAGAAAAGCACAGATAGACCGACTCACTGGGTAGCTCGCGACTGGTGTAAAATACAAGGTTTTTATACTGGAGAGGGAGAAGTATTCGGTTAGAAAAGTAATTACTGTGTGTATAAACTCCAGTCTAGTTATGAATACTTGTGGATGTGCGGCCGGTGCAGAAACGCTAAGTGGAAACCATGCTATCCTGAAGAGAAATGCTCTACTTGCAAGGGCATATTCAATGCCATTCCTGCCGATTCAAGGCGAAAAAAACATCAAAAAAAGTAAAAAAACACTTGACTTCCCCATTAACCTGTGAGATAATACTAGTATGAAATGTGGAGATTTAGTTAAAATTAAAAAGAGCAGAATCGGAACTCCTGCGGGAACTCTCGGTTTAGTTGTAGAAACTTTTCGTTCGGCACGTCACGAGGATTGGGATAGCTTCCAAATCCACGCTATAAAACTAGCTAACGGACACACAATCCGCCGCACAACAGCGGATTTAGAGGTAGTAAAATGCAAGTAGGCGACTTAATAAGAGAAAAAGAGTTTCCTGAAGATTCGTGTGGACTAATCGTTCACATCGGAGACTTACGCGCAAAAGAGCCATACAAAGTCTGGTGTCCTTATTGGCAGGGCATTGTGAGCTTCGCCAAGAAATACGTTCAGGAACAATGCGAGGTAATCTCATGCAAATAGGCGATTTAGTTCAGACCACTTTGGCCGGTCTAGGCAAGCCAACAAGAAATGTAATGGGCTTGCTTATAAAGCCAATCGCAACTAGTTTTTGGAGTGTTTTTCTTCTTGAAGAGGAAACATTCATCTGCCTCGATATCGAAGAACTGGAGGTAATCAGTGCAAATCGGTGATTTAGTAAAGTTTAGAGACAACGACGCAGTAGGGTTGGTTGTTTACAAAAGCCCCAACCCATGCAAAGATGGCTTATTTCACATTCAGTGGTTCGATGGCAGCGCCAACGGTCGCTTCGGTGACGAACTGGAGGTCATCAGTGAAAGTAGGTGATTTAGTAAAATATCGATATGGCCAACAAGACGTTGGAACTATAATTGAAAGAAAGCAAGAGACAGACGAACACACTCCAAAGTTCAAAGTGTTGTGGTTCGGTCCTCGTAATCTCACTGATTGGATGCGACCAACAGGATTGGAGGTGCTCAGTGCAAGTAGGTGATTTGGTAAGATATGAAAATGTAGACGGCATAATCCAATATGGAATTATAACTCGCGGTGGTCTACATTCTGCGATGGTAAGCTTCAGTAGCCTAGAAAACGAATCTTGGGTCTCCACAGAATATTTGGAGGTCGTAAATGCAAGTAGGTGACTTGGTAACTAAGCATTTCGACGCTGAAGAAGTTGACCTTCTCGGTATTATAATCGCGATTGAAGATGACAAGTATATTAAAGTTAGCTGGAACAGAGGATACGGGGCATTTTGGACCTTAATGAAGACAGCGCGAGTAGTAAAATGAAAGTAGGTGACCTAGCAAAGCTAGCAAAATGGTGTAAGAACGGACCAGAATTGATGCAAATTATGGACATAGACGCGCCGGGAGACTATGGATACGTGATGGCGCTGTACCTTGGAGGCCCAAATATAGGCTCAACGGTTAAAGTGAGCAAGGGCAACATCTTTGCCATTGAAAAATACGACGAAGCAATGAGAAAACATTATGAACGTCGGTGATTTAGTTACGCACAACAGCAATGGAGTGATAGGTTTGATTGTAGAAGAGACGACAAAGAACCCTTCTATGATGAACCCCTCTATGGAGCGGATTTATATGATTTCGTGGACAACC
>Ga0181372_1000285_pt1 | contig 12390 bp, 8 predicted proteins | sample LowvirmetaG_5_FD_130161 | JGI IMG/M metagenome (GOLD analysis project Ga0181372, IMG submission 130161) | Marine viral communities from the Subarctic Pacific Ocean - Lowphox_08 viral metaG | ecosystem: Environmental > Aquatic > Marine > Oceanic | place: Subarctic Pacific Ocean | collected 2015-12-05
AAAACTGCTTGAAGCCCCGATCGAGCTCATTGACGCCACAATCACCGAGGCGCTGAGTGACACATCAAGCTATGTCGGTGCTGATAGAGCCTACCGGTTCACCTACGACTGGGAGCGGGAAAGCTGTAGCAATACCCATGAATGGTGCGCCCAGGGTATCGAGCCACAAATCGATCTCCTGCAGGATATTTCTACCCGGGACCTGCATTTATGGACCAGCAATCACAAGAGCCGCTTGCCTTTCATTGTCTCCGCCGTGAGCAGCCGCGCGCCGGGTGACGCCCTGCGGGCAATACTCGAACCTCAGGGCATACAGTCACTGGCGACCTTCCCCGAGCTGCTGGGTGATGATTGTATGGGCTTTATCGGGTTCGACTCGGTAAACAGTGCCCGCCATTACAGCGACGTAGAGATCATGTTGCTGGAATTGCTGGCCGACCTGATCACACACACCGAACAGCGACGCCGCCGGGAACAGGAACTACTCGATACGCTTGTATCCCTCAAGGAATCCCGCAACTCGGCCCTCACCATGGCCGCTGTGGCGAGCTCAGCCAATGAGGCCAAGTCACGCTTCGTTGCCACCATGAGCCATGAAATCCGCACGCCGCTGCACGTCGTTCTCGGCATGACGGTGTTACTCAAGGGCACAGTGCTGGACGAGAACCAGCGCTCGCTTCTGGATGCACTGGAGTCGTCCGGGCGCAACCTCACGGAGTTGATTGGCGATATTCTGGAGGTCTCGCGCATCGAAAGTGGCAACCTCGCACTGGAGCCGGTTCCTTTCTCCCTGCCTGACTTGAGTGTCCCGGTGGAGAGAGTACTGCGTCCACTCGCGGATCGGAAACGCATCAGGCTTGAATTCCAATTGACCACGGGGCTCACCTGCCGCTTTTACAGCGACGCAATCAAGATCCGCCAAGTCATTCAGAACCTCGTGGCTAACGCCATAAAGTTTACCGAAGCCGGATCAGTGGAGGTTGACCTGTCCGTCACGCAACCCTACAAGAGCACGGCCAAGGACGACTGGCAGTTACGCATCCGCGTCGCGGATACGGGCATAGGCATGCCGGACAATGTGCTTGCGCACCTCCATGAGCCCTTTTATCAAGTCAGTGGCGCTGGGCCTGCTCGCGCCAGTGGCACCGGGCTAGGGCTGGCAATTGTCTATAATTTGGTCAGCGCAATGGGCGGCTCGGTTTCAGTAGACAGCACGCTCGGCTCCGGCTCAACGTTTGAGGTAACCTTGCCACTGCAGCAAGTGGGCGTACCGGAAGGCGCCGACAGCACCGGCCAAGCTGTCGATGGGCTTTGTGCCGAAACGGACGCAGACCAGCTTGCCAACACGATCAACGGCAAGCGCCTTCTCCTCGCGGAAGACAACGTGATGAATCAGCGGTTGGTGCAGACACATTTAAAAGGGTTCAGTTGCAAACTGGAGTTTGCTGAAAACGGCGAAGAAGCCGTTGCAATGGTGGAACAGCGCGACTTCGACCTCATCTTGATGGATTGCCAGATGCCAATCATGAACGGTTTCGAGGCAACTCGTCGGATCCGCGCGATCTTGCACCAGCAGAACAGGCATCAGCCGGCGGTCCTGGCTGTAACGGCCAACTCAGTGCAGGGCGACCGGGAAAAATGCCTGGCCTTTGGTATGGACGCAATGCTGAGCAAGCCATTTTCCCGGCAGGATCTTATAACTGCTGTCGCGCGTTGGATCGCGCCGGCCGCCGTTCAACGCCTCCCCGGCGAGGGGATACCCAAAGTTACAAAGACAGTCGTCTAGATTTGTTACTGTTCCCGACTCTGATTATCGGAGTCCCGCATGAGCGCACCTACCTTACTCAACCCAAACGCAAGGCATGACCGCGGCAGAGCAACACCCGGGGAAACTGGAATTGCAGACAGGCGCCGGGATTCCAGACCTTCCTGTGCGCCGCTGTTTCTGCTTGTAGCGGCCAGCAGCCTTGTCAGCTTATATTCATTGCATGCGCTGTTTGCGCTCCTCGGCTAGCAGGCAGGCTCGCGCGCGCCGTGTCACGCAAATACTCCACCGCCAAGGCCTCGGCCACATCGTTCGACGACTGACTGGAGCCATCTGTCCTGCGTAGTACTTCAGTGAGCGTGACGCTGATACGCTCAATATGCGCTCTCTTCGCTGCCGCCGGCAAGCCGGCACGCTGATAGTGCACGTCGATAATGCCTCCGGCGTTTATCAGAAAATCCGGACAATACAGAATGCCGTGCTCCTGTAGGCGCGCACAGTCTTCCGCCGTCGCCAGCTGATTGTTCGCAGCACCAGCCACAATACCTGCGCGCAAAGTATCGATGGTGCGGTCATTCAACACGGCGCCCATCGCACAAGGCGCCAGTACATCCACTTCCAGGCCGAGTATTTCCGCTGGCGCCACCGGCAGAACGCCGAGCGCCTCCACCGCGCGAGCCAGATTCGCCTCGTTTACGTCCGCCCCATACACTACGGCCCCGTCCTCGCGCAGATGACGCGCCAGATGATAGCCTACGTGGCCGAGGCCCTGTACCGCGACGCGCAAGTCTGCAGTGCTGGCCACACCCAGGCGGTGTTGCGCCGCCGCGCGAATGCCAAGAAAAACACCGTAGGCTGTGCTCGGTGAGGGGTCGCCACCGTGCTCATTGTCGTCGATACCGCTAACATGAGGTGTGCGTGCGGCCATTCGGCGCAGATCCTCTACACCGGTACCTGAATCCTCCGCGGCTACATAACGCCCGCCTTGGGCATGCACGAAGTCGCCCATCGCTCGCATCAATGCCGACGTCTTGTCGCGCCGCGGGTCGCCAATGATGACCGACTTCCCGCCGCCCATGGGCAGGCCCGCCAACGCTGATTTGTAGGTCATACCGCGGGAGAGGCGCAGCACATCGTGCAGCGCGTCCGCATCATTGGCATAGGGAAACATGCGACAGCCACCGACACCCGGCCCGAGGCTGGAATTGTGTACGGCAATAATCGCGCGAAGCCCGGTGGCAGCATCGCTGCCAAAAACAACCAGTTCGTGGCCATCCCAGGCGGGGGCGGAAAATACAGTCATGATGGTTCCTCTCCGGCTGCCTGTGTTGGGTCAGGCAGCATTGACAATAGTGACCGTGGCCACGGCTTCGCCGCGAAAGCGACGCAGAAGCTGGGTGCGCTGCCCGGCCAGCTGCTCACGGTTGCGGTCCTTGACGTGGCCGAAGCCGCGCAGCCGGGCGGGCAGCGACGCCAGCTCCACCGCATCCGCGTAATTTTCGTCACTCAGACCGGAGAGCAACTCGTCAAGCAGGGTGAGGTAGTCATCAATGTCCGCGCGCTCCTGCCGACGTTCGGCGGTATAGCCGAAAATATCAAAGCGTGTTCCACGCAGCCTCCGCAGCCGGGCGAGCCAGCCAAAGGCGGTCAGCATCCACGGGCCGAACTCCTGCTTGATCAGGTGGCCGGTAGCGGGGTCGCGCTTGCTGAACAAGGGCGGCGCCAGGTTGAAACGCAGTTCAAAATCGCCATCAAACTGCTGCTCGAGCTTGCGCAGGAACTCGCCGTTGCTGTACAACCTGGCCACTTCGTACTCGTCCTTGTAGGCCATCAGTTTGTGGAGCACCCGGGCCACGGTGGCGCTGAGGCTACCCGGCTGTTCTGCCCGGGGGTCCGCAGCACGCACGCGATTCACCTGTTGCCGGTAGCGCTCCGCGTAGGTCGCATCCTGGTAGTCCGCAAGACGCGCTGCGCGGTCGACAACAATCTCTTCCACCAACTCGAGGCGCGATGCCGCGGGCGGGGCCAGCTCATCCACCAGCGCCAGCACGCGCTGGGGCTGATCGGCACAGCGGCGTCCCCACAGGAATGCCTGTTTATTGAAATTGACGGCCACCGCATTCAACTCGATGGCCTCCTCCAGCGCGGCGGCGGAAACCGGCACCAGACCCTGCTGCCAGGCGTAGCCAAGCAGGAACAGGTTCGCGGCTATGGAGTCGCCCAGCAGCTGTGTGGCGATGCGTGTTGCATCAATGAAGAACGCCGCCGAGTCGCCGACCTCGTCACTCACCTTGGCTTTCATGGCGCTGGTGGGGAAGCGCGCATCCGGGTCGAGAATAAAGGCTGAGGTGGGCACTTCGGCATCGTTGACCACGGCGTGGGTGCGGCCGTGCGCCACCTTGCCCAGTGCTTCATAGGTGGAAGTCACCACCAGGTCACAACCGAGCAGCAAGTCGGCCTCTCCGGCGGGAATACGCACCGCCTTGATGTCTTCCTGATTGGCGCTGACCCGCACATGACTGACCACGGCACCAAACTTCTGCGCCAGGCCCGTCTGGTTCATGGTCGCACAACCCTTGCCTTCAATGTGTGCCGCCATGGCCACCAGCGCGGTAATGGTCAGCACACCGGTGCCACCCACGCCGGTCACCACCGTGTTCCAGGGCCGCTCAAGCTCTGGTAACTGCGGCTCGGGAAGTGGGTCGAACAGGCCTTCCGCGCCACCGCCGGCACCCTCGGGCTTGCGCAACGACCCACCAATGACCGAAACGAAACTCGGGCAGAAACCATTCGCGCAGCTGTAGTCTTTGTTGCAGGAGCTCTGGTCAATCTTGCGTTTGCGGCCCAGTTCGGTGGCCTTCGGCAGCACCGACAGGCAGTTGGACTTGATGCTGCAATCCCCGCAGCCCTCGCACACCGCATCGTTGATAAACAGGCGCTTGGCCGGGTCTTCCAACTGGCCCTTTTTGCGCCGACGGCGCTTTTCCGCCGCGCAGGTTTGTACGTAAACGATGACCGATGTGCCGTTATACTCCCGCAGCTCGCGCTGCAAGGCATCCATCTCACGGCGATCATGCAGGCTGAAGTAACTGGTGACACCGTGGAACTGGCCGCTCCAGGCTTCCGGGTGGTCACTGACCAGGGCGATACGCTGCACACCCTCGGCAGCAACCTGGCGTATCAGGTCACCTACCGACAAACTGCCATCAATGGGCTGGCCACCCGTCATGGCGACCGCATCGTTATAGAGAATCTTGTAGGTAATGTTCACACCGGCGGCAACCGCGGCCCGAATGGCGAGAATGCCCGAGTGGAAGTAGGTGCCATCACCCAGGTTCTGGAAGACGTGCCGGGTGTCAGTGAACGGCGCCTGGCCAATCCACGTCGCCCCCTCGCCACCCATCTGCGTGAACGTGTGGGTGTGCCGGTCAGGCATCCAGGTGGCCATATAATGGCAGCCTATGCCGCCAAAGGCGTGGCTGCCTTCAGGCACTTTGGTCGAGGTATTGTGGGGGCAGCCGGAACAGAAGTGCGGCACGCGCTCGATGGTGTCCCGCGGCTGGGCGAGTGAGCGCTCCTTGTCCTCGATCCAGCGAATACGCTGATCCATGGTTTCCGACTGATAGAAGCGGCGGATACGACTGGCGATCGCCAGCGCCACCATCGCCGGCGTCAATTCGGCCAGGTTGGGCAGGAGGTCCCTGCCGGCTTCGTCAAACTCGCCGATCACGCGGGGGCGCGCCGCCACCGGATAGTTGTAAAGCTGGCCTGTCAGCTGGTCTTCGATGATGGAACGCTTTTCCTCCACCACCAGAATCTCTTCCAGACCTTCGGCGAAGTCGTGGGTCATGCGCGGCTCGAGGGGCCAGGGCATGCCGACCTTGTAGACGCGCAGGCCGATTTCGGCGGCCACCGCATCGTCGATACCCATGTCCTCCAGCGCCTGCATGACGTCCAGATAGGCCTTACCGGAGGTGATAATACCCAGCCGCGGGTTAGGGCAATCCACTACCACACGGTTGATGCCGTTGACACGGGCGAACTCCCGCGCCGCATAGATCTTGAACTTGTTGAGCCGCAACTCCTGCTCCAGCGGCTTGTCCGGCCAGCGCGCGTGCACGCCATCGGCGGGCATCTGGAAGTCTTCGGGCATGACGATGTTGATACGGTCGGGGTCGATGTCAGCAGAAATGGCGGAATCCATGTTTTCGGTAATGGCTTTCAACGCCACCCAACAGCCGCTATAGCGCGATAATTCCCAGCCGAAGATGCCCAGGTCGAGTACTTCCTGCACATTGGCCGGGCTCAACACGGGCACCGAGGCACCGATAAACATGTGCTCCGACTGGTGCGGCAATGTCGAGGACTTGCAGGCATGATCATCCCCTGCCACCGCCAGCACACCGCCGTAGCGCGATGTGCCAAATGCATTGGCATGCTTGATCACATCCATGCTGCGATCAACCCCCGGCCCCTTGCCATACCACATGCCGAACACGCCATCGTAACGCGCGCCGGCAAACAGGTTGGTCTGCTGGCTGCCCCAGACCGAAGTCGCCGCCAGATCTTCGTTCAACCCCGCCTGAAAGTGAATATTGTGACGCTTGAGCCAGGGTTCGGCTTTCCACATGGCCTGGTCAACGCCACCCACGGGGGAGCCGCGATAGCCGGATATAAAGCCCGCCGTATTGAGCCCGGCGCGGCGATCGCGCTGCTGCTGCAACATGGGCAGCCTGACCAGTGCTTCAATCCCGGTCATGTAGGCGCGCGCCGTGTCGAGGGCGTACTTGTCGTCCAGCGATACTTTTCTGAGAGCGTTGCGGTTGTCGGTTGCCATAATCACTGCTCCTGCACGGACCTGAGATTCTGCGCCAGACGGAGAGGATTTGTTATTTGATTTGGTGGCCTTTTACACGATATTGTGCATAAATTATGCAACAGTTACGCAATTATAGGGTTAAACAACCATCATGCTCGCCCCTCAGGACATTGAGATACTGAAACTGCTGCAACGGGATGCCACCACGAGCACCGCCAGCATCGCCGACAGGATCAACCTGTCCCAGTCACCCTGTTGGCGGCGCATCAACCGTCTGGAAGAGGAGGGTATTATCCGGCGGCGGGTCGCCCTGCTGGATCGCGCACAGCTGGGTATGGATGTGGTGGTGTTCGCCACCATCAACCTGACCGCCACCGGTCGCCAGAACCTGGTGAGCTTCGAAACCGAAATCGTCGATCACCCCGAAGTGGTCGAGTGCTATACCATGACCGGCATCTGGGACTACATGCTGAAGATTGTTACCCGCGACATCCGCCACTACGAAGACTTCGTGCGCAACACGCTGACCACCAGTCCCGGCATTCGAGAGCTGCACTCCCACATGGCGGTGACTGAAATCAAGAACACCACCGAATTACCGCTGGATACCCAGCTCTAGGACGCGCATGTTACAGAGCAAACTCCCGGCGGTTGGCACCACCATTTTCTCGCGCATGTCCGCCCTGGCGAGCGAGTGTGGCGCGGTGAACCTGTCGCAGGGCTTTCCCGATTTCCCTGCACCCGAGCGCTTGCGCCAGGCGCTGGCCCGGCAGGCGCTGGAAGGACACAACCAGTACGCGCCCATGGCGGGACTACCCGCATTGCGCGAGGCGATCGCCGTCCAGCTGGCACATCATCGCGGCGTAGTGTGTGACGCAGACACTGAAATCACGGTGCTACCGGGCGCCACCGAAGCGATCTACTGCGCCATCACCGCCTGCGTGTCCGCCGGCGACGAGGTGATTCTGCTCGACCCCTGCTACGACAGCTATCGGCCCGCGGTGCTGCTGGCCGGTGGCGTCCCGGTACATGTGCCGCTGGATCCCGTGACGTTCATGCCCGACTGGGCCCGTATCGAGGCCGCCATTTCCAGGCGCACGCGCATGCTGGTCATCAACTCGCCTCACAATCCTAGCGGCGCAGCGCTGGCACGGGAGGACCTCGAAACCCTGAACACACTGGTCGCCAGGCACGGCCTGCTGGTGGTGAGCGACGAGGTCTATGAATACCTGATTTACGATGGCCGCACGCACCACAGTGCACTGCAATTCGACGCTCTGCGCGCGGCCACGTTTGCCGTCTTCTCCTTCGGCAAAACCTACGGTGTCACCGGCTGGAAAACCGGCTACTGCGTCGCGCCCCCCGCGCTCACCGCAGAACTGCGTAAAATTCACCAGTATGTCTGCTTTGTCGCCGTCACCCCGGTGCAGCAGGCGCTCGCCGATTTCATGCGCGCCGAGCCTGATTACCCGTTGACGCTGGCGACGCTCTACCAGCACAAGCGCGATCTGTTCAATCGCGCCCTCGCCGGTTCGGCGCTGCGCCTCACACCCAGTGCCGGCAGCTATTTTCAGCTACTGGACTATGCTGCACTGAGCGACAGCGCCGATGTTCAGCTCTGTGAAGCGTGGACACGGGAGGTGGGCGTTGCCTCCATACCCGTATCGGTGTTTTACCAGCAACCGCCTGCACAGCGGCTTTTGCGCTTCTGTTTCGCCAAACAGGACGCCGTGCTGCAGCAGGCCGCGGAGCGACTATGCAAAATCTGAATGTCACCCTGGTGCAGTGCGAACTCGCCTGGGAAGCCCCCGATGACAACCGGCACCACCTCGAAGCACTGCTCGAGAAAAGCGCCGGCGGAACGGACCTCATCGTCCTGCCGGAAATGTTCACCACCGGTTTTTCCATGAACGCACTGGCCAATGCCGAATTACCCGGCGGCGCAACCGAGTGCTGGATGCAGCGGCTGGCAGCACAGCACAATTGTGCCCTCACCGGCAGCATCGCAGTGCGCTGCGAAGACCAGGTCTACAACCGCATGCTGTTTATCACGCCCGATGGCACCGTCAGCCACTATGACAAGCGCCACCTGTTTCGCATGGCGGGTGAGCACGAACGTTACGGCGCTGGCCAGCAGCGCGTTACCGTGACCTGGCGTGGCTGGCGAGTGTTACTCCAGGTGTGCTACGACCTGCGTTTCCCCGTGTTCAGCAGAAACCGGGAGGACTACGACCTCGCTCTGTACGTCGCCAACTGGCCCGCTGCGCGGCGTACGCACTGGCGTGCCCTGTTGCCAGCACGTGCCATTGAAAACGCTGCCTGTGTGGTGGGTGTGAATCGTGTGGGGCAAGATGCCAAGGGCATCAGGTATTCGGGGGACAGCCTGGCGATCGCCGCCGATGGCAGCATGCTGGCTGATCTTGGAAACAAAAACGGCACTGCCAGTATTACCCTGAACAGTGCCGATCTACTTGCGTACCGTACGCGTTTTCCCTGCCAGCTGGATGCGGACGACTTTCAGCTGCGCTGAATAGTCGCCCTGCAGCCAGCCGCTTCAGGGCGCCGGCTTACTTCTTGTATTCAACTTCCAGCGTTGCCATTACACGGCGGTTTGCGGCACGACCTTCACTGGTGTCGTTGCTGCCCACCGGCCGCGCTTCGCCGTACCCTACCGCTTCCAGGCGGTCAGCGCTGATACCGTGTTGATTGACCAGCAAGTCCACAACAGCCTGCGCACGACGCTGTGACAGTTGCTGGTTGTAGTTTTCCGGGCCCACGCTGTCGGTGTGACCTTCAACATCAACCTGCAGGTCGTTGAAGCGCTTCAGGAACGCCGCCAGCTCACTGATGTCATTGAAGTACATCTCCTTGACCTTGGTTGAGTCAAAGTCGAAGTTGACTTTCAACTTGATGGACGCCACCTGGGTTACCGGCAGCGGGCAGCCCGTTGCGTCTACACGCGTGCCAGCGGCTGTGCCGGGGCACTGGTCGCGATCGTCGTTTACGCCGTCGCCATCGGAGTCAACGGGCGCAGCAGCAACCACCACCGGCGCGGGATCTTCCGCTACTTTACCGAAGTAGTAGTTCAGGCCAGCGGTGAGCAGGAAGTCGTTTTCGCTCTCGTCCAGGCTGTGCAGCATGCGCGCGTCGAGGCGCGCACCAAAACGCGGTGTCAGCATCCAGCGCAAGCCACCACCGGCGTTGGCCGTGGTTTCAACGGTATCGAACAGGTCTGCGTCGATATCGATTTCACCCATGCCGAAAGCCAGGTAAGGACGGACGCGATTGCCGCCGCCGATGTAACTGCCGGTGTAATACATCATGCCCACCTGCCACGCAGCGACGTCGGTTTCCGTACCGTCGTTGTAACGCGTGCTGTCTTCGGCGTACATGACTTCAGCGGCCCAGTTATCGGTAAAAGCCCACTCCAGGCCAACAACCGGAGTTTCAGTATCTTTCAGCCGACGGTCGCCATCGAACACGAACTGACCGATGCCAGCGTTGATTGTCAGCGGGACCTCGGCAGAAACCGGCGCAACAGACATGGATGCAGTGGCTGCGATTGCAGCTACACCGGCGAAAAATTGTTTTTTCATTACACTCTCTCCTGGTTGCATGACACGGCCCTTGTTTCAATGGCCATTACAGAATGATACAGGCTCGTATCTCATTCGCCACCACAACAAGGCTAAATAATTCACAGTCTTGATTGGGAATATTTCCTGCGCTAGAGGCCGAGCACACCCTTGACGAAGGGCACCGTGAGTGCGCGCTGGTCGGCCAACGAACGGGTATCCAGCGTCTCCAGCACGAGCATCAGCGACGCCATGTCGCGCGGCGCGCGGCTCACCAGGAATCGGCTGACTTCCACGGGCATATCGAGCCCGCGACAACGCGCACGGAACTGCAGGATAGCCTGCATGGCGGCATCGTCCGGTGCCGGCAGCTGAAATACCGGCCCCCAACCCAGCCGGGAGCGCAGGTCGGCCAGCACTACGGGCAACTGGCGAGGACTGTTATTCGCAGCAAACACCAGCCGGCAGCGGTTGTCGCGGGCGCGATTGAACAGGTGGAACAAGGCCTCCTCCCACTCCGGCTGGCCAGCCACCCGGTCAAGATCGTCGATGCACAGCAGACGCTGGCCTTCGAGCCCACCGAACAACTCTGCGGCCGGCAAGGCGCACAGATCAGCCAGTGGCAAATAGGAGCTGCTCCCCGGGCACAGATGGCAGGCCGCCTGCAGCAGGTGCGACTTGCCGCTGCCGGCGGGGCCAAACACATACAGGGTCGGCTCCCCATCCGCCATACACTGGGCCTGCAATGCGGCCAACAGGGGCTCGTGCACCCCTGCGCCCAGGAAACTGGCAAAGGTCGCGTCATCACGCAGCCGCACGTTCAGGGCCAGCTGACGGACGGGCACAGCAGACACCGCCTCAATCCCCGCTGTAAAGCTGGCTGTCACGATAGTAGGCCATGGCGTGACGCACGAAAACCATAATGACCGCCGACACCGGCAGCGCGACCAGCACACCGACAAAGCCCGCGATCTGTCCACCGGCCATCAGGGCAAAGATCACCGCCACCGGGTGCAAGCCAATGCGATCGCCCACCAGCACCGGGGTCAACAGCACGCTTTCCAGCACCTGGCCCACGCCGAACACCAGCGCGACCCAGAACAGGATTGTCCACTCCTGGAACTGCACATACGCGAGCACACAGGACGCCAGAATGCCGACGACAAACCCGAGGTAGGGCACAATGCTGGCAAGCCCCGCAACAACGCCGAGCACCAGCGCGAACTGCACCCCGACCAACCACAGGCCGGTGCTGTAGATCACCCCCAGTGAGCACATGACCAGGAACTGGCCGCGCAGAAACGCACTGAGCACCTCGTCGGCTTCCCGCACCAGGGCAATCGCGTTCTTATGCCAGGCGACAGGCACGATACCCAACGCCTTTTCCATGAGGATGTCCCAGTCGCGCATGAGGTAGAAGGCCACAACCGGCACCAGCGCGAGATTGAACAAGCCGGCGAGAAACCCGGCACCTGAGCCGGTCAGGCTTTTCAGGGTCGACGCCGTCACCTTACCCAGGGACTGCCAGTGCTCGGCAAGCTGCCCGGACCAGTCAATCTGCGGCAACTGGGCCGCGGGCACACTCAAACGATCGCGCAGCCAGGGCACGAGCGTTTGTGTAAGCCATTGATATAAAGCAGGTATTTTTTGGATCAGGGCATCCAGCTGCTGTAGCACCAACGGTACGGCAACGAGCATGCCGACCACAATCAGGCCGGAAAACAGGACGAAAACCACCAGCACTCCTGCCGTACGCCCGAGCTTGCGGCGCTCCAGCGCATCCACCAACGGATCCCCCAGGTAGCCTATCAGGGCTCCGAGTACAAACGGCAGCAAAATGGGCTGTAACAGATAGAAGGCCAAAGACAGCGCCACGAGCAGCGCCAGGGCCAAGGGCCAGCGCTGCACGGGCAGCTGGCTGTCGGGTTCTAGTTGCGCCACAGGTAATTCAGTCCTTTTCCGGTGCCGGCCGCGGCCGGTCGCATACGGGGGTTCAGCTCGATGATCGAAGCCAGCTGGGAGGCGTCTGCCGCCGCCACAACAGCGAGAGTCAGCCTGTCTTTGTCCAGCGCGGTCACGCGCGCCTGCCGGATAGGCTCCAGGCTCTCCAGCCAGCTCATGACCGCCGCGTAGTCGGCGTAGCTCGCCACCCCACTCACGTTCAGCAACAGGGTATCGCCGGCATCGGCGCCGCTGATGGCATAGCGCGCCGCCATATCTTCCACCACCAG
>Ga0181372_1000287_pt1 | contig 12374 bp, 13 predicted proteins | sample LowvirmetaG_5_FD_130161 | JGI IMG/M metagenome (GOLD analysis project Ga0181372, IMG submission 130161) | Marine viral communities from the Subarctic Pacific Ocean - Lowphox_08 viral metaG | ecosystem: Environmental > Aquatic > Marine > Oceanic | place: Subarctic Pacific Ocean | collected...
ACACACAGCGTCGACGGCTGCAGCTGCCCGCGACCGAGCGCCCCCATTACGGTGCGCAGCTGACGGTGCGTGTGGTGCCTGGCTACCAACAGACGCATTTTCCGAGGCTGCAGCAACGTCGCTTCTACAGCTCCCCCTGGACGGTATCGCAGCGCGCTGATCGCATGGGTTATCGTCTGGAGGGCCCGCCCATCAAGGGCGATATTACCGGTATTGTTTCAGAAGGCATTTGCCTGGGTGCGATCCAGATACCGGCCGATGGCCAGCCTATCGTCCTGCTGAATGACAGGCAGACCATCGGCGGCTACCCAAAGCTGGGCGCCGCGCTCTCGGTCGATGCCGCCCGCATGAGCCAGTTGCGGCCCGGCGCTACCGTGCACTTTGCCGCCATCAGCCCCCATGCGGCACACAACGTCTTGCACCTGCAACACTGGCGCATGCGACACATACCGCTGCAATCACCACCTGAGGAGTAAACGCCGTGGACGAACAAGTCCTGAGCGAAGCCATTGAGACCCTGCTGGTGGCACGCAACCCACGTCAGATGCAGGTGGCCCGCGCCGCGCTTCCCGCGGGCTACTACCTGCGTGCGGCACAGCGCTTGCGCGATATCCGCGGTACCGTATTGATCGGCACCGGCTTCCCGGTCGCAGGCACCTTCGAGACCGATGGCCCGGTCGGCGCCATCGCCCTGTACCAGGCCCTGCAGGCGCTCGGCGCCGAGCCGATGATTGCCTGTGCTACACCGCTGGCTCAGGTGCTGGCGAGCGCCTACCGGATCCTGCCGCTGGAGCGCGAGCCAGCGGATGACGGTTCGGCACTCGCCGCCGGCTGGCTCGCGACCCATGCACCCAGCGCCATTATCTCTATCGAACGCCCGGGGATGGCGGCCGATGGCCGCTACTACAACATGCGCGGGGAGGACATCAGCGCCGGTTGCGGCGTATTCGACCCCTTCCTGACCCTGGCGGAATGCCCCACGATCGCGATTGGCGATGGTGGCAATGAGATCGGCATGGGGAATATCGCCAACGCCATCGCCGGGTTGGACATACAGGTATCAGTCACCCCCTGTGACGAGCTGCTGGTCGCTGATGTTTCCAACTGGGGTGCCTATGGTCTGCTGGCGTTCCTGGGCCTGTGGTCAGAACGCGATCTGCTCGCCGAGTTCTCGCCACTGGCCACCTTGCGCTACCTGTCCGAACGCGGCAGCGTGGATGGTGTCACACGCAGGAACACGCTCACAGAAGATGGGCTGCCGCCCTCCGAGAGCGAATCGGTCATCCGCCAGCTGCGCACGCTCACCGGTTTTCTCGAGGCGGCGGCGTGAGCACTTGGCACTCTCAACACAAGGAAAGGCTATGAGCATCGTTTATCTCAACGGCAGTTACCTGCCCATGGATGAAGCCCGCATTTCCCCCATGGACCGCGGCTTCCTGTTCGGCGACGGCATCTACGAAGTGGTCCCTTCCTACGCCGGGAAACTGGTGGGCTTTGGCCCCCACATGCAGCGCATGCAGCAGGGCCTCGATGCGATTGAACTGAAAGTAAATCTGGACGAGGCCGAATGGCGCACCATCGCCCAGGAGCTGCTGGAGCGCAACGGCGGCGGCAATCTCGGACTGTATTTTCACATTAGCCGCGGTGCGGACCTGCGGCGCAACCATGCCTACCCCGAGAACATCGCAGCAACGCGCTATGCATTTGTTTTTGAGATCGCGCCGCCCCCGGCGCCCGACAAAGCCGCCGCGCGCTGCTTTCACGTGTCCACCACGGAAGACCTGCGCTGGCGACGCTGCAACATCAAATCCACCGCCTTGCTCGGCAACGTGATGCACTACCAGCACGGCCACAGCCGCGGCCACGGAGAAACCCTGCTCTACAACGAGGCCGGTGAATTGACCGAGGCCGCGGCGTGCAACGTGTTTATCGTGAAGGACGGTGCCGTGGCAACGCCGCCCCTGGATCACCAGAAACTGCCCGGCATCACCCGGCTCATGCTGCTGGACATCCTGCGCAAGCACAGCAGTATTCCAGTGAGCGAACGCATCGTGACCATGCAGGAGGTGCACAGCGCCGATGAGGTGTGGCTGACCAGCTCCAGCAAGGAAGTGGCCCCGGTGCTGTCCATAGACGACCAGCCGGTGGGCGACGGTCAGGTCGGCGATGTCTGGCTGGCCGCGCAAACGCTGTTTGCCCGGCACCGGTACGACTACTGATGGCACGCCCCTGCGAAGCCCGCCTGGACCTGACCGCGCTGCGCCACAACCTGGCGCTTGCCCGCACGCTGGCGCCACAATCCAGCCTCATGGCGGTGGTCAAAGCCAACGCCTACGGCCACGGTGCCATTACCATGGCCCGCGCACTGGAACCGCTGGCAGACGCACTGGCGGTCGCCTCTCTGGAGGAGGCATTGGAACTGCGTGGCGCGGGTATCCACTGCCCACTGCTGCTGTTGCAGGGTGTATTTCACCCGGATGAACTGCCACTCGCCGCCGAGCAGCAGCTGTGGTTGACCATCGACAACGCCACACAGGTCGCGTGGTTGGAGCGGGCCACGTTGCCGACGCCTGTGCATTGCTGGCTGAAAATCGATACCGGCATGCACCGCCTGGGCGCTCCACCGGGACAGGTCGCGGAGTTCCATCGCCGCTTGCTGGCCTGCGGCAAGCTCGCAGGGCCACCTGTACTGACAACACACTTCGCCTGCGCCGACCAGCTGGACCATCCCGCCACCGCCGCGCAGATCGAGCGCTTTGAGCAACTGACCGGGCCGCTTGCCGGTGTGCGCAGTGCCGCCAACTCGCCCGCCACCCTGGCCTGGCCGGCCAGCCACTACGACTGGATTCGGCCCGGTTTCATGCTCTGGGGCAACTCCCCGTTCACTGTACCGCACCCCCAGGCCGACACGCTGCGCCCGGTGATGACCCTGGCTTCCAGCGTAATCTCCCTGCGCGAGGTAGAAGCTGGCGAGTGCGTCGGCTATGGCGCCACCTGGCAGGCCAGGCGGCCCTCGCGCATTGCCACCGTTACCGTGGGCTACGGTGACGGCTATCCCCGCGGTGCGGGCAACGGCACCCCGGTGCTGGTCAACGGCCATCGCGCCGCACTGGCGGGCCGTGTGTCCATGGATATGATCACCGTGGACGTTACCGATCTACCGCCCGTGGCGATCGGTGACCCCGTGGTGCTCTGGGGCAACGGGCTGCCGGTTGGCGAGGTTGCAGAGCACGCGCAAACCATCGGCTACGAACTGCTGACCCGCATGCCTGCGCGGGTGCCACGACGTGTGGTCATCGACTGACCTTCTCGAGGCGCATCTCAACGATCTGGAGCGCGTCGCACCCGTCTGTGGTATACTGGTCGGCCGTCCAGCCTGAAGAGACCCTGATATGTCTGCCAAGCCACAACGCGCGCCCGCCAAGAAAAAACAGCCCGCGGCGGTAGAAACCTCGAATTCGATCGAAGAACAAACGCGCGCTTTCTTGAAGACTGGGGGCAAGATCCAGAACATCCAGTCGGGCATCAGCGGCCAGCCCGGCGGCTATGCCGCACGTCCCTCCGGCGCAGGGCGCAAATAACAACCGCGCCCGCAGCGCATCCAGACGGCACGGAAGCGCGTACACTCTCCATCGGTCTTACCTGAGCGGGAAGCACCATGGACAATATTCTGAACCCCACCGTCACCACCCGGGACGGCATCCAAATTCGTAGGGTCGCCGCTGCACACGCGGCGCTGGCGTTAATACTGCTGGCACTGTTCGCAGCGGCAAACAACTGGTACCAGTCCTCGTCACTCATACTCGCCGCTGTACTGGGCGTGGTGAGTGGCGCTGCAGCGGGTGGCATCATTTGCACCCTGGTGCACGAGTGGTTTCATTACCTTGGTGCCCTTGCCGCACGAGGCCAACACAGCCGGCCGGCACGCCTCGCCCTGTTTGCCTTCGAGTGGGACTTCAAGCGCAACAACAGGCATCAGTTCCTCGTCATGAGCTACGCCGGTACGCTGGGCTCCCTGGTCGCCATCGCATTGTTCGCGATCAACATTCCGCCGGCAACGCCCTGCAGCATTGCCTTGCTGGCAGCCAGCGTGGGCAGCCTCGCCTTTGCCGGCGCCATCGAATGGCCCGTTATCGCTCGCGTACACGCCGGCGGCGACCCGCTTGGCGAACTCTCGCGCACAACGCCGCGCGTGGTTTTGCACAGCGCCATTATCGGCCTTGTCGCGCTCCTCATCACCGCCTACGCCCTGGCCTGATTTGCCTCCCCCCGTGCGCATGCACTGGGCATCCAGTATCATGGGTTTTTCGGCAATTCTCTCCGGAGTCGCATCTCTTGTCGCAGCCCCTACACTCGCCGCTCGCCGATGGCAGCCTGCTGGCGGCTATCGACCTCGGTAGCAATTCCTTCCACCTGATCGTCGCGCGGGTAGAGCACGGCGAAATGCGCCCGGTGGAGGCGCTGGCGGAGAAAGTCCAGCTGGGCGCCGGCCTGGTTGATGGCAAGTTGTCAGCGGCGGCCATTGCGCGAGGCCTTGATTGCCTCGCCCGCTTCGCCCAGATGCTGGGCAGCGTGGACCCGGAAAGAATCCGCGTGGTGGGCACCAACGCCCTGCGCATGGCGGATAATCGTCGGGAATTCACCCTGCCCGCACAGCGCATCCTCGGGGCGCCCGTCGACGTGGTTTACGGCAGGGAGGAAGCGCGGCTGGTATACCTGGGGGTCGCCCACACCCTGGCGGACGACGCCCAGTCGCGACTGGTGATCGACATCGGCGGCGGCAGCACCGAGCTGATCATTGGCCAGCGGTTTGAGCCGCAGCGGCTGGAGAGCCTGCAGATGGGCTGCGTATCCTTTTCCGACAGCTGCTTTGCCAACGGCAAGGTGAGCCGCAGCAACTACCGCACGGCCTATGAACGGGCAAGGCTCGAAGTCTCTCACATCCGCTATCACTTCCACTCCCGCCACTGGGCGGAATGCGTGGGTTCCTCGGGAACCCTGCAAGCCATTGAGTCAGTGCTTGTCAGCTACGGGTGGAGCGATGGCGGCATTACGCGCAAGGCGCTTTCCCGGCTGGAGAAGCGCCTGCTGCAGTTCAAGCACTTTGATGCCATTGAACTGGAAGGGCTGAGCAGCCAGCGCCGCAACGTTATCGCCGCCGGCGTGGCAATTACCAGCGCCCTGTTCGACGAGCTAGGCATTTCGCACCTGCGCACCTCGCGTGGCGCCTTGCGGGAAGGCGTGATCTACGACCTGATGGGGCGATTGGGGCACGAGGATGTGCGCGAACGCACCATCAACGCATTGATGCAGCGCTACAGTGTGGACAAGGTGATGGGCGAGCTGATGGCGCGGCGCGCGCGCACGCTGTTCAACGCCAGCCGCGAAGGCTGGTCGCTGCGCAAGACCGACCGGGATCTGCTTGAGCGCACGGCACTCACCCATGAGGTGGGCATGGCCATCTCGCACAAGCACTACCAGCGACATACCGCCTACCTGCTGCAGAACGCCGACCTGCCAGGCTTTTCGCAGGAAGAGCAGGAGCAGATGGCACTGCTTGCCGCCACCCAGCGCGGCAAACTGGACCACCCCCTGTGGGCCGCAGTCACCGATGCCGACCGCCCCCGGTTATTGCGCCTGATCACCCTGTTTCGGCTGGCACTGCTGTTCAAATACGTGGAACAGTTGGAGGCGCTGCCCGACTTTGCGGTGCACGCGCACGAAAACACGATTGGCCTGGAATTTCCGCCCGAATGGCTGCAACGCCATCCGCTGACAGCGCGGGAACTGGAGCAGGAAGTGTCGCTACTCGGCAAGGAAGGTCTGCAGCTCTCCCTGCACTGAGCTGGCGTAAGCGGCGCAGGACTGCCAGCACCGCAGAGCCCGTTCAATCAGCCGGCACCGTGTCCTGCGCCACGATGTCCGCCAGGTACTCGAGCAAGATCTCATTGACCGCTTCCGAGGCTTCCAGCTGCACCATGTGCCCTGCGCCCGGGATCATGCGTACAGCGCGCAACCGGGGGAATATGGCGCGCATCTGGCCGATTGGGTCGTCGCCATGAAACCCCTCCAGATCCACATCGTGCTCACTGCCGAGGAAATACGCTGGCACCTTGCTCTGTACGCCTTCGAACGGTTTGCGTTGCGCCCATTTCAGGTCGAATGCCCGATACCAATTGAGGCCACCCGTGAAGCCGCTGCGGCTGTATTCGGACACGAAAAATTCCAGCTCCAGCTCGGAGAGCCACGGCCAGGGTAAAGGCGGCGGCTCCTCCATGGCATCAATGTACGACGTGCCGGGGGGGTGTTGAAACATCTCGAAGTAGTTGCAGGCACCGCTCAGGGTGTGAAACACCTTGTGCAGGAAGCGTCGTGGTTCCGCGGCCAGCTCCTGGTCAGCGCGTGGCGGCTCGCGGAAATACTCGATGTGCAGAAAGTGTTGCTCGCCCATGCGGCGGTATTCGGTCAGCGGCGGCTCGTCGGGGTTGTGCGGGGCCGCCGGGTTTTCCAGGCCAATGACCGCGATCACCCGCTCGGGGTGACGCAGGGCCAGGTCGTAGACCGCGAAGGCGCCGAAATCCAGGCCGGCGAACACCGCGCGCGGCTCACCCAGATGTTCCAGCAGCCCGAGCAGGTCGGCGGTGATGTGGTCGATATCGTAGGCTTCCACCGCCGTCGGCGCATCGGTCTGCCCCATGCCACGCATATCCGGCGCAATCACCCGATAACCGGCCTGCGCCAGCGCGCTGATCTGCCGGTGCCAGCTAAACCAGAGATGGGGAAAACCGTGACACAGCACCACCGGCATGCCTGAGCCCTGTTCGACGTAGTGCATACGGATGCCATTGATGGTGGCGTGGCGATGTATCCATTCCATGCTGGGGGTCCCCTGGACTGCGCCGGGTCGGGAAAGTCTGCGCATTCTGTGGTTGAAATCCTGCCCATCCTGATGCATCAGGAAGCGTGACCTGCTTCGTCTGCCACCAGGGAAGTGCTGCCCATGCCTGAAGTGTACTCCGCATCATCCACCACTGTGAACCGAACTGCGCGTGCTGAACGCCGGCATCTACGGCGACCACGGACACATTGTGCTGTTCCTCATGACCGTCATGATCATCACATTGATCGTGATTGCACTGATACGCTGGATTGAGCACCTGTCCGAGCTGGCCATGGGCGTCGAACGCGATACGCTGCTGCCGCTCGCGTTACAGCGTGAGGGCTGAGCTGCCGGCTAGCCCTTACAGGTTGACCCAGCTGTTCAGGGCACGCAGGCGAAACTGTTCCCCATCCTGACTGAGCACAACAGAATCGGGCAGCACCGCCTCTACCCGAATGCCGCGCCCCACAGACTGCCCGGCGGATGCCTGCTGACCGTTGATTGTCACGCTGGAGCCGCCGTCCTGACGGTAATCGTGCTGCAGATACATCAGGGTTGGAATGGCATCCTTGCGCTGCTGCGACAGCTCGCCGAGAAAAGGCGCCGGGTGTTCCGCCAAGCGCACATCTTCCAGTGCCTGCTCGGCTGCGGCCGCCAGGGCCGCAATATCCACGCTGCTCTCCGTCTCCGTGGATGGCCCCGTATCAGCCGGGCTCGCCGCGGCGTCCTTCGGCGCACGCTCGTCGCTCGCGCTCGCAGGTGGCGTTGCCACAGGCGCTTCCTGCACGGCCGGCGAGGTACCGGCATACAACGCGCTCACATCCGCGCTGGCTTCGTGTTCAAGGGAAGGTGCCGCCGCGCTACTCTCGACCGCTACTGGTGTCGGCGCATTCGGCTGCACGGCGCGGGCAGCGGCATACTCGGCGCCTACAGGCTCTACAGAAATCGGCGGGGCCATGCCTACAGACGTCGGCGGCACTCCGCCTGACTGCGCTGCCGTCGATGATGTCACCTCGGCGTGTTCGGGAGTTGGCCGCACTGCTGGCCCTTCAGCACGGTTGAACAGCCCGCCGAGCAGGAAACCGGCAAGCAATATCAGGCCGGCAGCGGCCAGCAGCCACAGCCAGCGCGCACTGCGCCGGTTGGCTTCGGGTTCAAAATGCACGCTGTCCACACCCGGTACCGGGCTCACATTCTGCTGCTCGCGGCGCGAGCGATTCAGTGCTTCCAGGATCAATGACACTGGCGATGCTCCTTCACTGCGGCGCGGCCACTCATTGCCCTGCCGCCTCTGCCGCGAGCCGTTGGGCCGCCTCCGCCGCGCTCAGGTCGCGTCCGGCCAGAATATTCAGGCGCAGCAGGGTCTGCTCGCCCACCACCCCGTCAGCCCGCAGCTGCTGGCTGGCCTGAAACAGACGCACACGCTCCGCCAGCGCGGGTGAGTATGCGCCGGTAGAGAGCGGTGCGGCCTGCCCATCGAGCACAGCAAACAGGCCGGCGATATCGGCCACAACAGGGCCCGAGTCCGCCCGACCCACGGGACCGGAGAAACCCTCCGGAGGACGCCAGAGCAACCGGTAAGCACCCCGCCAGTGCGGCGCCAGCTGCGTGAAAGGCACGCGCTGCAGCCCCGCTTCCGACCACAACAGGGCATTGCCCGCAGCCTCCCCCAGGAACACTGCGGCAGCCGCAAAGCGATCCGCGGTAATCAGGTCCAGGAGCACGGGACGGTTGAGTGCGATCACGTCCTGCCAGGTGTCGGCGGTACCGCGGTGGCAGCTCAGGGGAAAGCGCACACTGTCGTCACAGAGAAGTTCCAGCGGCGGCGCTGGCCCCGCCGCCTGCAATTGCCAGAGCGCTTGCAGCCCCTGCGCCGGCGCAAGCTCCCAGGCGGGCGCGGCCGGCGATGCCGCCAATACGGCAGCATCCTTGCCGACGTCGGTCGCCGCGGGGGCCGCAGGCGCGGGCGCCTGTGTCGGTGCCTGTGCCGGTGCAACCACTGACACCGCGGGCTGGCCGACTCGCGCCAGCCACCACACCGCGGCGATCAGCACTATGATTCCGGCCGCCGCTGCTACAACACGCAACTGCTGCCGCCGACGCGATGCCGGGCCCTCTTCCCCCAGCACCTCTGCTATTGCCTGCGCCAGCACCTGCCGGTCGGCCTGTGTCCGGTTGCGACCATACGTGCCCAGCAAAATACGATCGCACAGTACATTGATCAACCGGGGAATGCCGCGAGTCGCGCGGTGAATACCACGCACCACGTCCGGCGGAAACAGCTCGCGGCCAGCCGGCAGGCCGGCAATCTGCAACCGGTGACGGATATATGCTGCGGTTTCCGCCTGGTTCAGTGGCGCGAGCGTGTAGCGCGCGGTGATGCGCTGGTTGAGCTGACGCAGTTCAGGCCGCTGCAGCAGCTGCGCGAGCTCAGGCTGGCCAATCAACACAATCTGCAGGAGTTTCTCACTGTGCGTTTCGAGGTTGGTCAGCAGGCGAATCTGCTCCAGCACATCAAAATCAAGATGCTGTGCCTCGTCGATCAGAAGCACCGTCTTGCGCCCCTGGGCGTGATTCTCCAGCAGGTAGCTATGCAGGCTGTCGGTGAGTGTTTTCAGCGAAGGCTGGTTGCCGTCGTAGGCAATGCCCAGCTCATCGCACACGGTCGCGAGCAACTCCTGCGCATTCAAGGCCGGGTTCAGCACAATGGCGATATCGGTATCGGGCGGCAGTTGCTCCAGCAGGCAGCGGTTGATTGTGGTCTTGCCGGTACCCACCTCGCCGGTGAGCAGAATAAAGCCCCCGCCACTGCCCACACCGTAGAGCAGGTGCGCCAGTGCATCGCGGTGCCGTGGACTCATGAACAGATAGCGCGGATTTACCGCGATTGAGAAGGGCGTTTCACTGAGGCCGAAATACTGAAGGTACATAGTTGCCTGCGCTGCCTGGGCCTGAGCAGTGGAAAGCCGGTATCACACCGCTACAGCGGCTTACCGGACCGGTGGTTGTGCCCGGTCAGGGACACATCCACGCCGTATAGTCGCCAGTACCTTCGTGAATGGACTCACGCACAACCGCATTTCCACCCATCGTCAGGGCACGTTCGCGAGCGAGGTTGTCGAGTTCAACCCGAACCTTGTTTTCGCCGCGCTCAATGCCCGCCACCTTCCACGCCACGTTCGTGGTAATGCGGCCGAGACGTTTGCACTGCGCCACTTCAGAAGCTTCCAGCAGGGGCAGGGCACGCGCGTCATCCGGGATTTTGACCCAGGTACAGCCTGCCAGCAGCGCGGATACAACCGCCAACGTGGCCAAAGAACGAACCGTGTGCGCGTTCATGCATTACCTCCGAAAAACCAGTTGGCAGATTACCACAGGCGAGGCACTGCGGGTACAGCCGCCCGCCCCTCACGCCGCAGCGACACTGCCTCGATCGTGGTCCGCCGGAAGGGGCTCTGGGAAACCAGTGGCCCGCCTAGAGGATGACCGTGCGCTGCCCGTTCAGTTGCACTCGCTCCTCGCAATGCAGCCGCACCGCATGCGACAGCGCCGTCGCCTCGGTGTCGTGCCCCAGGTGAATCATCTGCTCCACCGAAACCTGGTGGTCAATTGCCTTGACTTCCTGGGCGATAATAGGGCCTTCATCGAGATCCGACGTGACGTAGTGTGCCGTGGCCCCGATCACTTTTACCCCACGGTCATAGGCCTGGTGATAGGGTCGGGCGCCCTTGAAGCCGGGCAGGAAGGAGTGGTGAATGTTGATCGCCCGCCCCGCGAGTTCCGTACACAGCGCATCCGAGAGAATTTGCATATAGCGCGCCAACACCAGCAGGTCAGCCTGCTGTTCGCGAAACAGTTGCAGCAACTTCGACTCCTGCGCCGCCTTCTGTTCCGGGCTGACCGGCAAGTAGTGATAGGGCAGCCCGTACCATTCCACCAGTTCGCGGCAGTCTTCATGGTTGCTGACCACGCCAACGAGCGTGGCCGGCAGTGCGCCAGCGCGCCACTTGGTCAGCAGCGCCACCAGGCAGTGGTCGTAGCGGGAAACCGCCAGTAACACACGTGGCAGCTCATCCGCCGGCCGCAGCCGATAGTGCATGCCCATGTCGTCGGCGAGCAGGGCAAAGCGCCGGGCAAACTCTGCAAAAGGCACCGTCATCGCGCGATCATCGAAGACACAGCGCAAATGGAAGGTGCCGCTTACCGGGTCACTGAAATTGGAAATCTCGGTGATGAAGGCGCCCGCCTCCAGAAACAGCTGGGAGTAACGCGCCACGACACCGAGTCGGTCCGGACACTGGAATGACAGAATATAGGCGCGCGGCACAGCGCCCGATGTTGGCTCGGTCACGAAAATCCTCTCTCAGCTTTGGTCGCACCCGGGGGCGCACCGTCAGAAGTTGAACCCGTTGCCGGATACCACCGGCACATTGGTCCACAGATCATTGGGGTCACGATACCAGCCGGCCGCCGCGAGTGCACCGCCATCGAGATTTATTGTCGTGCCGGTAACCCAGGCCGACAGCCCGGAAGCCAGAAACAGCGCGCAACCCGCAGCGTCCTCCGGTGTACCAAAGCGCTCCAGCGGTATCCAGCGACGGGTATGCGCCTGATGCTCGGGTGCAATCAGCTGGGAGGGCCGCACCTGCGCGGTCTCGGTGGTTTCCGGAGCAATGGCGTTGACGCGAATGCCATCCGGACCGAGCTCCAGCGCCAGGCTGCGGGTGAAGCCGGTTATCGCGTGTTTGAAGGCACAGTAGGTCGTTACCATGGGAATGCCGCGGAACGCCTCGATGGAGGAGATGCTGATGATGCTGCCGCCGCGACCGCGGGACTGCAGCAGCGGGATAGCGGCGCGGGTGACCGTGAAAATATGTTTCAGGTTGACGCCGTACAGCTGCTCAAGATCTTCATCGGTGCAGGCCGCAAACGGTTTGATGATGCCAAGGAAATCGCCCACGTTGTTCACCAGCACATCCAGACCGCCAAAGCGCGCTTGCACCCGGGCCATCAGCGCATCGACAGCGGCCCGGTCGCAGACATCGGTATGCGACACCAGCGCTTCAGTCGCACTGGCATCCAGGGCCGCCTGCAGGTCGGCACAGCGGTCGGCCTCTTTCTCGGCAACCACCAAGCGTGCGCCACGGGCTGCGAAAGCTTCTACAATGGCACGGCCAATACCGGCACCGCCACCGGTAACCAGAACGATCTTCCCTGTGAAATCGAGATCTTGCATATCCGTCTCCTGCTCAAATTATTCGAGCAATTGATATACCAGATGCGCCTGCGCAATGCATGCGAACGCGCCTGCGCAGACCACGCCCCCCGCACAGAGTTTATGTAGTTAGGCCGGGCCGCGTAGGCCGGGCCGCGTAGGCCGGGCCGCACATCGATTGCCGTCACTTGTAGGTCACCACCAGGTAGCCCCGCAGCGGTGTGTCACCCAGCGACTGAATACTGTGCTCCACATCCGCCCGGTAATGCGCCGAGTCGC
>Ga0181372_1000288_pt1 | contig 12369 bp, 12 predicted proteins | sample LowvirmetaG_5_FD_130161 | JGI IMG/M metagenome (GOLD analysis project Ga0181372, IMG submission 130161) | Marine viral communities from the Subarctic Pacific Ocean - Lowphox_08 viral metaG | ecosystem: Environmental > Aquatic > Marine > Oceanic | place: Subarctic Pacific Ocean | collected...
AAGTCGGCGGGGTGGGCGATAGCGGCTCATCGTGCGTATTCTAACGGCGCGAGTTTCACTACACTAGCAGGCAGTCCCTGTCTGCGAAGGAGAATCGAACGATGAAAGCCTGTTTGCTTGCCGCCCTCCTGGCCGTCGGTGCCCACTCCGCGTATGCCGCGTGCCTGGACGTGCAGGGAAACCTGCAGCAGGGTGGCCTTGTTTGGGGTCAGGCGGCGCCGGGTACCCCAGTGCTGCTCGACGGCGCCGCGCTGGATGTGCTGGATGATGGCACGTTCATCGCCGGCTTCAGCCGTGACGCCGCGCCCAGCGCGATGCTGCAGGTGGGTGATTGCCGGCAGGAACTGGCCATCGCCACGCGGGAATACAACATCCAGCGGGTAGAGGGTGTGCCCCAGCGCACGGTAACGCCGCCGCCGGAGCAGCTGGCGCGCATCGCCCGGGAACGCGAATTGGTGAATGCCGCCAAGGCCCGGCAGCTGCGCCGCCCGGACCTGCTGGCCGGTGTGCTGACGGGCTTTCGCTGGCCGGTGGAGGGGCGTATTTCGGGTGTCTACGGCAGCCAGCGGGTGTATAACGGCAAGCCCGGCAGCCCGCACTACGGTGTGGACGTGGCCGTGCCCACCGGCACCATTGTGCGCGCCCCGGCGGCCGGGGTGGTGACGTTGGCCGAGCCAGACCTGTTTTACTCCGGCGGCACCATCATTCTCGACCACGGCTACCGGCTCTCCTCATCCTTCCTGCACCTGAGCAAAGTGCGGGTTGCGGTGGGTGACGCCATAGCCCCCGGTGACATCATCGGCGAGGTCGGTGCCACCGGCCGTGCCACCGGGCCACACCTGGACTGGCGCATGTCCTGGCGCAGCGCGCGTATCGACCCGCAGCTGCTGGTGCCGCCTATGCGCCTGCCTTAGCCGGGCGCCCCTGGCCGGGCGCCGGCCAACAGCGTGTTATGGCTGGGAAAAATCCGTATAATGCAGGCCCTTTGCATTCCTCAGGACCTGTCATGATTGACGAGAAACTGCTGAGTATTCTGGTGTGTCCGGTCACCAAGGCCCCACTGGCGTACGACAAGGAAAAAGACGAGCTGATCTGCAAGGCCAGTGGCCTGGCGTACCCCGTACGCGATGGCATTCCGGTCATGCTGGAAAGCGAGGCACGCCAGCTCAGCGCTGACGAGAAACTGGGGTAAGGCATGTCTGAGACGATATTCGGCAAGATTGTCAGTGGCGAGATTCCCGCGGAGTTGCTCTATGAAGACGAACACTGCATCGCCATCAACGACATCAACCCGCAGGCGCCGGTACATGTGCTGGTGATTCCGAAAAAGGGTATTCCCCGTCTGGTTGATGCCGCGGCTGACGACCAGGCGCTGCTCGGACACCTTATGCTCGCCGCCGGTAAAGTGGCGGAACAGCTGGGTGTGGCTGAGGCTTTCCGCCTCATCGTCAATAACGGCGCCGGCGCGGGCCAGACCGTATTCCACCTGCACCTGCATATTCTGGCGGGCCGCGGGTTTGCTGAAGGACAGATGGCAGGGTTCCAATGAAAACAGGCGACATACGCGAAGCATTCCTGGCCTATTTCGAGGCGCAGGGCCACACGAGGGTGCCCAGCAGTTCACTGGTGCCGGGCAACGACCCCACGCTGCTGTTCACCAATGCGGGCATGAACCAGTTCAAGGACACGTTCCTGGGCACGGAGCCGCGCTCCTACGTGCGCGCCACCAGCAGCCAGCGCTGCGTGCGGGCCGGCGGCAAGCACAACGACCTCGAGAACGTGGGCTACACCGCGCGCCACCACACCTTTTTCGAGATGCTCGGCAACTTCAGTTTTGGTGACTACTTCAAGCGCGAGGCCATTCAGTTCGCCTGGCACTTTCTTACCGAGACTCTGGGCCTGCCCGCCGAGCGGTTGTGGGTGACGGTGCACGTCTCTGACGACGAAGCCGCCGATATCTGGCTGAAGGAGATGGGCGTCAGCGCCGAGCGCTTCTCGCGCCTGGATGAAGACAACTTCTGGCAGATGGGCGATACCGGCCCCTGCGGCCCCTGTTCGGAAATCTTCTACGACCACGGCCCGCACGTGCCCGGCGGCCCCCCCGGCAGCGAAGGCGACGATCTGGATCGCTATATCGAGATCTGGAACCTGGTGTTCATGCAGTTCAACCGCGATGCCAGCGGTGAACTGCACCCGTTGCCCAAGCCCTCGGTGGATACCGGTATGGGCCTGGAGCGCATCGCGGCGGTCAAGCAGGGCGTACACAGCAACTATGAAATCGACCTGTTCCAGGCGCTGATCCGCGCGGCGGCGACGCTGCTGGACGTGTCGGATCTTGAGCACAATTCGCTGCGCGTTATTGCCGACCACATTCGCTCCTGCGCATTCCTTATTGTCGATGGCGTGCTGCCGGGCAACGAGGGTCGCGGCTACGTGTTGCGCCGCATCATTCGCCGCGCCATCCGCCACGGCAACAAGCTGGGCGCCACCGCGCCGTTTTTCCATCAGCTTGTGGCCACACTGGCCACGGAGATGGGCGATGCCTATCCAGAGCTGGTCAAACTGCAGCCGCAGGTGGAAAAGGCGCTGCTGGCCGAAGAGGAGCAGTTCGCCAAGACGCTGGACAACGGCTTGCAGATTCTGCAGGACGCGTTGGCGGGCATCAGCAGTGGCGCGATCCCCGGCGACGTCGTGTTCAAGCTGTATGACACATACGGCTTTCCGGTTGACCTGACCAACGACATCGCCCGCGAGCGCGGCCTGGAGTTGGATATGGCCGGCTATGAGCAAGCGATGGCGGCGCAGCGCAGCCGGTCCCAGGAAGGTGGCAGTTTCAAAGTGGATTACAACGCGGTGCTCACGCTGGAAGGCAGCACCGAGTTCACCGGCTATGACAGCGTGGAAGGCGAGGGCAGGGTGACCGCGCTACTGTGTGACGGTGCCGCCGTCGACGCCCTGCACGCCGATCAGCAGGGCGTCGTGGTGCTCGATTGCACGCCGTTCTACGGCGAGTCTGGCGGTCAGGCCGGCGACACCGGCTATTTGCAGGCCGAGGGTGTGCGGCTTGAAGTCACCGATACCACCAAGGCACAAAGCCAGCACCTGCATCATGTGACGGTGCTGCAAGGCAGTGTCAAGGTGGGTGACCGCCTGCAAGCCAGCGTCGACGCCAGTGTGCGCCAGCGCACACGCCTCAACCATTCTGCAACGCACCTCATGCACGCGGCGCTGCGCCGCGTGCTGGGCGAGCACGTCACACAGAAAGGCTCGCTGGTGGATTCCGAGCGCCTGCGCTTCGACTTCTCCCACTTCGAGGCGCTCACGCCTGCTGAGCTGGCCGAAATCGCCACGCAGGTGAACGCGCAGATCCGCGCCAACACCCCGGTCTCCACGCGACTCATGTCTATGGATGCGGCCATCGAGGCCGGCGCTATGGCGCTATTCGGCGAGAAATACGGCGATGAAGTGCGCGTGTTGAGCATGGGTGAGGCGGATTACTCGGTGGAACTCTGCGGCGGCACCCACGTTGACCGTACTGGCGATATCGGTGTGTTTCGCATTCTGTCGGAATCCGGTATTGCCTCCGGTGTGCGCCGTATCGAGGCCGTTACCGGCGCCGGTGCGCTGGAGGCCATCGCCCACACTGAGGCACAGCTGGATGCCGTGTGCGAAGTGGTCAAAGCCGGGCGCGATGCCGTGGCAGCCCGCGTGGGAGCCCTGCGCAACGAGAACCGCGAGCTGGAAAAGGAACTGGCACGGCTGAAACAGAAGCTCGCCACCTCCGCCGGCGGTGACCTGACGGCGCAGGCGGTCGATGTGGGCGGTATCAAGGTGCTGGCGGCGAACGTGGAAGGCGCCGATGCCAAGTCACTGCGCGACACGCTGGACCAGGTCAAGAACAAGCTGGGCAGCGCCGTGGTGCTGCTCGCCGCGGTGGATGGCGACAAAGTGGCCCTGGCCGCCGGTGTGAGCAAGGACCTGACCGACCGTGTCAGCGCCGGCAACCTGATGCGCGAATTTGCCGGGCGTTTGGGTGGCAAGGGCGGCGGTCGCCCGGATATGGCCCAGGGTGGCGGCAGCGATGTGGCCGGCCTGCCGGCGGCACTGGGTGCGGTGGCAGACTGGGTGGCAGACGCGCTGGCCCAGAACGCCTGATATGGGTGTGATTGTCCAGAAGTTCGGCGGTACGTCCGTCGGCAGCATCGAGCGTATTGCGCAGGTAGCGGATAAAGTCGCGCGCTTTCGCCACGACGGCCATCAGGTGGTGGTTGTGGTATCGGCCATGAGCGGCGAAACCAACCGGCTGCTGGGCCTGGCGCACGAGCTGCAGGAGCAGCCCCTGGCGCGGGAGCTCGATGTACTGCTGGCCACTGGCGAACAGGTGACCACCGCGCTGTTGAGCATGGCGCTGAACCAGCGTGGCGTGGCGGCCAAATCCTATACCGGCAGCCAGGTGCGCATTCTCACCGACGACGCGCATACCAAGGCGCGTATCCGTGATATCGATGACAGCCGTCTGCAGGCCGACCTCGCGGCGGGCTTCGTGCTCGTGGTGGCCGGCTTTCAGGGGGTAGACGAGCAGGGCAATATCACCACCCTGGGCCGCGGCGGTTCGGACACCACGGCCGTTGCCCTGGCGGCGGCCCTGAAGGCCGACGAATGCCAGATCTATACCGATGTGGATGGCGTGTACACCACCGATCCCCGCGTGGTTGATGATGCGCGCCGGCTCGACCGCATCACCTTTGAGGAAATGCTGGAAATGGCCAGCATGGGCTCCAAGGTGCTGCAAATCCGGGCGGTGGAATTCGCCGGCAAATACAAAGTGCCACTGCGGGTGCTGCACAGCATGAAAGAAGGCCCCGGCACCCTCATAACCCTGGAGGACGCGTCCGTGATGGAAACGCCGACAATTGCCGGCATCGCCTTCAACCGCGATGAGGCCAAGCTCACCATTCTCGGCGTGCCGGATATGCCCGGTGTGGCTTACCGTATATTGGGGCCGATTGGCGATGCCAATATCGAAGTGGATGTCATTCTGCAGAACGTGGCGGAGGATAACAGCACCGACCTCACGTTCACCGTAGGCCGGGCGGACCTGCCACGGGCGCAGGCTGTTCTGGAGCAGGTGGCCTCAGAACTCAATGCTCGTGAGGTGCGCGTGGACAGCCGCATCGCCAAGGTATCGGTTGTCGGTGTGGGTATGCGCTCGCACGCCGGGGTTGCCAGCACCATGTTCCGTGCACTTTCGGAAATGGGCATCAACATCCAGATGATCACGACATCCGAAATCAAGATATCGGTCATCATCGAGGAAAAATTCATGGAATTGGCGGTACGCGCGCTGCATTCCGCGTTTGAGCTCGAACAGGCACCCGCCGCGAATATTGCAAACTGATACAAACCGGCAGTTGCGTTTTCTGCATTCTCGGCTAACACTGAAGAATCAGCAGCGCATGGTTGGCGCCGCCTGCCGTGTCTCGGTGGGCGCAAGGAGGCAAGGAGTTATGCTCATACTGACCCGCAGGGTGGGTGAATCACTGATGGTTGGCGACGACATCACGATCACGGTGCTGGGCGTCAAGGGCAATCAGGTGCGCATCGGGGTCAGCGCCCCGAAAGATGTCGCAGTTCATCGCGAAGAAATCTACAATCGCATTCAGGAGGGTGATGAGGAGGCCGCCTCGGAGGACGATTCCCGGGACTAACCCGCACCCCGTGTTCTCGTGCACAGGAGTGCTGCCCCCATGACGCCTTATTCCCTTCCGTTTGCCGCGCTGGCTTTGTGTATTGTTGCCGGCTGCCAGAGTCCGACCCCTCATCCTGCAGGGGATGACAGTTCCCCGCCACGCTCAGCGTCACACTACGATGTGGAAATCATCCGCAGCAGTTTCGGTGTGCCGCATATCACCGCCGGCGATTTCGCCAGCCTGGGTTACGGTGAAGGTTACGCCGCCGCCGAAGACCACATCTGTAATATCGGCCACTCGTTGCTTACCGCGCGCGGTGAACTGGCCCGCTACCTGGGCGCCGGGGCCGACAATGCCAACGTGGCCAGCGACGCCGTCGTCGCGGCGCTGGGTATACAGTCCCAGGCCGTGACCGCGCTCTCCCGCCAGGACAGTGACAATCGTGCCTGGTTGCGCGGCTATGCCGATGGCTACAATCGCTATCTGGCCGAACACCCGGAACAGCGCGTAGGGTCCTGGTGTGACGGTGCTGTCTGGTTGCAGCCCATTGCCGATACCGACCTCATGGCGCGTATGGTGCTGGTGGCGCAAACGGTGCCAAGAATGGCGGATGCGCTGATGGCCGCGCAGCCACCGGGGAATGCCCCCAAGGCGGCGCATCCGGTCAGCGATCGGCGCCTGGCTCGGGCCGCGGATGCCGCGAGCTTGCAGGGCATGGGGTCCAATGCCTGGGCGTTCGGCAAGGAGCGTACGGCAAATGGTCGAGGCCTGCTGCTGGGAAACCCGCACTATCCCTGGTATGGCGATAACCGCTTCTGGGAAAAACACCTGACCATTCCTGGCAAGTTGGACGTTTATGGCGGGCATTTACTGGGTACCCCCGGGGTTGCCATTGGCTTCAACCGCGCGGTGGCCTGGAGCCATACGGTCTCCGCCAGCCAGCGGCTGGTGTTCTACAAACTGGAGCTGGTGCCCGGCAAGCCCACCGTCTATCGCTATGACGGCGAGGAGCGCGCCATGCGCGAGGTGGCGGTGTCGGTTCCGGTAGTGCAGGCGGACGGCAGCCTGCAGGCGCAAGACCATACCCTGTATTTGAGCCACTACGGCCCGGTGCTGACCCTGCCCGGTATGCCCTGGACTACCAGCACGGCCTTCACCGTACGCGACGCCAACGCCGACAACAGCCACCTGCTCGCGCAGTGGCGCGACATGAATCTGGCGACCAGTATGGACAGCTTCATTGACGCGCACCGGCGCTGGAACGCCATGCCGTGGGTGAACACCATCGCCGCCAGTGCAGACGGCCGCGCTGTGTATCTGGATAACTCCACCGTGGGACGACTGAGCGATGAGGCGATTGCTCTGTGGCGTCAGCAATTGCTTGAGGACCCCCGCACGGCAAACGTTTACCAGAGCAAGGGGTTTGTCTTGCTCAACGGCAGTGACAGCCGTTTTGAATGGGTACAGGATGGTGCCGCACCGCTCGCCGGCACCGAGCCTTTCGAACGCCGGCCGCTGCTGGATCGCGCAGATTACGTGTTCAACGCCAACGACAGCTACTGGCTGAGCAATGCCAGTGCGCCCCTCACCGGTTATTCGCCGTTGTACGGGCCTGAGGCCACCGCGCGCAGCCTGCGCACCCGCATGAACGTGCAATTGATCGAAGAGGGCGACTTCACGATCGAGCGCATGCAAAGCCTGCTCTTCGAGAACGAGAGCCTGGCGGCGCTGTTACTGGTGCCGCCGCTGTTGCAGGCCTGCGAGAACGCTGTCGACCTCGCCGATGCCTGCGCCGCCCTGCGCGGCTTCAGCGGTAAGTTCGACCTGGATAGCAAGGGTGCGGTGCTGTTCCGGGAATGGCTGGCGGCCTACGCCTACGAGGATGGCATGCGCCAGGGAGATCTGTTCGCGGTGCCCTTCGATGCCGCTGCTCCGCTCACCACACCGCATACATTGGCTGACAGCCAACTGGCATTGCAAAAACTTGCACATGCCGCGGCGGTGCTGACCTCTGCGGGTTACGCCCTGGACGCACCGCTGCGTGAGGCCCAGTTTGCCTACCGCGGCGAGCGCGGCATTCCCATCCACGGCGGCAACCGCTACGAAGGGGTGGCAAACCTGATGGTGTCGGATATACCCGATCATCCCATTGCCATGCTGAGCCCCACGCGGATTGACGGCAGCGAATTGCTCACCGACGCCGGCTACCCCGTTGTTCACGGCAGCAGTTTCGTACTGACCGTTGGCTATGAAGATGACGGCCCCGTCGCCGAGGCCCTGCTGACCTATAGCCAGTCGGGTGACCCCGCTTCACCGCACTTCACGGACCAGACCGAGCTCTACCGTGACAAGCAGTTTCGAGCGGTGCGCTTTCAACGCGAAGATGTAGAGGCCGACGTGCAGTCGCGAATCACGCTGACGGCACCCAGATAGTGGCCGCGATAGGTCAGCAGGCCTTTGAATTTACAATCAGTGTGGTATGATGCGCGCCGTTCCTGAGGGGCTGCCAACGCGCAGCAATCACCGCGGGAGCGGTCTGTACGGAGAGGTGGCCGAGTGGCTGAAGGCGCGCCCCTGCTAAGGGCGTATAGGGTAAAACCTATCGAGGGTTCGAATCCCTCTCTCTCCGCCACTTCCCCAAAAACCAACGTGAATTAGCCGTCCCTGCCCAATGGCGCTAGCCATCTAACGACGGGGGGACAGCCTCTCCCTCTCGAGATCAGGCGGGCAGGCCGAGGATGCTGGCTGCCTGCGCCGGCGTGGCCACCGGGCGGCCGTGCTTTTCGCACAGGGCCACTGCCTCGAGCACCAGCTCGACATTGGAAGGCTGGCGCTCACCGTGGAAGAACTCCAAGCCCACATGCAGGTGCCCACCCCGCTCCAGGGCCGCTGCAGCCACCTCGGAACGCCCGGCGTCGCCACCCACCACCGAGACCGCCCAGGGCATGGGGCAGTCGCCCAGGATATCCAGGTACATGTCGAGTGCCTGCAGGGTAGGCGGCAGACCGAAGGGCGCGCCGAACAGGCCGTGCTCGGTGGAGAAGTAGAACTTGAGCATCGCCCCCGGCGGCACCCGCCCCTTGCGCTGAAAGGCCAGTACCGTCCGCAGGAAGCCTGGCTCGTAGATGGCAAAACTGGGGCCCAGGCCGTGCTCCGCCTGGATATCCAGGCAGCGGCCGATCACCTCGTAGCTGTTGGCGTAGACAATACCTTCGGGGCCGCGCTCCCCCATGCCACCGAGATTGATCGAGCCCGGATCGCAGATGCCGATGCGCAGGCATCCGCGCTTCGCCAGCACCGCCAGGTGCTCGTAGCTGACACCCTTGTCATCGTAGTCCACGGTGGGATAGAGCAGTGCATCAGGACGCGCCGCCAGCACGGATTCCCAGCCGGCCTGGTAGGCGTCCGCCGAGGCCTCCGGCCCCTGGCCGAAGACCGTGGTGTGATTGTGGATTACCGCCGCCCCCGCCTCGATACAGGCCAGGGCCTCGGTCCCGACCTCCTCGGGGGTGATGGGCACCCGCGGATTCTGCTCCCGGTTGGTGACCCCGTTGATGGCTGCCTCGATGATCACCGGCCCCGCTGTATTCGACATGCTGCTGCTCCCTTGTTGTCAGTCTCGCTGCACTTCAAAACCCGCTGCGGGCTCGCCCGGTTACGCGAAAATATCGGCTCTCCACCATGTCACCTCCGTCCTTGCGTTGTGTATCCCCTGGTCTCCGCGCTCGGTCGCGTCGATGGTCGCCGGCGATCGGTTCCTGGTTGCTTATAAACGCCGGCCACCACGAACAGCGCAATATGAGCGCCGGTCCAAAGGGTGGCTCCGAGTATGTGCATCAGCAATCCGCACATGTACCTCAGCCCTCGTGCTCAGCAGCCCAGGTCACGCGAGTCTTGCCCACCCGGTAGCAAGTCATTACGCGGCCGCCACCACCACGGCGACAGCCACCGCGTAGACCGCCAGCATCAGCGCACTCTCGAAACCGATGCGACCGATGCCGAACACCTCTCGCTTGAGCATACCCATCAAGAGGATAGCGGTCATCAGGATGCAGACCAGGGCCCAGGTCGTCTGCAGGGGAGCCATGCCGTGATAGATGGAGCCGCCGGGATAGCCGATGTCAGCGCTCGCCACCACCAGCATGTTGAAGCAGTTGGTGCCGAAGATGTTGCTGACCCCCAGAGTCAGGGAACCGTGGCGGATGGCGGCGATGGTGGTCACCAGCTCAGGAGACGAGGTGGCCAGGGCCGTCAGCAGGCCGCCCACCAGGGTATCCGAGAGGCCGGCCTGGTCGCTGATGCCTTTGGCCGCCTCCATCAGTATCCAGCCGGCCAGGGCGGTGAGTGCCGCCAGGGCGACAAAGCGGCCCCAGGCCGCTGCCAGCCCCTCCCGCGCGTAGGGCGCCGGGCGGTCGCGCACGGTCTGGCGCGTGGGGCGGGGGAACCACATCGGCTTTTCCTGCGTGCCGCGCACCAGGTGCAGGCCGTAAAGGTACGCCAGGGCGATCAGCGGCGTCACCGGGTGTATGCCAAAGACGCTGACCGGGGGCATGACCATCGCCAGCAGGGGCAGGCTCAGCAGCACGATCAGCAGGGCGGCGAGCATGAGAATGGCCGGGGAGGCCGCGGCGTGTTCGAGATTGGCCTGGCGGTAGAGCATGTCGGCGATGCCCAGGAACACCAGGTTGACCGCCATGCTGCCCATGATATTGCTCATGGCGAGGTCCGCGCGCGCGTCCCGCGCCGCGCTCAGTGTGGCGGCAAAGTCCGGCAGGGAAGTGGCGCCAGCCAGCAGCAGAATACCGAACATCGCCTCCCCCAGGCCAGTGCGGTCCGCCAGCTCATCGGCAACCCGGGCCAGGCGACTGCCGGCCAGCGTAATGACCAGGGCCGCGGTACAGAAGGCGACGACGCTGACAGTCAGGGCGTCGAACATTGCCGGGCCCGTTGGCTCAACCAGCGGTCCAGACGATTGGCGAAGGCCTGCTTCTCGCTGGCGGACAGGGCCGAGGGCCCGCCGCTCTGGATGCCGCTGCTGCGCAGCGTGTCGAGAAAATCACGCATGTTCAGGCGCGCCTTGATGTTTTCCCGGGTAAAGAGCTCTCCCCGCGGACTCAGGGCCAGCGCGTCCTTGCTCACCACTTCATCCGCCAGCGGAATATCGCTGGTTATCACCAGATCCCCCGCTTCACAGCGCCGGACAATCTCGTTGTCGGCGACATCGAAGCCCTGGGGGACCTGCACGCTGGAGATATGCCGCGAGGGCGGCGTCTGCAGGAACTGGTTGGCCACCAGCACCAGCGGAGTCGCCGTGCGATCGGCCGCACGGTAGAGGATCTCCTTGATCGCCACCGGACAGGCGTCCGCGTCCACCCAGATTCTCATGCCGCAGGCTCGGCCAGGTCGACACTGACCGGGCAGTGGTCGGAGCCGTGGATCTCGTTCCAGATCTCCGCCGCCTGTACCCGCTCCTCGACCAGCGCCGCGCTGCCGAGGAAGTAGTCGATCCGCCAGCCGACATTTTTGGCCCGAGCACCGGCGCGGTAGCTCCACCAGCTGTACTTGACGGTGTCCGGGTGGAGGTGACGGTAGGTATCCACGAAACCGGCGGCAACGATGCTGTCCATGCCGTCGATTTCCTTCTGGGTGTAGCCGGCACTTTTGTTGTAGTTGGGTTTGGGACGTGCGATATCGATATCGCGGTGGGCCACGTTGAAATCCCCGCACATCAGTACCGGCTTTTCCTGCTGCAGCGCCTGCACGAAATCGAGGAAGGCCCGGTCCCAGGTTTCCCGGTAGGGCAGGCGCAGCAACTCGCTGCCGGAATTGGGGGTGTAGACAGTGACCAGGTAGAAGCTCTCGAACTCAGCGGTGAGCACCCGCCCCTCCGCATCGTGCTCGGGCAGGCCAATATCGGCAAACACCCGCTTTGGCGCCCGGCGCGTGAGGATCGCCACCCCGGAGTAGCCCTTGCGCTCCGCGGCGTTGCTGTGCACGTGGTAGCCCTCCACGCCTTCCAGCGCAGCCACCACCTGATCGTCCTGGGCCTTGGTTTCCTGCAGGCAGAGGATGTCCGCGTCCAGGGTATGCAGTGACTGGGCAAAATCCTTTTTTATCGCGGCGCGGATGCCGTTGACGTTCCAGGAGGCAATTCGCATGGGTTCGATCCAGTTCCGGAAAAGGCGCTCTATATAGCACGCCCGCGGGCGGGACTCAAAAATTCGCAGAAACGTTCTCGCCACTTGCCATCGTTCTCGTCGTTACAATTTTCTTCGGTATCGAAGCGAACCTGCCGACGGATGTCCTTGATGGGTATCCCCACGGATGCGAGCTCAGTCTGTATCAAGGTGCACATCGCCTCCTTGTCGGATGTCGCCAGCTGCGCATTGGTCTCGTAAACACAGACTATCGTCAGCGATGCAGGAAACCGCTGATAGTTCACGAGGTGGGTCAGCCAGCTGAAGCCCTCAAATCGCGCCAGGGCTATTTCACAGGCATCGGTCAAGGCCTTTATGACCAGATTCTCGGTCTTCCTGTCGGTCTTGCGCATCGCGCGGTCTCCATGACGTATCAGAGATGGTTGTAAGCCCTGTCCAAGGCAGGGCGAGAGGTGGTATGAATCACGTGTCTACGGCCGTCGGGAATCAAGGAGCGTGTTTATACGTGTCCGCGCTGGAGG
>Ga0181372_1000296_pt1 | contig 12269 bp, 13 predicted proteins | sample LowvirmetaG_5_FD_130161 | JGI IMG/M metagenome (GOLD analysis project Ga0181372, IMG submission 130161) | Marine viral communities from the Subarctic Pacific Ocean - Lowphox_08 viral metaG | ecosystem: Environmental > Aquatic > Marine > Oceanic | place: Subarctic Pacific Ocean | collected...
CATTTGTGGTCCGAGATGGCCCTGCTCGAAGGTATGACTCCCGCACTACATTTACATCACAAAGGTGACGAGTCCAAAGCACTACAACTTATTCGTGCAGGTCTTATGGCTGGTGTTCGTGAGTTCGATTCCAGCATCGGTGGACTTGGTGGCTGTCCGTTTGTTGACAACAGCGGTGCAAACTTGTCAACTGAAACACTGATATTGCATCTCAATGCATGGGGTTTTGAAACCGGTGTGTGTACGGATGCACTTAAAATTGCATCAACTATCGCACAACAAATTGCATTAAACGAAAAGGAACATAAAGTACCGTTATTGCAATGAGTAAAATAGGAATTAAACAAACAGCAAGAATAGCATCAGCCCAATAACGCCATTCCATACTATCCCTCAATAGAAAGTTGTAGGCATTTCAAATGGTTTAGGTGTGAAAGTATCGTCATCTTTGTGATTTTGCGCCATTAGTTCAATGGTGCGGAGCATGTGTGGGCTGATATTGTCAATCATAGTGCCGTTTTCTGTTGGAATCATTTTGTGTTGACGGTCAAGAGTTGTAATGTCTTGAGTGAACTCTTGCGGTAGTGGTTCATCGTGGTGAACTTCAACACCTGCTTTGAACATCATTTGCCACGCTAAGTCCATTGGTTGACTTTTTTGTTGTACACCGGCTTGGTCTTTGGCTTGTTGGGCCGTGTCCTTTGCGCTTTGAATGTTATTCTGCATGGTTTGTTGTGATTGAGCGGCTTGAGCATTGGCTTGGTTTTGTGCCATTTCAGCGGCTCCGACAGCAATTTTCTTAGCACCAACTTTTCCAACTGCTCCACCAACTGCTCCACCAACTGCTCCACCGGCAGAAGCACCAGCCGCAGTACCAGCAAATGGTATTATGGAACCTAAAGCACCACCTATGGTACTGCCTATGCCAGTCCCGGCGGCTCGACCTGCAACTGCACCCCCAGCATCAGCCGGAGTAGGTGCTTTACGCACAGCAACATGTCGGCCCATGACCTTCGTAGCGGGCGAGCATTCTAAATGGTATCGCTTTTTACCACCAATTGGTGCGTATGCGTAAGGTGCTTGTCAAACAAATTGACTCATCTCGTGAAGCACCTGCTGAATTAGTTTCATTATCACACGGTAGCGCACTTATTGGTGCAAATCATTCGTGTACACTTTGTGGTGCAACACCCGCTGTCACAAGAGCAAGATACAAAAATCCGTTAGGAAACATTGACTACACTCATATTCTTTGTGATAATTGTGCTAATCAGTACGGTATAGGACAAAGTGGTACAGTTTACAAAGCAGAACCGATGGAACAGGTTATGCAATTGCTTAAAAATCAAAATGAGCGTTGGGATGAAATTATTCGTGATTATAATGAGCGAAAATTCGATGAACTCATGGCTGGTTTTCACCAAAGATACACTCCAAATAGGTCGCTTAGATTAACTTCTGCACAAAATAGCAGTAAATACCACCCAAGCAAAAATTTACATTTAGCAAGAAAACTTGCCAATTCTGAAAATACAAGTTTTAGGGACTATAACAATAAATTGGGTCGAGGGGAAGAACTACCGCTTGAAACCATAATGACTAATGAACCACTTGGAGGAAGATTTGTTTTTCCACCTCATGCAAGTGCTTTAGCACCAACAGAAGGAAGGCAAACCATTGATGTGCCCAAATCTAAAATAAATGCGGCACTAAATTTATACGGTTTTGAAGGTACACCGGAAAGATACGGTAAAAATCAAGACCCCGAAGGAATCATTTATGGTGATTTAGAACCGGACAGTGTACGCCGACTTAACAAAAAACCATTTGTTGTTAGTGACCTTCAAAGAGCCGCAAGTATGTTTCTACCAAGTGATATTGCACCGTCAAAAGTAGGAGATGATGGAGCGGAGCGTTATCGTACCCGTGAACTTGCTCAAATGATGATGGATGCTGAAATTCCGGGTGCTTTAATCGACCCGCAAACAGCAAGGGCCGCTGGTGTACAATCATTTCAAGATATTACAAATACAGATTTACTTAATGATTTAACAGGAAACATACAAATGCCTACTCGAAGTGCAAACGCTCCTTTACATGGTGCTTTTCAACTATGGGAACGACCTTACGGAATATCGGGGCGTGTAGGAGAATTAGATGAAACACATACTTCGCCCGAACAAATGCAATTACTCGATGACCAATTAACTTCAATTCCGGGTGCTGTCATGGCAGACCCAACACAATTTTACAGAAGCGAACCAATGGACATTGCTATGCGGTTGTTGAAAGAAGTAGTAGATGTTACGGGACAACATGCAGAAAGAGGAAACCCTCAATTTTGGGAAACTATGAGGCATTTTGGAGATTATAGTCCATTAGCCGTCAATAAACCATTTTTACCATACAACCAAGAATTAGCAACTATGGGTACAAATGTAAATGAATTACTTGATTCGTATGGGTATGAACCATACTACTTTGGTGGTCAATTCCCAATGCCCAATTTAAAAAATAAAAATTACAATACTGGTCATCTTGCTATTTATGACCCCGGTGTAAAAGAAGCATCATTTGGTGATGTTGATTTTACAGATAACTGGCGCAAAGTACACGAATTAGGTCATGCACTTGGTTATGAAGAACTAAATGATGAGTATGGAGAAGGTCGAAGGCTTGGTCGTTTAGGACAACAAAGAACCCCTCGTGAAATGCTACGAGCGGTTAGATGGGAAGAATTAGCACTTCAAAATCAAAAAAAACTGATGGAAGAAATTGGATTGCCGATTAAAACAGAAGAATACAACCGTGACTGGAATACTACTATGGGTGATGCGGCGTTTAGAGCAATCACTGGTCAATTTAGTACACCCTCGGATGAAGGTTTTATACCCCATGCTGATGAGCGAGTTTCAAGAGAATTTGCTCAAAAGTTAGTTCAAGACAAAGCAAATTTAATGGGATTGGGGTATGATGAGCGGTTAAGAGATAAAAAAGGCGGTAGTCGAAAAGTCGCCAGCGAACCAATGGACATCGCTATGCAGTTGTTGAAGGAAGAAAGTCAAGGGCAATTGTACAATGAGGACTTGTTTGAAAACTTCTTGGGTGCTGACGACCTCATTCATTATGATGAAATGAACGATAAACAACGAGCAATTATTGATGCTAAAATGGATTTACCTCCCCATCTTTTCACCGAAGGTAGTGAAATTGGAGAATACATGAATCCGTTTTTGTTTTCTCGGTCAATGCACAACAAAATACCCGATTATCATTATGATGATGAGTTGGAATACTTGCAACATTACAAGGATGCTATGGAAAGTGGAAATTTTGTCAACGACAATGACAAGACCCGATTGCTTGATGGAAATGAAAGCCACCCCGAACATCCTCACAGCGTAGCCATGACTCGTATGCACCCCGATTTTAAAAACCGAATAGGTATGATAAATCGGTTGTATAAAGCCAGCGAACCAATGGAAATCGCCTTTCAATTACTCAAAGAGCGTGTAAGCCCCGAAGCCAAGCGGCATAAGTTGGAGTACGACAAGAAGTACGAGTCCAGCCCGGAGCGGGTGAAGTATCGGGAAGAGTTGAACCGTGAACGCCGCCGACGACACATCATGGGACAAGGTGGACCGGACATGAGCCACACCAGCCAGCACACTATCGTTCCCGAAGACCCTCATACCAACCGAGCAAGGCATTTCAAGGACAAAGGAACCTTACTTTGATTGTCAATTGTCATAATTGTCATCATCGTAGTCAACAAATTGACTAATGTTTGTCATTTTCAGCCCCCCTACACTATATATACAGTAATACTACTCATTATTTTGAATGGTATTATGACAATGATGACTATTATGGGGAAATACTTATATTGGCTTCCAAATTGACCAATAATGAGCAACATGCAAGGTAGCAGGCAAGACTCGGACGCAGAAATACGGCTTATGGGGCTAATTTTAGCCCAATCAGCCTTAGTAGGTATCGCAATTGGTGTTTTTGACGCAGAATTGTGGTTAATTAGTGATACTCCAATGTTAAACGGTTTTACTTATGCTATGGCGGCATTTTTCGTTCAAGGCATCGCATATTACTTTTTTAAGATGTTTTTTGAACAAAATATGCAAGAAAGAGTACGAACAACACAAGTTGAGAAGAATAGGCAAGACCGTTACCGTCAAATGCAACTTAGTTTTGATAATCGACGCAATGATATGGAAATGCGTATGCAAGAAGCACAACTTGAGCAAGAATTACGCTGGATGGAACAAAACCCCGGTAAAATGCCCCCAAGTTGGGGTGTACCCGGAGGTTCACAATCAATGATTTCACAATACGACAGTAAAGAGTTTAATCCCGGTATTCCTAATCACGAAGCAGAAGTAAAACAACCAATCAATCTTGGTATTAAAGAAGAAGAAAAGAAAAAGAAGTGAGTTGGTTAAATGGGTCGTATTTTCAAAACCCCTACTGATGATTCAACCGAGGCTACACTTCGTGCAATGCATACACAAAACACTCTTGACACATACTACGAAAAAGGAATTGGCTGGATAAGAACAGTCTTTTTTTGTTTCATTACCGCTTTAATCATAAGTTTGTGGGAATTAACCACCGGTGAATCGTTTTGGCAAAACACAATTGAATGGTTGTGGCAAAAAGTACAAAATCTTGCAGATTGGATATGGGGGAAATTGAATGGTTGACCCAGCAGGCTCGGCACTTGTTGGTGTTGCCGTGTATGGACAAGCCCTTTACAACTCATGGCGACCACGCCGTGTGGGTATTTACGGTGCTGGCTTAGTTGGTAAAACAACTCTTGACCGTTACATGACAACTCCGGGCGAAATGGAAGAAATAGACGAAGAAGAAAGAACTACTCACATGAAATTACTTGGTCGATACATTATGCCTAAAGCAACTCGTAAGCGTATTTCTTGGAAAGGACAAAAGCGTGTTGTGTATTCATCCGATATAGGTGGACAAGAACGATTTTGGAATCTTTGGATTGACGATATGGTATCACGCCAAGTCGAAGCAGTGGTATTTGTCTTTGACGATAGAGCAATAAAAGGAGGGGAAGAAGCATTACAACAAATTGGTGGATTCAAATACCTTGTTGATTGTTTGATTAACCGCACTTACAGATATAGAAACTTCAAAAGTCGTTGGAATGGTAAAAAGTACACACCCCGTTTAGTAATGCTTGTGGCTAACAAGGCTGACCGATTTTTTGATGATAACGCCGCTATGCTTTGGCAACAAAATCGTATAGGAGAACACAAAATCTTTGATGCATTTCGAGATGATTTGATTCGTTTACAAAAAGCAGGTATTCCTACTCGTAGGTCATTTATGGCTACACGAATAGGATGGAATGTGGAAGAAACCATGATTGACTTATTGACAACTTGAGGGATAAATTATGAAAGACGAGTACATATTAAGAAAAACTACAACTGTGATTGCTGTAAATAAAAAAAGCAAGTGCGTAAGAACAGTCATACCCGCTGTAATGGTTGAATTGTTACAACTATCAGCAGGTGACAAAATTAAATGGGAACTTTGCGGTGACCTTAACAACGGCTTCTATCTTAAGATGATTAAAGGTGAAGAATAATGATACCACAATTCAATCAACAAAACCAAGCAACACTTGGTAATGTCAATCAAGCACATTTAATGGCACTAAGCCAACAAGGTAATGACACGCTTTCTTATGCCGCTTTAATGGAACAAGCAACAGCACAAGGCGCAATGCAAAAAGTTGCAGGTCAAAATAATTTGCAAGTTCCTAAAGTTAATTTTTACCCAAGTCGCCATCCCGACCCTCAAAAAGCAAGAAAGAAAGACATTAAGCAATCATACAAACTACTTACTCCTTCAAAACGGGGGTTGCTAAATCCTTTGCGATGGGTGTTTGGTAGGAAGTATCATTACAATAAGCAAACAAGTGTCTGTGTTGTGGATGGTTGTGATTGTGCTACTTTAATTCAGTATGATAATTTGTATGCTAAAATTTGCGATGAAGATACAGGGCGAAGTCTTTGGGAAATGTACTGGCAAAATCCAGTGACGGGAGAGCCGGAAGCATTTGTGGCTTTGGAACGAGTCACCAGCGGTCGTAAAATGAGAGGGACTTACTGCCCCGAACACATGCACTTGTACCATTTACTCGTTAAGTGGGAAACAGAAGAAGACCGTATTAACGAATCAAATCCAAAACGACTACGAGATAGAGTCAAGCAGGGTGTATCAATTGTGACTGTTCCTGTTTCGGCTGTCACAAAAAAAGACCCCACTCCTACTATGTTAAAGAAATATGAACCATTTTTTGCTGAACTGGAAAAGGATTCTCGCAAAACAAAAGGCATCAATGTAAATCATTACACTAACCCAATTACAGGAGAAAACGATATTACTACGGTTTCGTTTGATTTGCGTATATTTCAGCATGAATTGGCTTTAGAACAACAAGCAACACCGGCTTTTCAAGCACTTGTACAGCAACAAGTGGCCCAAGTAATCAATCAAAACCCTCTTGACCAAGAAAGTATTGGGGTAGGTGAGTGAGATGCTGGGATTAGGCGGAAGTGCGACACCGATGAATAACGGTGCTTTGAATTTAGGCGCACCTGCGGCACAACAAAACCCGTGGGCTAATCAACAAATGATGGGTGCAGGTCAATCTCCTATAATGCAAGGAATGTTTGGTGGTCAACAAAATCAATTCACTCAACAACCAGTAGCACCACCAAGCGAACTTGAAATTCAAATTATGCTTCTGCGAGGTATTACTCCTATTGAACGATATGTTGCCAGTCCACAAATGGGCACACTTGTTGAAATGCTTAGTAATCTTGTAAGTTTTAGTGTTCTTGAAGTTCTTCGTAATGCTACTTTTACTATTGACGAAGAAAGTGGTACAATGAAAATGGATGTGACTTCACTTCCACAGAACCTACAGACGATGAGTGCAGAAAATGTAACGGGTCAATTTAGCAATCTTCAAGCCGCCGCTACACAAAAAGTAAATCAAACAGAAATGGAACAACAACAACTGTCAACTTTCGCTCAACAGTCTATGATGGGTGGTGCGCTTTCAGCGGCTCTTGCTAATGAAGGTGTAATGGAAAAAGTCGGCGGAGGGCTTGGTAGTCTTGGTCGCAGTTTTATCGGTATGAGGTGATTAAATGAGAGAAAATGATTTTACAGGCTATATCCCTACATCTTTTGCGGCTACTACACTTGATATGCTTAATCCAAATCGCAGTGTCATTGTTGATATGGTAATGGTACAACTGATTTCTATTATAGTGACTATGATTATGATTTTAATTTTCAAAGGAGGAACAATGGATTCAGCCAGTGTATCGTATTTCCTTGTTGGTTTATTCGGTAGTTTCCTCATGCTTACTGGTGTTTATTCCCGTATCACTCGCTGACGGCCATTTGTGTATTGGGCATTGTGAATTAAGCAATGCTGTTTTAGACTTCAAAAAACAACCACAAAGCGAACACTTTGTACCACCATGAGGACAAGTACCGCAAATACGAAGTCTTTCTTTTACTAAGTTTTTAGGTGCGTACTCACCTTTTACAACATCCTTAGCGGCTTGTGTAAGGCTACGAATACTTTCCTTGTTAAGTGGTACACCCGCTACTCTTTTTACTCTCCACATGTTTTTTGCGAACAGTACATTTACCATAACAGTTTTCTAAAGGCGACCCGTAGCCTTGTCATGGAGGGCGGAGATAAAGTTGTCAAACGCTCTTGCCGAATGTGTATTCACGAAGACCGTGATGAGTTAGAAGAACAACTCTTACAAGGTCACATTACTCCAAAAGAAATGGATAAAAACATGGGATGGCGAGCCAATACTGCTGACCGTCATTATCGTAATCACATGGGTGAATACCACATGGCGGCAAATCCATCTTGCCCTGTATGCGCTTCACCTAATCGAGCCGAATACGAATTTGAGTATTTTAACAATGGCGGAACTACTGATGCAATTGCATCGGCTCTTGAAATAAGTGAAAGTGTGGTGTACAGTCACATGAAAAATCACTTTCAACCTTTAGTACAAAAAACAGCGGCGTTGGAAGTAGCACTTACAGCCGGTCGAGAAATTGAACTATTACGCTCAAATGCTCAAAAATTAAACCACAAACTTTCCGAATTACTTGATGAAGGAAGTGTACACGAAGATGGCTTCGTAAGGGATGCTGTTATATTGCATAAGGAAGTGCGAGAAACAGTGAAAGACCTTTTGCGATTCCAAGACCAATGGGGGCCGCAAAGCGACGGACAGCAAATTAACCAAACAATCAATGTGTTGTCAATCGAATTAAGCAAAGAAAGCCCGGAAACATGGACTCGTATAAAGAAACAACTTGAAGAAAACATGGGGGTGGAATGATGGTTATGGGTCGAGGTTCGGACACACGGATGTATGCGCCTCGTAGTGAATCATCGCACATGTATTCTTCTGCTAATGAGGATGAGGGTAAATACAGCCCTACCTCGCCCGAAGATAATGAAAGGCGGGCAGAAAAAAAGAAACTCAAAGAAGAAGCGGCTAAGAAGAAAGCCAAAGAAATTAAACACATTAAAATCAAACCAAATCAAGGTTTGGGTGCAGGGCCGGGATTGGAAACAGAACCCGGACTTGATGACGGTAACAAGCGTGATGATGAGCGTGAGATAGGACTTCAAGGTGGACCGGCTGGTAGTCGTGGACATTTACTTGACTTAGCCACAGGTGCAAAGACAGGTACAGGTTCAGCAATGGGTACGGGTAATTCCGCAGTTAGAACAGGCGAGCCGATGAAAGATGCTTGGAGTAGTTTGTTGAAGGCTTCTATTGAAGACTTAGTTCAAGAGCGAGATAGATTATTTCAATCGGGGCTTACGCAAGAGGCAAAACAATTCGACCGTGTTATTCAACAAATGGCAAGACCGGACCAAAAGCAACAAGAAATGTTACAAAACATTGCTGTACCTACAGTACAGATGTTGGAACCGGAACTTGAAGGTCAAGAGTTAGAAAACATGGCTCGTGAAATAATGCGTGAAGGGCGACATAATCCCGATTATGTTGAAATGCAAAGAAGAATGGACAGTCATGACCCACAAATAAGACAACAGTATATGCAGAATGTGAGTCGTATGGCTCGTCGTATGCCACAACTTCAAGATGCTCGTAAAGAGGCTCAACAAAGCCTACAAAATTTACAAGCAACAGACCCAAGCCGGTATTTTGCAGACCAACAGGTTATGACGGGCGAACCGATGGAAATGGCTTGGCGGTTGTTAAAAACCGATAATTATAGACAAGCGGCAGGTGCTATTATTCGTGATTCTCAAGGAAGAGTTCTTCTTATGAGGCGTTCACCACTTGAAACATCAATGCATGGTATGTACGAATTACCGGGCGGTAAGTTAGAAGAAGGAGAAGGACCGGAAGATGCGGCTCGTATCGAAGCCTTAGAAGAATCGGGACTTCCTATTGTTAATCTTCAAGCATTGGACCCACATATAGACCATAATATGCAAAAAATTTACCACGGTTTTACTGCTGATATAGACCCTCAACATGAAGGTGATGTGGTCCGTTCGGAAGAACATGACAATCACATGTGGATTGACCCACAAGAAGCACTGAATATGCAAGGTCATCCCGATGGTATGGATGTACCTTTCTTAAGTCATCATGCTGAACATTTGTTTCAACAAATGGTAGGTAATGAAGAACCTATTACTAAGGCTTGGGATGTATTAGTCAAGCGTGATACACGAGGTTCAATAGAGGCTCGTCGTCGCCGTGAAAAGCGAAGAGAGTTCCGCCCTTCAACTGGACAATTCAAGAAACCACCGGGTGGGCAAAGCGGTGGTGTTGGTGCAACCATGAAGCGATTTAAAGCAAGAATGCGTGGTATCAAGGGTGGAAAGAAAACAGGTTTGATGAAGCCTCACTTGTCTGTTGAAATGAGCCACCGTGGTATTGCGACTAAGCAACCCATGAGTAAAGACCCACAAAAATACCGTCAATACATGGGCCAGCAAGAATCACAAAAAATTCTTGGTGGTGTTCGCAACACATATTCTCCACACGCTCGTCATAGCGCAAGGTCATTCACTGCTGGACCAACTGGTGGTGGTCGTTTGACTGGAATGCTACCGGGTCAATCGGGACAAATGCGACAGCCTTCTCTCCGAAGAATGCGCCGCCCTCGTATGCCTCGTGTGCCTCGTATGCCTCGTGTGCCAGCCATGCCACAAATGCCACAGATGGCTCCACCGATGAGTAGCGTTCCAAGTATGCCAGCACCATCGTCAACAATGATGATGAGCGAAGAGCGTACTGAAAGTGATTTACTCAAAGGTAATCGTCACGCTAATCGTGTTGAAATGCTTCAATTGATGAGGCAATTAATTGAACTTCAAAGAAAGAAGGCTAACATGAAAAAATCAAAACCTAATTTTTATGATGGTAATGTGCCCGACCATCCATCTCCTGTTCACAGTAACGAAGATGAAGATGAAAAGAATGACGGCCCTACTCAAAATCTTGAAACCAATTCAAGTCGTTTAGGACTTGACCCCGCTGGTTATCTCACTTCAAAGCGGGGGCACATGGGATGATACCTGTTCGTTTTCCATTGATTAAAGCATGGGGAATGAAGCATTTTACCCCACAGGGTGCGGCAATGATTCGCAACCCACCAGCGACAGCGTTTCGACCACCTACAGAAGAAGATGTACCTGCCTTTGCACACGCTCAAGGACAAATTGTTGAAGGTGAGTTTGCTCCGGGTGAACACGGTGAACTACACTACAACACACCAATGGGGAGTTATCAACACGGTATTGATGCGGCGGCTACACGCTTAGGGTGGTTTTTAGAAAAACATGGTATCAAAGCACATCCTGTCGATTTGATTAACAAAGCAATTCAATTGTTTAATCAAAACCATACAAGTCACAAAGGTGATGATGATAAGAATAACGGAATGCACGCATTACCGGCTTTTGACAACATGGCGTGGAGAAAAATTAGGGCTGGAATGCTACCTCCGGGTGACAGCACAGAAGGCCACTCCGAACGCCCAACAAAAACCAAAAATGGTTCTTTGATTACCACCTACACCAACAAAAATTTTACCCCCGGAGATAAAAACTACACTCCAATGGGTCGTTTTATTGAATCTTATTCAATTCCCTTTAATCACGAACTTGGTCAAATTCTTGAAAAGGAACATGGAGTTCCATTTGAAGTATCATCGGATTTAACTTTTGTAAAAAGACCCTACATTTACGCTCGTGAAACAGCACCTAAAGGTCGAGTTGATGCTTCATATCAAGAACATCCGAATCAAATAAGCACACAACACATGTCGAGAGCACCCGATGATTATTTCAGTGAACAAACTGCGGCACACACTGAATCAACTACTCATCACCTACCGGATATTTTCTTTTACCCTAATACAAAAGCAAGTGGACAAAAGGCCGGAAAAAAAGGTAGTTGGGAACACAAAAATGGATTATATCAAATGGCTGAAAGGGCCATTACAAACGCTTTGGGCAACATAGATGCAATTCCCGATGTACCCGCTACAATCAATGTAGGCACTTTAGCGAGTCCCGAAATGATTCAACGCCCACTTCGTGTCATTCTTCAAGATAGTGAACTACGAAGAAGTTTAATTCAAGATATGGCAAATGTACCAGCAATGATGTATTTGTTTGGTAGGCCGGGTCAAGGTGATTTTAACAAGCATTTCAATAGCCTCATGGGTATCTATGGTGAAGGAGAAGAAGGTTTGTCGTATGATGAACAAAGTCGTCATTTTAAACCCGGTAGGGGTGGTAGCAAAGGAAAAGACACCACTGCCGCTCGTCTTATGGCACTCGCTCATAGGTCCGGTCTAAGTGACGATGACCCCGAACGAAGTAATTTGAGTAATCATTCAATTGACAGTGAGCAATTAAGCGCATTTGGTGTACGATACGATGAGCGGCTTATGGGCCAAGTCGAGCGTTTTCGTGGTATTATCGAAGCATTAGCCGACCACCAAGCAGAATCACAGGGTTTGCCAGTAAAAATGCCTATTGGTGACATAAAAACAGAACCAGCAAAAAATATGCAATTTTTAGATTATCCCGAAGAAGGAGTTGATGCCACACTCGACCCTCACATGGATGCATACCTACACCCTATGGAAGACTTTGCAGAAAGTACAGCCATGCC
>Ga0181372_1000297_pt1 | contig 12249 bp, 12 predicted proteins | sample LowvirmetaG_5_FD_130161 | JGI IMG/M metagenome (GOLD analysis project Ga0181372, IMG submission 130161) | Marine viral communities from the Subarctic Pacific Ocean - Lowphox_08 viral metaG | ecosystem: Environmental > Aquatic > Marine > Oceanic | place: Subarctic Pacific Ocean | collected...
GTTCGACGAGTCTGCGGAGGCGCCTGAGGATATCGTCACCAGGCTGGGGCTGGACCGTGTGGAAACAGCACCGGATGATATAGCTGCCCTGTTTATCAGCAAGCGGAGTTGAGATGGAAGAGGGCCGGATACTTGCAGCGAGCCAGGATGGCGCCTATGTGGTGCGCCTGACGGGGGACGTGCGGCTCACCTTGTGCACAACCATTGACGATTACATCCAGCGCATGCTGGACAACCCCGATTTTGCCAGCGTTTGGGTGGACCTGTGCGACGCCGAGGGTATCGACAGCACCACTTTGGGTTTGCTGGCAAAGTTGGCGCTGGAGGTCCGCGCGCGCTACGGCTTTACGCCGGCAATCTATTCGAGCAACCCGAGTATCACACGCCTGATCAAGAGCATGGGTTTTCAGCGGCTGTATGATTTGCACGAAGATGCCTGCGCCAATCCGGAATGTATTGACTGCATACCCGTGGTCAAGGGCAGCGAGGCGTCGGTGCGCGACAAGGTCATTGAGGCGCACCGGGTGTTGATGGGGCTGTCGGAGGAAAACCGTGCGCGCTTCAAGGACCTGATGGTCGTACTTGAACGCAGTTGAGCCGGTTCAGCCTTTTCGCGCGTCCAGCTTGCAGCGAATGTAGTCCTGGTGCGGTACATACGTCAGTTCCGCGACCTGGCGGATCAGGTGTTCCTCGTATTTATCCAGATCGCCGTCGGCGTAGGCCACCTGCCACATGCTGGCAATCAGGGTGAGCTTTTCCCCAGGCCCATAGTGGTCGTTAATCACGCGGGTGAATTCATACAGTGAGGTGGCCTCGTCGACGCGTTCGCCCGCTGCTGAGATCAACGCCTTCACTTCCTGACTCGGCAGCGAAAGGGCATTGCACAGCAACTGTTCCAGTGCCGCCTCCTCGCTCGCATCCTGAGTGAAATCGGCACGCGCCGTTTCAATCAGCAGTGCGGCTGCTGCCAGTTGCAGCCGGTGTTCCAGCTGCTCCGGGGTCTCCGCTTCGGGGAGTATAAACAGGGACTTCAGTGCCTTGATCATGCTGCGCTGATAACCTCCTCGAGCCGCCTCTGGTCCGCGATAAAGTTGCGAATGCCTTCGGCAAGTTTCTCCGTTGCCATGGCATCCTCGTTCAACGACAGGCGGAAGCTGCCCTCATCAAGGGTGGATTGCGGGTCGTCTGCACGACGGTCCTGTGCGTTGAGCCGGCGCGGCAGTTCGCCGCTATCTGCTGCCAGCGTCTCCAGCAGCGCCGGACTTATCGTCAGCCGGTCGCAGCCCGCGAGCGCCTCGATCTCGCCCGCGTTGCGGAAGCTGGCTCCCATGACCACGGTGTTGTAGCCGTGCGCTTTGTAGTAGTGATAGATCCGGCGCACGGACTGTACGCCGGGGTCCTCATCGGCGTGCCCAATCGTGATCCCGGTGTTGGCCAGATGCCAGTCGAGAATACGCCCCACGAACGGTGAAATCAGGTACACCCCGGCGTCCGCGCAGGCGCTGGCCTGGGCAAAACCGAACAGCAGGGTCAGGTTGCAGTTGATGCCCTCGCGCTCCAGCTCCCGGGCGGCGTTAATACCCTCCCAGGTGGCGGCGATCTTGATCAGCACGCGTTCGCGCGCGATACCAGCGTCTTCGTACATCCCGATCAGCTTGCGCGCGCGCGCCATGGTGGCGCGGGTGTCAAACGAGAGCCGCGCATCGACCTCTGTTGAGATGCGCCCTGGAACGATGCCGAGGATTTCGCGCCCGATGTCGACGGCAAAGCGGTCACAGCAGTTGGCCATTTGCTCAGCGCTGCTGCCCCCGGCCTTCGTGGCCCAGTCGAGAGCGCCAGAGAGCAGGCTGCGGTAGTGGGGCAGGGCCGCGGCTTTTAGCAACAGCGAGGGATTGGTGGTGGCGTCCTGAGGGTGAAAGCGGCGAATGGCCTCGATATCACCGGTATCGGCGACCACATCAGTCATCGACTTCAGTTGGTCGAGTTTACTGCTCATGTCGGGAGGTCCTTGTGAAACGTGCGGCTTAAACGCAACCGCCGGGTTACAGACTGCGCAGCCAAGTGTGCAGGATAATCCCCTGGTGTGCTACCCGCAGGCTGTCTCAGCAGCGCAGGTTTGGTCAGACTCATGCTGTCTGACCTTGTTCAGGGCATCTTCCAGTACCGTCACGCCTGCACCCTTGCGGTGTGCGTTCTCACTCAGGTGGCGCCGGAATTGACGCGCGCCCGGTACGCCCTGGTAAAGCCCGAGGAGGTGTCGCGTGATGTGATTGAGGGCCGTGCCACGCTGCAGCTCCTGTTCCACGTAGGGCAGCATTTGCACAATGGCATCATGCTTGTTGGCCAGCGGGTTGGCCGCGTCGAACAGGGCACTATCTGCGTTGGCGAGTAGCCATGGATCGTGGTACGCCGCGCGTCCGAGCATGACGCCGTCCACATGCTGCAGGTGCTCGGCGCTGGCGTCCAGGCTGGTAATGCCACCATTGATAACGATGGTCAGTTCCGGCAGGTCGCGTTTGAGCTGGTAAACCCAGGGGTAATTGAGCGGCGGGATCTCCCGGTTTTCTTTCGGCGAAAGCCCCTGCAGCCAGGCTTTGCGGGCGTGTACGATGAACACCCTGCAGCCGGCATTGGCGCTGGGGCCTATGAAATCCAGCAGCTGCTGGTAGCTTTCCATGTCGTCAATGCCGATGCGATGCTTCAGGGTAACCGGGAGATCACAGGCGTCCCGCATGGCGGCAACACAGTGCGCCACGCGGTCGGGTTGTGCCATCAGGGCCGCGCCAAAGGCACCTGATTGCACGCGGTCTGACGGGCAACCGCAATTCAGGTTCACCTCGTCATAACCCCAGTCAGCAGCCCAGGTCGCGCAGCGCGCAAGGTCAGCAGGCTCGCTGCCACCCAGCTGCAGGGCCACCGGCGACTCCACAGGGCTGAAGCCGAGGAAGCGCTGCCGGTCACCGTGGATCAGCGCACCGGTGGTGACCATTTCCGTGTACAGGCGTGCGTGTTTGCTCAGCAGGCGCCAGAAGTACCGGCAGTGGCGGTCACTCCAGTCCATCATGGGGGCTATGCAAAAGCGGTGGGCGTTTACGGTCATGAAGTGCGGTGTATTTGGTCGGTGCGGCTATTGTACCGGAGATACATCCTGAATTCGCTATACTGGGGAAAAGCTGGCCGCAGGAGGTGTGCGTGCATTACATTTTCGAAGTCACCCTGAGTCCGGGCTACAGTGCGGAAGCGTATGCCGAGGCATGGATTCGCGCGAGTGAAATCATCCAGCGGGCGCCGGGCGCCCAGGGCACCCGGTTGCACCGCAAAATTGGCGATCCCACGCGGTTGCTGGCCATCGCGACCTGGGAAAGCAAGTCCGCGCGGGATGCAATGGAGTCCCGGTTGCCGCAGCAGGTGATGGACATTATCGCCGAGCAGACACCCCATGTTGAAATCACCCTGCTGGGTGAGTTCGAGGCCCCCGAGTGGGAAGTCGTGCCGGAGGCCTGATGTCTCAGCTAGCGGCAGCGGTGAGCGTACGGTTGATTGCGCGTCGCGTTGTACTGTCCTGCAACGTGGTTTCCAGTCGCTGAATGTCTGCGGCCTCGAGATAGGCGGGGATGTAGTGCAGCTCAACCGGCCGTTCATGCCCGAGCGAGAGCCCGGCGACGTCCGTCAACCCCCCAAACAGGGCTGCATCACCCAGGCGGCAGGCGATGTAGACAACGGCCGCATTGGCCAGCGCAGCGCCCTGCAGGGGGTGCTCAGCAGGCGGTACTGCCAGAGGCAGCAAGGATTGATCCAGTGCTGCCTCGATATTGGCTGGCAGGCCCCAGCGCCGTGCGAGTAGCGCTGCAAACATGGCGGCATTAGCGCCCAGTACGGCCTGTTGTCCCTGCACGCGCTCTAACAGCAGGCGGCCCGGGGCGTAAAGCGTGGCGAGCTCCGGTTGCAGGGACAACAGGTTGATGTCTCCCAGGTTGGCCAGCAGGGCTTGGGTGGACGCGACGGATGGGTTTTCGAGGTTGAGGTTACGGGCCAACAGGAACGCCGTGGCGCTGGCGATCTGGCTGGATTTCCACAGCCGGCGCATTGCCGCTTCCTGCTCCGACCCGGGGGCGCTTGCCGGCAGTGTGCGCGCGAGGGCGGATTGCGCAATCAGGCCCTTGACGTAACTCACTCCGAGATAGGCAATGGCATGGTGTACGCTCGCAATGGGAGTAGTCAGGGCAAAGGCGGCCGAATTCACGGTGCGCAGTACGTCGGCAGCCAATGCAGGCTCGTTCTTCACGGCTTCCGTGATCTCATCAATGTCATCAAGCTCCCCGGTAACCTGCAGGAACATGGCATGGGGCTCGGGTATGGCCTCAACCCGTGTCCGGAACACGCCGGGCTCTTCTGCATCGTGGGCACTGTCACGACGCACAAGCGTGAATGACTGCAGTGCGGCGGGTGGGCCGCTGCCTGGGGGCGCTGTATCCTCCGGGGCGACGTCCAGCGACTCGGCGTTGGCACCAAATGACTGGATCGCGGTGCGCACCCTGGGTGGGCCATCCGGTTTGGCCACTGGTTGCATGTCGCGGTCTGCAAGTGGCCTCCGTCGCCACAGGAGCAGCCCTAGAACACAGGCACCTGCTATCGCGAGGAGAATGGTCGTCAACGTCGTCATGCAGGAATTCCGGCTGCTGGCTTATGTGTCACGCGCCTTCACAGGCACGAATTCATTGAGGCCACATAGTAGCAAAAGGCAACACCTGTGTTACAAAAATATGCGGATTGAGCCGGATTCATCTACGCTGCTGAAAGCGCGTACACATCCTTCCCCTGTGTGCGCCAGCAGCCCACCCAATGGAGTATCAGTACATGCATAGTCCCCTTCTCGTTCGTTTGCCCACCCAGGATGAAGTCGATACCTTCTGGGCCGACGGTGTTGTATGCCTGCGCGGAGCGCTGGACCCCGATGCGGTGCTGGCCATGGCGCCCGCCGTGGAGCGGCTGTTGCAGGAATCGGTGGGTGAGACCATGCATGACATGTCTGCACTGGGGGCGGGCCTGGCGGCAGCGGGGGGCACCGTATTGACCGGGGGCGTCGCCGGCAAAGGGCGCTTTGTATCTGGCACGGATCACTGGCGTGTTGACGCAGATTGCCGTGCCTTCGCCCTGGACCCGGGTCTGGGGGCGCTGGCCGGAGCGTTGCTGCGCAGCCAGCAGGTATATCTGTGGGAAGACAGTATTCTGGTCAAGGAGCCGGATACTGTCGAGCAGACGGCCTGGCATCAGGATATGGGCTACTTTCATGCCCGCGGTGAGCAGGTCTGCACAACCTGGATACCCCTGGACAGGGCAGATGCCGAAACCGGCGCAATGAGTTTTGTGCGCGGCTCGCACCGTGACGGCGCGCTTTACCGGCCCAACTGGTTTGTCTCACAGCAGAGCATGGAAGGCACTGAAGGTCTGGAGGTTCCTGATATTCCGGCCCTGGCGGCTGCACAGCGCGTTGAAGTGTTGCAGTACGCGCTTGGCCCCGGTGATCTCACCGTTCACCACGCCCGTACCCTGCACGCCGCCGGCGGTAACCTGAGCCCGCATCAGCGACGTCGCGCCATCAGCCTTCGCTATTGCGGGGAGGATGTACGCTACCACTTTCGCCCCGGCGCGCCGCGCAAACCACACCATGCACGTGTGCAGGAAGATGACCCGCTGGGTGGCCCTGATTGCCCTCGTGTTTGGGGCTAGCCCCTCAGGCCTGGCGGCTGGTTGACTCCCCGCGAAATGCCAGGTGGGTTTGCAGTCGCAGGCTCACCGGCAGCATCGCGCCTGCCGGTACATCGATGTGCCCCGGAGCCAGGCAGGGGACGCGCTGTCCGTCGGGTAACAGCAGCTCGTAGAGGTAGTGGGCGCCGCGAAAGGACTGTCGTGCAACCCGCAATCGTGTAGTGCTGCCCGCGTCGTAGGTAATGTCTCCGGGTCGTACCAGCAGCTGATAGCGGGCGTCGGTCTCGCCGGGCTCCCCGGCGCCCGTGAAAGGCGCCGTGACCTCGCCGGACCGGTTGATGGTGGCCGTTATGATTGCACCTTCGCCAATGAATGCGGCAACGAAAGGGCTGAGTGGATGGTGATAAAGGTCGTAGGGTGAGGCGGTCTGCACGACCCGGCTCTCATTGAGCAAAGTAATCTGATCCGCCATGGCAAACGCCTCGTGCTGGTCGTGCGTCACCAGCAATGCGGTAATGGCGCTACGCTTGAGCAGTTCGCGAACGTCGGCGGCGAGGACTGTGCGCAGCTCTGCATCGAGGTTGGAGAACGGCTCGTCCAGCAGCAGGATTTCCGGCTCGGGTGCCAGTGCACGGGCCAGGGCGACGCGCTGTTGTTGCCCACCCGACAGTTCGTGCGGCCAGGCATCGCCATGCCCGCTTAGTGCAACCAGTTGCAGCAGGCTTTCGACCCGGTCACGACGTGCTCTGCTGGACAGGGCGGACAGGCCGAACGCGATGTTGCCACGCACGTTGAGGTGTGGAAACAGGGCGAAATCCTGAAACACCATGCCGACTTTACGCTGCTCCGGTGGTGTGCGGCGCTGCGGCGTGCTCAAGGTTACGCCGCACAGTGCAATGCTGCCCGCGGTGATCGGCTCAAAACCGGCGATCGCGCGCAGCAGCGTTGTCTTGCCACATCCTGAAGGGCCGAGCAGGCAGCCGATGTCTCCCGACTGCAGCGTTACTGAGGCATTGTCGACCGCCGTGGTCGCACCGTAGCGCACGCTGACCTGTTGCAGCTCAAGTTGCTGGCTCATGTCTCTGTGGGCTCCGGTGACATGCTGCGGGTGAGAAGAATAACAGGCAGCAGCCCGATCAGCACGATGGCTAGCGCTGGCAGTGCCGCTTCGGCGAGACGTTCGTCTGAAGCCAGTTCGTGGGCCCGCACGGCCAGTGTGTTGAAGTTGAAAGGGCGCAGAATAAGGGTTGTCGGCAGCTCCTTGAGTACGTCCACAAAAACCAGCAGCAGGGCACTGAGCAGGCTGGTGCGCAACATGGGAAGGTGTATTCGACGCAGCACGCCCAGTGGTGTTTGCCCGAGTGAGCGTGCGGATTCATCGATGGCGGGCCGGATTCGGGTGAGGCCGGCCTCCACCGACTGCAGCGACACCGCGAGGAAGCGCACAACGTAGGCAAATACGAGTGCCCCGAGGGTGCCGCTGATGAGCAGTCCAGAGGAAACACCCAGGGTTTGCTGTAGCCATCCGTCCAGCGTGTTGTCCATCCAGGCGAAGGGGATCATCACGCCGACGGCAATCACGGTGCCCGGCACCGCATAGCCCATGCTCGCAAGGCGCGTGACGCCAGTTTCCAGACGGCCGGGGTAGGCGCGTTTGCCGTATCCCAGCAGCAGGGCCAGCAGCAGACAGCCCAGAGAGGCGAGTGCGGCAAGAAGAAAGCTGTTGCCCAGCAGTGCGAGGAAAGCGGCACTGAACACGCTGTTGTAGTGCTGCGCCGCCCACACCCCAAGTTGTGCGGCGGGCAGTAGAAAACCGGCTGTAAGAATAAGCAGCGCGGTTGTAGAAGCTGCTGCCGCGCGCCAGCCGCGCAGTTGTATGCGTGAGGGGGGCCGCGCACTGTGCATTTTATGGAAACGCAGGCGGGCCCTGGAGTGCCTTTCCAGCGCGAAAAGTACCAACACAAAGATCAGCAGGAAGGCGGCCAGCTGCGCGGCGGTGTGCAGCTCTCCCAGGCCATACCAGGTGCGGAAGATGCCCGTGGTAAAGGCACTCACACCGAAGTACGCCACGGTGCCATAGTCTGCCAGGGTTTCCATCAGTGCCAGGCTGACGCCCGCGGCGAGCGCTGGCCGCGCGAGCGGCAAGGTCACGCGGAACAGCGTTTGCCATGCGGACCGGCCAAGTCTGCGGCTCGCTTCGACGAGCGCAGGTGATTGTTCCAGCAGGGCGATACGCGCCAGCAGGTAAACGTAGGGGTAGAGAACCAGGGACAGCATGCAGATCGCGCCACCGAGCGAGCGTATCGGCGGAAACCAGTAGTCACCGTAGTGCCAGCCAAATGCCTCGCGCAGGGCGCTCTGCACCGGGCCGGCAAAGTCGAGCAGTCCGGTGTACGTGTAGGCAATGATGTAGGCAGGCATGGCCAGGGGCAGGAGCAATGCCCAGGAGAACACACGCCGCCCGGGGAATTCGCAGAGTGCCGTGAGCCACGCGCTGCTCGCGCCCAACAGCAGCGTGCCGGCGCCGACGCCGAGCATCAGCAGCAGCGAATTGACGATGTAGTCGAGCAGCACGGTATCCAGTAGGTGTGTCCATGCCGCGCTGTAGGGCCCCAGCAGGCTGGCGGCAATCACCGCAACCGGCATCGCGACAAGCCCGGCGCTCAAGATCATGGCAATACGCCAGAGCACTGCAGCGGTCTCTACCGTGGGTTTCGTGGTGGCGACTACTTCCAACCTGCGCGATCCATTGCTTTGACCGCTTCCGCGTTGAGGCGCCCGAGCTCACTCACATTCAGCGCATCGGCCTCGAAAGACCCCCACGATTGCAACAGCGCTGAGGGCTCCACGCCTGCACGTACAGGAAACTCGTTGTTGACCTGGGCATACCAGCGCTGGCTGTCCTCACGCAGCATGAATTCCATGAGTTGGCGTGCCGCTTCCGGTTTGCTTGCCGCCCGGGTCACGCCGGCACCGCTGATATTGATGTGCGTGCCGCGGCCTGCCTGATTGGGCCAGAACAGAGTGACCTGCTCGGCGGCTTCGCGCTCCGCGAGGTTATCGGATTGCAGCATTCCCCCCAGGTAATAGCTGTTGACCAGCGCGACATCGCATTGCCCGGCGGCCACCGCTTTGATCTGGTCGCGGTCGCCCCCCTGGGGAGTACGCGCGAAGTTCGCAACAAACCCGTCGAGCCAGCTTGCGGTCGCTGCAGGACCATCGCTGGCAAGCATGCCTGCGACCAGAGACTGGTTATAGATGTTGCCTGACGAGCGAACGCAGATGCGATCGCGCCAGACAGGGTCGGCCAGCGACGTATAGTCGCTGAGGTCCGCGGCATCCACGCGCTCAGCGGCGAATACCAGTACCCGGGCACGCACTGACAGACCATACCAGTAGTTCTCGTCGCTGCGCAGGTGGGCGGGGGCGCCGGCCTGCAGGGCCGGGGATGTTACGGGTTGCAGCAGGTTTTTCGCCTGCGCGCGGTAAAGGTTGCCGGCGTCGCTGGTCAGGAACAGGTCGGCGGGTGAGTTGTCGCCTTCGTTTTCAAGACGGGCCAGCAGCGCATCGCCGTTCCCGGTCACCAGGTTGACGGGAATGCCGGTTTCCGCCGTGAACTTCTCCAGCAGAGGTTGGATAAGCGCCTCCTGGCGGGCCGAGTATACGTTCACCGCATCCGGTGCGCCGCAGGCCGTGAGCCCGCTCAGTGCCAGCAGGATGAGCAGCAGGGTGGCCCGGCGGATGCGGGTGTGGAGACGTACCATGGGAACCTCGCGAGTGGAGTAATGTGAAAACGCTAATTATTCGCATTAAGTGCGGACAAGGCAAGTCTGCGTGGTGGGGGATTTCGTGCGCCGGCCCGCTTGGATGCAGCGGCGCCGGTGTCGAGGCCATCGCGACAGCTCAACGCGCCTCCGGTGGGAATCGGAAAGGTGAGACCGTATAATCCCGCCCCTACACTGTCTCGTTCCGGAAGCCCCATGACTGTTCGCACACGTATCGCGCCTTCACCCACGGGTGACCCCCATGTCGGCACGGCGTACATCGCGCTGTTCAATTACTGTTTTGCGCGCGCACACGGCGGGGAATTCATCCTGCGCATTGAAGACACAGACCAGGCCAGAAGCACCGCGTCTTCCGAGCAGGCGATTCTGGATTCGCTGCGTTGGCTTGGCCTGGCGTGGGATGAAGGCCCCGACGTGGGCGGTGACCGTGGCCCCTACCGACAGAGCGAACGTATGGCGCTGTACGGCGAGTATGCGCTGCAACTGGTGCGTGAGGGAAAGGCGTTCCTGTGCTATCGCACGCCGGAGGAGCTGGATACGCTGCGCGAGGCGCGACGGGCTGCGGGCAACAGTACGGCATTGAAACCGGCGGATCTTGTATTGCCGGAAGCGGAAGTGGCGCAGCGCGAGGCGGCCGGTATGCCCTATGTGGTACGTATGCATGTGCCCGATGAGGACGGAGCCTGTGTCGTGCACGACCTGTTGCGCGGCGATATCGAACTCGACTGGAGCATGGTGGATGCCCAGATTCTGCTGAAGTCGGACGGTATGCCCACCTATCATCTGGCCAATGTTGTTGATGATCACCTCATGGGTATTACCCACGTGCTGCGCGGCGAGGAGTGGATCAATTCCGCCCCCAAGCACAAGCTCCTCTATCACTATTTTGGCTGGGACATGCCGGTGCTCTGCCATTTGCCTTTACTGCGCAACCCCGATAAGTCGAAGCTCAGCAAGCGCAAGAACCCCACCAGTATCCTCTACTACCAGCGCATGGGTTTTCTGCCGGAAGCCCTGTTGAACTATCTCGGGCGGATGGGCTGGTCGATGCCGGACGAGCGGGAAAAGTTCTCGCTGGCGGACATGCAGGAACACTTTGACATCACGCGGGTATCCCTGGGCGGGCCTATTTTCGACCAGGAAAAGCTGCGCTGGTTGAATGGGCTGTGGATTCGTGAGGACCTGAGCGAGGCAGAGCTGGCCACGCGGCTGATCAGCTGGGCCTACAACGCGGAAAACCTGCGCAAGGTGCTGCCCCACGCCCAGAAGCGCATGGAAACCCTCAGTGATTTCGCCCCGCTCGCTGCCTTTCTGGTGTCCGGCACGCTGCCGATCAGCGAGGACTCCTTCGCCGGCATCAAAATGGAGCGTGAGGCGCTGGTCGCCAATCTGCAGTTCGCCCTGTGGCGTCTGGAGGCACTGAGTGACTGGGAGCGCGACGCGGTCTGGAACGCGCTCAAGGCGCTGGCGGACGCGCAGGGAGTGAAGATAAAGGATTTCCTGGCACCGATGTTCGTGGCGATTGCCGGTTCCAGTGCGTCATTCTCGGTGGTTGATTCCATGGCGTTGCTGGGTCCGGACATGAGCCGGGCTCGTCTGCGCCATGCCATTGAGGTGTTGGGCGGCGTGTCGAAGAAAGCGGCGAAGCGGCTTGAAAAAGCCTATGCCGAGCTGCAGCCCTCGGACCACTGAAACACCATGGCGCTCCCCGACGATACGCGTTTTCGTTTTCTCATTGTGGGGGCCGGGCGCTCGGGCACAAGCCTGCTCACCGCACTCCTTGACCAGCATTCGCAGTTGGAAGTGGGGTTTGAGGTCGGCAGTATTGCCTACCTGCGGGGCCGCGAACTGGATGACGAACCACAGCGGCTGTTTGAGCAGCGCACCGGGGCCTTTGTCGACTGTTGTCTGCGGGCGGCAGCGGACAGCGACGCGGCACTGTGGGGTAACAAGGTGACCACGGAGCAGCTGGCCGGTCTCAACAAACATAATCTTTACCACGTGCCGGCACTGGATGTTCTCGACGCTTTCTTCAATGAGACACTGGCGGGGCTGAAAATCATCTACCTGCTGCGCGACGGTCGCGCCTGCGTCCAGTCGAAACTGTCGCGCACCGCGCAGAGCCTGGAACAGGCCTGCGAGAGCTGGCGCTATGCGGTCGAGGTCTACACGTTCCTGCAGTCACGTCCAAACACACTCTTCCTGCGTTTTGAGGAACTGGTGGCGGATCCACGGGCAGAGCTGGCGCGTGTACTCGATTTTTTCGGCCTCACTTTTGAGTCATCGATCGTTTCTGAACACAGCACCATGCACCCCGGCATGCCGCCGGCGTATCGGCGTGCGGGTATCGATGCTGCACGGGGTCGCGACATTAACCTCGACCATCCCTGCGTGCCTCTCATTGAGGACGCCCTGCAACGTGCAGGTTACGCCTAGCGCACAGCCTGTGCCCCGGCGCCTGAATACGTCTACACTCAACAGCGTGGTAGCTTACGGAGGTCGCGGGTGTGGCCATCAGCACATTTGATTTGTTCAAGGTAGGCATCGGTCCCTCCAGCTCACACACGGTTGGTCCGATGCGTGCGGCGAAGCGTTTCGTCGACACGCTGCAGAAGCAGGGCGCCCTGCAGCGCTGCGGGCGCATCACGGCTGAACTCTACGGCTCCCTGGGTGCAACCGGTGCCGGCCACGGATCGCCCAAAGCGGTGATCCTCGGCCTCGCGTGGGAAGCGCCGGATACCGTTGTTGTGGAAGA
>Ga0181372_1000298_pt1 | contig 12210 bp, 14 predicted proteins | sample LowvirmetaG_5_FD_130161 | JGI IMG/M metagenome (GOLD analysis project Ga0181372, IMG submission 130161) | Marine viral communities from the Subarctic Pacific Ocean - Lowphox_08 viral metaG | ecosystem: Environmental > Aquatic > Marine > Oceanic | place: Subarctic Pacific Ocean | collected...
AGGCTGGAGGACCGCGAGGAAATTCACGCGCTGGTCGCCCGCTATGGCCTGGTCATGGATGACCGCGACATTGCTGGTATGCCGCAGTTGTTCACGCCAGATGTACGGGTTCGCTCGCTGGACGGCGTTATGGATGCACACGGTCGCGATGAGGTTGTGGCCATGTTTCGTGCCCGTTTTGAGGTACTCGGGCCGAGCAACCACTTTACCCACGATAAGATAATCAGCTTTGGGGATGACCCCGACGTGGCCACGGGCACGGTATTGTCGCACGCGGAAATGAACCGCAAGGGTCAGCCAATGCTCGCGGCGATTCGCTATACAGATCATTACGCGCGCCATGAGGGCCGCTGGAAAATCGCAGAGCGCGTGTTTGCTTTCTTTTACTACGTTGCAACCGAAGAATATCTGGACGCGCTGGGCCCAGGGTTAGACAAGCGCATGCGCGCTTACGATACACATACGGCTGCAGACATACCTGAAGGACTCGATACCTGGAAGAGCTATTATCGATGAGCTAGGCTCTATCAACCGCTGCAGTCACAACGGGCAGCTGCTGACGGCACTCACCGCGGTGCATTCCACTGAGTTAAAGGGAGTCACGACTCTATCCGAACGATCCGCGTCTGGCGTAAGGCAGCGTCCAGCGCAACCTAACGAGCGCGCCAGCTGTGCTCCGCCTGCGGATCAGCCATAACTTCCTTGCTCCGCGCGCAGACTGCGGCCACCCGCTCCGCAGATAACTGCGTGTGGGCGGCAATCGCGGCCGCGTGATGATGCGCGGGCGCACCCTCGTCACGTGCATCGCGCAGAAACTGCAGAATAACGCCCTCCTGAATCTTGAACTTTACCCAGCGGTACAACACCACATGCGCAGCGACGGCAATAACCACGACCAGCGCTACTATGAACTTTGCGTCCATGGCTTACCCCGTATAAAACTGGGCAGCTGGTGTATTGCATTGGCGCACCGGACGGCTCACCCCTTCGGATCCCGAATATACATCGCCGTCCCGTTCCGCATTTCTATCTGAAACAACTCCGTGGTTCGGATCAGGTCGCTGATCTTCTTATAGCCGTAGTTGATGGAGGAAAACGAGCTGTTGTTGTTCGAGATATAGCTGGCCACCATGCCCATATTGGCCCATCCATCATCGTCAGAGGCTTGCTCCACCGCGGTTCTGAGTAGCTTCACCAATGCGGTGTCCTGCCGCAGTTGCGCCCTGCCCTTGCGCGCGGGAACCTTGTCGCTTTCGGTCTTGTCGTCGCCAGCGGCGAGCAGGTTCTCGATATAGATAAAAGGGGAGCAGGAGTCCACAAAGGGCATCGGTGTCTTCCTCTCACCGAAACCATACACGGGGAAACCATTTTCGAGAATTCTCAGGACGAGGGGCGTAAAGTCACTGTCGCTGGTCATCAGGGCGAAGGCATTCACATTGCCACTGTAGAGCAGGTCCATGGCATCGATAATCATCGCAGAGTCGGTCGCGTTTTTGCCTTTGGTATAGGCAAATTGCTGCATGGGGCGAATGGCGTGTGGGTGCAGTTTCTCTGCCCAACCCGACAACGACGGACTGTTCCAGTTGCCGTGCGCATGGCGCACATTCACCGTACCGTGTTTTGCCAGCTCCTGCAGTACACCCTCAATCGCGGTATGACTGACATTGTCGCAGTCGATCAACAGAGCGATTCTCTTGGTTTCCTGCATGACTGCTCCCTGTATGCGCTGCCCAGGCGTGGCTTTTACCGCCTGGGGGTTTACCTGTATTGTGAAGCCACGTTGGACAGTCTCTTTCAGGAGTGTTGCACATGCAAGAATATATCCCGCCAAAACTCGACTGGGTGCGCGAACACGTGGAGCTGTACGAAGGCAGTGGTGGCACAGAGGGCACCACACTGCTCGACACCGGGATGCCCTGCATCATCGTCACCCACACCGGGCAAAAGAGCGGCGGTATTCGCAAGATTCCGCTGATGCGCGTAGCCGTGAATGGCAACTATGTGCTCATCGGTTCTATGGGCGGTCAACCGCAGAACCCGGCCTGGGTGGCCAATTTGAGAGCCAACCCCAACGTGCAGATACGCGATAAAACCGAGGTGTTCGACATGCGTGTGCGGGAGGTAACCGACGAGGATGAGCGCGCCCGGTTGTGGGCGGCCAGCGTTGCCGCCTATCCGCCCTATGACGACTATCAGGCCAAGACCGATCGCAGGATTCCTGTGTTCATTGCCGAACCCCGATAATTGCAGCACTGGTCCGCGGGAGCGGTGAACTACGTCACCCCGCAGCGCTAGCGGGAGCGCATGGCGGCGTGGTTTGGGCCATCAGGCGCTCACGGCTTCCTGGCAACGCGCACGCCCTCTTTGCCCTTGGCTTCATACATGGCTTCATCGGCGCGCGCCAAGGCGATTTCCAGCGTGTCACCTTCCTTGATCGCGGTGATACCCAGTGAAATCGACACATCCAGTGGTTTGCCGTTGTCATTGAAGCCGGCATCGAGCACCTCATTGAATGCGCTGACAGCGTAGGTCTCGGCGCCATCAATACCCGTATCCGGCAGAAGAATCACGAACTCGTCACCGCCAAATCGGCACACCACATCGGTCACACGAGCACGGGACTGCAATATGTCCGCGACCTTGACCAACACGAGGTCACCCGCGGCGTGGCCGTAAGTATCGTTGATGTGTTTGAACTTGTTGCAGTCGACGAACACGATGGAGAGCTTCGCCGCATTGCGCTCCCAGCGCGCGAACAATTCGGCCGCGCGCTCGTCAAAGCCGTTGCGATTGTATACACCCGTGAGTTGGTCCTTTATCGCCAGATCGGTTTTGTTGCGGATCTCCGTGCGCAGCACTTCGGCCTCGGTTTCCAGCCGTGTCAGCTGCTCGGACAGCGCATCGACTTTTTCCTGCGCATCCCTGTGCTGCTGGCGCTCCGCTTCCACGTGCTCCGCCATGTGCTGCGAAATATTCTGCAGCGTCTCCTCGAAGGCCTTGCGCATGGTTTCCAGGTCGCCACTGCGGCTGGCTGTGCCCAGCACATCGACGTCGGCCGCAACTTGCGTTTGCAGCGATTCGGACCGCTCCACAGAGCGCTCCCCACCGCGGGTGACGTCAACCACCAGCTCTTCGAAGCCACCGAGACGCTCGCGCAACGTGTCAAGAAAGTCGCTGGTTTGCAGGCGCTCCTGGCGAATGCGGCTGTCGATACTGTCCATTTCGCGAGTGACTTCGCGCATCAGCGCCTGTGCCTGATCCACCACCGTGATATCCGGCAGCGCATCGCGCAGGGCCTTGCTGCGCACCTGGGAGCCGTTGATCACGTCGATGTGATCCACCAGCCGGTGCACAAGATTGGTGAACAACTCGAGGAAATGATCGTAATCGGCACTGTCACTGGCGCGGCGTTTGAACAGGCCGCGCACACCGCCCTGGGAACGTGATTGCCGTGCCGCCACTTCTTTCAATGCTTCGGTGGCGGAGGCCAGCAGTTCGCCCAGTGCATGCTGACGCGCGCCCTGCGATGTCTCGCCTGAGATCCTGCGCACCAGATCGGTCATCCGTTGATGATCCTCTGTGCGCAGCGGCATGGCCTTGATAATAGAGGACAGACCGGAGAGATCGTGTGAGGCCGGCAACGTGCCACCGTTATCAGGCGAGTCGCCGGTAACCGCCATTACCACCTTGGCCAGCTGGTCAGACGCAGCAGCCAGCTCGCGCCCGTCGGCATTGTCGTGAATCAGGCGTCTGATCCGCGCCAGAGCTTCGTCAATCGTGTCGCTGTTGCCCTCGGCCATGCGGGCCAGGCGAAGTGTAAGACGTGTGAGAGCTTCTGTGCGCTGCATATTTGTATCCGTTCGGGCGTTTCTCGTTATGCGCTTTCGTCGAGCGATACGTCCAGATAATAAACAAAAGCGAGAATTTCAGCGACTGCAATATAAAGGCTTTCTGGTATTTCGTCACCTAGTGGTATCTGACAGAGCAACTCAACCAGCTTCTGATTTTCGTAAAACGGAATATCGTGCTCCGTGGCCAGGGCGCGAATGCGCTCCGCGACCACGCCCTCGCCGCTCGCGACAACGGTCGGCGCGCCGATGCCGGTGTAGCGCAAGGCGGCGGCGCGCGCCGGTGGCAGCTTGTCGCGTGTATTGCTCATGCGCGGACGTCCAGAGCAGAGGACGGCGCATCGGATACATCGGATACTGTGCTCGATGCACGACTGACCAACCCGGCGAGCGTCAGCCCCCGGTTCGCCAACGCTTTCTCGAGCAGTCCACCGCTCGCCTGCACCAGGCTACGCACCGCTGGCTGCTCACTGATTACCTCCACCGCCAACTGCCCCTGTGCCAGCCGCGCCTCCACCGCCAGCGCACCAAGCCGCGGTAAATCGAGACTCAACTGCAGCCGCCAGCGCTCCTGCCCCTCTGCCTCTTCGCCCTGCTGCGGCTCCCGCTCCAGACGCAATTGCAGCTGCCTGGGTTCATCCTGCCACAGGAACGGCAGGCTAAACACCCAGCTGCGTGCACTGCCTGTGTCGGCTGGCAACGACGCCAGTTGATTCGTGGTGATGGCGGTGAGTGCGGTTTCAAGCTCCTGGCGCAGCCCGAGCAGCGCGGCGGCATCCGCGGCGCGCGTGGGAATGGCGTTGACCTGTTCGAGGCGTGCATCCACCTGCGCCAGCACGCGGGCAAGGCTGGTTTTCATATCGGCGGGGGGCGGTGCGGCGCCGGGAGGTTTGCTCGCGGTGTGCATCAGCTGCACCTCGCTGAAGGTGCCAGAGGTGGCAACGGCAGCGCGCACACCGGCAGGGCTCACCAACTGGCTTGCACTGCTCACCCCTCGCAACACCTGTCGCACCAGTGCCAGGCTCTCCGCCGGCAGGGTACGCACGGCGCCTTCGGCAGGCTGTAGCAGGCTGATCACCCGCGCCAGAGCGTTCACCGTCTCTACCCCCGGCGCTGCCGCACCCAGCAGGCGCACATTGCCACCGGGCTCCGCCGCCGCAGCGCTGCCGGGGTTGCCGATAATACGCAACACGGCCTGCGGCTGCAGCTGGCGCACTTCCAGCAACAAACGCGCACCCTGTTGCACTGGAATATCCGCTGTTGCGGTGATTTGCAGTCCACCGACCCGCAGCACCAACTCTCCCGTGGGACGCTGCCCGGAAACCAGCGCCGAGAGAGTTTGTCCCACCTGCCAGTTCTTCAGCCACAGGCCAAAATTTTTCTGGTCGGTGCGCGCGGCGGTCAGGGCCAGCTGGATTTCTTCCACGACATCGCCTTACCGTAAAGAATTCGCCGAATGTAGCATGAAAGCCGACCCGCCCGCATCGCAGGGTGCTGACGTACGACGAAGGTTGTCTGTATACTCCTGTCACATTGCAAGCTTGACGTTACAAACAGCATTGAGGCGGTTAGCCTCCTGAAGACCTCGGAGATACGGCTTTATGGATCTGGCAACACTGCTTGGACTGGTGGGCGCCATGGGTGTGGTGATGGCGGCCATCATCACCGGCGGCTCTCCGATCATCTTCATGAACATTCCCTCCATCCTCATCGTCCTCGGTGGCACCGCACTCGTGGTGATGATGAAGTTCACTCTCGGTCAGTTCTTCGGCGCCTTCAAGGTGGCAGCGCGCGCCTTCATGTTCAAGCTGGACGAACCCGAAGACCTCATCACACAAGTGGTTGAGCTGGCCACGATCGCCCGCAAGGAGGGCATGCTTGCGCTGGAGAATGCAGAGATCAACAACGAATTCCTGCGCGACGGCGTGCGCATGTTGATAGATGGCAATAACCGTGATGTGGTGAGTGCGGTGATGAGCAAAGATCTACAGCAAACCATCGATCGCCATAAATGGGGCTCCAAGGTGTTCTCCGCCACCGGCGATGTCGCCCCGGCGATGGGTATGATCGGCACACTCATCGGCCTGGTGCAAATGCTCTCCGCCATGGATGACCCCAAGGCCATCGGCCCCGCCATGGCCGTAGCCCTGCTCACCACCCTCTACGGCGCGGTGCTCGCCAACATGGTTGCCATTCCCATTGCCGACAAACTGGATCTGCGCAAGGCCCAGGAAGGACGCATCAAGGCCATGTGCATTGATGGCGTGCTCGCCATTCAGGAAGGCCAGAACCCGCGCATCATCGAATCCATGCTGAAAGCCTACCTCGAGCCCAAGGAGCGCAACAAGGAAGCCGAGGCGGCATGATCGACTTCGAGGAAGAAGAAGAGTCCAAGCCGGGCGCACCCATGTGGATGGCGACCTTCGCCGACCTCATGTCCCTGTTGATGTGCTTCTTTGTCCTGCTGCTGTCGTTCTCCGAGATGGACGTACAGAAGTACAAACAGATTGCCGGCTCGATGAAAAACGCCTTCGGTGTGCAACAACAGGTGAAGGTGGAGGACATCCCGAAAGGCACCAGCATCATCGCCCAGGAGTTCAGCCCCGGCAAACCGGACCCGAGCCCTGTGGATACCATCCAGCAGGTCACGGCAGACACCACCAGGCCTTCCCTGGAAGTGGGCAACCCCGACGCTCCGCCGCGTGAACTCAGCGACGAGGAGGCGCGGGAGATCGTGCAGCAGGAAATCGAATCCCTGCTGCTGGAGACGCAACAGGACGCAGACGAGTTGCGCGAGATACTGCAGGAAGAGCTCAATACCGGCAAGGTGGATATCGAAACCAACCAGCGCTCTATTGTGGTACGCATTCGGGAAAACGGTTCCTTCCCCTCCGGCTCAGCCGTACTGAACCAGGATTTCCTGCCGGTCATGGTGCGGCTGCGGGATGCGCTGGCGACCATTCCCGGCAAGATTTCCGTGGAGGGGCACACCGATGACGTGCCCATCAGCGGCGGTCAGTTCCGCTCCAACTGGGAGCTGTCAGCTACCCGCGCGCTGTCGGTCACCCATGAATTGCTGGAAGGTGGCGTGCTCTCGGACGAGCGTATTGTGGTGGTCGGCTACGCAGATACGCGGCCCTTTACCTTCAATGACAACCCCGCCGGGCGCGCACTCAACCGCCGCGTGGAACTGGTTATCCGCCAGGGGGCTGAAAGCGCGTCGGAGACCGGCCTGGACAGCATCCTCGAAGGCAACCCGGAAATTCTCGATATTCTCGGCGCTGGCACCGGGCGCTGAGCCGGATCACTATTGCATGCGGACCCACACACCATGACCACACCCAGCGTTGAGCGCAGAAAGTACTACCGGATAAACGATGAAATCCTGCTGCACTACCGCGTAGACGCCGGCAGCGAGGACGAAGATTCGCGGGGGGTTGGAGTGGAGCTCGCCGCAGGCGCCATACTCGCCGAGATCGACCGCGAGCTGAACCAGACTATCAATCGCGTGTGGTCGACCGACCCCGACGTTGCCCGGGCGCTGGGCCTGCTCAATCGCAAGATGTCTGTTCTGGGCTCACTGGCCGGGGAGGCAGAAAGCGGCACGGGGCCGGTGTCCTACCAGCATATGCGTGTCAACTTGAGCGGCACGGGTATTGCCTTTGAAGCGCGCGAGCTGCTGCCGGAGAATACGGCAGTGACGATCGATATCCGCCTGCTGCCATCACACGCCCCCCTGCATCTGTTGGGAAAGGTTGTGGCGACGCCGCAGCCAGTTGCCAATGGCCAGGGCTATTGGACGCGGGTAGAATTTCGCGAGGACACCGACCAGCAGGAAGAACTCATCCGCCACGTGGTGCAGAAGCAGGGCATGTTACTGGCCGATAATCACTGACTAGGCGCGCTCATCGATATTCCCGCCGAGACGCTTCTCGCGTGAGGCGGTTTTTGGTGCGGCTGGCGCCTCATCCTCTTCAGCGGGTTGCGCGGGTTGCTTGCGTGGCTTGTCGTCACGCTTGACCGGGCGTATCCGCGTCAGGGGGGTAAGCCCCCGGTCGTCCACCGGCTCTACCATGGGACCTCGCTCGGGCGGCAGTCCCGGGCTAGCGGGCCTGCGTTCGCTCGTCGTTAACGCCTGTGTTCAACGCCAGCACCACCAATACCACGCGCCGGTTTTCGGCTCTTCCGGCTTCTGTTTCATTGCTGGCCGACGGGTTTTGCTCCCCAAAGGCTACCGCAGAGAGGCGCGCGGGATCAATGCCGCTGCTTTCGAACAGGCGCACCACCGAGGACGCCCGCGCCGCAGACAACTCCCAGTTCGAGGGAAACAAGTCATTGCGGATGGGCACGTTGTCGGTATAGCCCTCCACGCGCACGCGGTTGGGAATGGGAGCCAGTACGCCGGCAATGCGGCTCAGCACAGGCACTGCACGCGCCAACAGTACGCCACTACCGCTGGGAAACAGCAACGTTGAATCGATTTCCAGCTCCACCCAGGCATCGTCGACGGCCACACGCACTTGCTGGGAGGCAACTTCGCTTTCCACCTCGCCGCTCAGGGTGCCCGCCAGGGCATTCAGATCGGCGCCGCCCTGCTCTGCCTCATCCGTGCCGGAAGGCACGCGCAGCGGTACGGAAATGGAGTTCTGCGCCAGGTTCGCCGCTACCTGTTCCGCCGGCACCGAGCTGCGCACCAGCTCGCCGACCTGGATCGGGTCCAATGAGCGCTGGGGGGCACCAAACGCCGTGACAATCGAGTCGGACAATACCCGGTAGCTGCCCTCATTGGCGGTCGACAGGGAGTACATCACCACGAAAAACGCGAACAGCAAGGTGATGAAGTCCGCATACGACACCAGCCAGCGGTCCTGGCTGTCGGATATCTCGGGCGGACGACGGCGGCGCATAAGCTATTGCAAATACCCTTCAAGCTTGCTGCTGATCGCGCGCGGGTTGTCGCCATCGGCAATCATGACGATACCGTCGATCACCATCTCCTGGTACTGCAGCTGCTCCGCTGCAATCGATTTCAGTTTGTTGGCAATCGGCAGGAAAAACAGGTTGGCAAAACCCACCCCGTAGATAGTGGCGACAAAAGCGACCGCAATGCCCGCACCCAGCTCTTCCGGGTCTGACAGATTTTGCATGACGTGGATAAGACCGAGCACGGCGCCGAGAATACCGATTGTTGGCGAGTAGCCGCCCATGGCTTCGTATACACGCGCCGCACGGGCCTCGCGCACGTGGGCGTTGTCCACCTGTACCTCAAGCACCCCGCGAATCACGTCCGGATCAAAGCCGTCCACCAACAGACCCAGGCCCTTGTTGACGAAAGCGTCGGTGCCACCGGCAGTGAGCTTTTCCAGCGCCAGCAGGCCGTCTCGGCGCGCGGTACGGCTCCAGCCCAGCACCTCCTCCATCAGCGCCTCGCGCGGGAACTTCGGCGGAAATACTATCCAGCGCAGGCGCTGCAAGGCCAGCGCGAAGTCGGCCAGGGGTGTTTGCACCATAACCGCACCCAAGGTGCCCCCCGCGACAATCATAAACGCCGTCAGCTGCATGAGAGCGCCAACCTCGCCGCCCTCCAGCATGTTGCCGACCACGATCACGCCCACCGCCAGGGTAACACCCAGCAGGGTAAGCATGTCGAAGGACACGCGCGAACCGGGCTTCCCAGCCACTAGCTTCTCCTCACTCTTTCCACGCTTCCAGCGTTACACGCAGGCGGGCTACCGCCTGACCGTGCAACTGTGATACCCGCGACTCGGAAACACCGAGCACGAGGCCGATTTCCTTCAGGTTCAAGCCATCGCCATAATACAGCGACATCATCAATTGTTCTTTTTCCGGAAGTTGCGCCACCGCCTGCTGCAAGGCCTCATGAAAACCCGCCTCGCCCACCTGGCGCAGGGGGTCGACCTGTTCATCGCCGGCGCACAGGGCGACATCGTCGTCCAGCTGGCACATGCGGGCACAGGCCAGCTCCCCCGCCAGGCTCTGGTACTCGGCCAGCGACAGGGACAATTCCGCGGCGATTTCCGCCTCCCGGGCCGGCCTGCCTTCACGCAGGCTCACGCTGTTGATGGCCTGCGCCACCCGGCTCAGGTTGCTCTGCACACTGCGTGGCAGCCAGTCGCTGCCGCGTAACTCATCGAGCATGGCACCCTTGATGCGTATGCCGGCGTAAGTGGCAAAACTCGCCCCCTGTTCCGGGTCGTGCTGTTCACGCGCCTGCAGCAGGCCGATCAACCCCGCCTGCATCAGGTCGTCCAGCTCAATACTGGCAGGGAGTTTTGCCGCCAGGCGCAGGGCAATCTGCTTGACCAGCGGCAGGTACTCGCGCACAAGCGCATCGACACCGGTCTGCGCTACGTGTTGATAGGCGGCTGTGCGATCCATGAGCCGGCGTCAGCCTGTTTTTCCCCTGGCGGCAAGCATACGCTCAATGAAGAATGCCATCCCGCCACCCATGGGCTGCGGCGGCTCCGCGCTGATGCGCGCGGCAATCTCCAGCAGGGCACGCGCCGAAGACGAGCGCGGGTACTCCAGCACCACCGCGCGCTGCGCCTGTACCGCCTTGCGCAGAAAATCATCGCGCGGCACGCTGCCCAGCCAGCGCACATTCACGTCAAGGTAGGTATCGGTGGCATTGCACAGCTTGGCCAGCAACTGCCGGCCCTGCCATTCGGAGTCCATCATGTTGGCCAGGATGTCGAAGCGCTTGACGCCGCAATCGCGGTTGAGCACCTTGATCAGGGCGTAGGCGTCGGTCAGCGAGGTGGGTTCGTCGCACACCACCACAATCACGCGCTGACAGGCGCTGGTGAAGGTCAGCACGGTGGGGTCGATGCCGGCGCCGGTGTCCACGATCAGTGTATCCACCGGTTGTTCCAGCTCACTGAAGGCCTGCACCAGCCCCGCCTGCTCGGCTGGGGCCAGGTTGGCCATGCGCGCCACGCCGGAGCTCGCGGGCACCACGGTAATGCCGCCGGGCCCGGGGAGGAGAATTTCCTGCAGCGTTTTCTCGCCGGACAGCACATGGCTGATGTCCCACTTGGGGCGCAGGCCCAGCGCAACATCGACATTGGCCAGGCTCAGGTCGGCGTCGAATAACAGGACTGACTGTCCCTGCCGGGCGAGCGCTGCAGCAAGGTTCACGGAGACGTTGGTCTTGCCCACCCCCCCTTTACCACTGGTTACTGCAATAACGTTCGTGGGGGCCTGTTCGCCCATGTCAGGTTTTCCTGTTGTTCATTCAACTTGCCATGGCTGTCATGCCAGCCCGTGAGGACGGCACCGCATCCGCTCGCCGCCGCTGTCGCAGCCAATCTGCTGCCAGCGCGATCAGCTCTCCAGCCCTGGCTGGCTGCAGGTCATCCGGCACGCGTTGCCCGCTGCTGGTATACGCTACCGGCAACTGCGCGCGAATCAGGGTATCCAGAGTACCACCCACACCCGCTGCCTCGTCCAGCTTGGTGATGATAGCACCGCTCAAGCCCTGCCTTCCAAGTGAATGCACCAGCTCGCGTGTGGGCGCCACACCGACAGAGGCTGACAGCACGCCCAGCACCGTCACCGGGACGGGGCTGTCACGCAGCACCTCAATCTGCTTCAGCAGGCGGGGGTCGCGCTGGCCCATGCCGGCGGTGTCGACAAAAATGTGGCGACGATTGCGGAAGTCGCGCAGCGCGGCATACAGCTCGGGGCCGTCGCTAACGCTCTGCAGCGGCACATCCAGCAGTGTCGCGAAGGTTGCCAGCTGCTCCTGGCCGCCTATCCGATACTGGTCCATGGTAATCAGGCCCACCTGCTCGCGGCCGTGACTGAGCGCAGCGCGGCCCGCCAGCTTGGCGATGGTGGAGGTTTTCCCCACGCCGGTGGTGCCCACGCAGGCGACCACCCGGGTGCCGCCGGGCAAGCCATCCGGCAGGGTGAGCAGGCGCGCCTCGAGTGCGGCCAGAGTGCGCTGCCAGAGCGCCTCCAGCCCACCGCTGGCCGGCAGGGCATCGGTAATGCCCTCGCTGAGCGCGCGGGAGAAACCCATGCGCGCCAGCCGCTGATTGAGCGTGGCGCGAATCGGTGCCTTGGCGGCGCTGTCGCGCCAGTTGCGCTGCTGCAGCTCGGTTTCCAGCAGGGAGCGCAGGTTGGCCAGCTCGTTCTGCAGCTGCAGCATGCCGAGTTCGTTCTCTACCGGTGGCGCCACCACCGCGGCGGGCTGTTCGCTCACGGCCGCGGCCTGTTCCACCGCTTCCAGGTTGCAGGCCGCGACCACTTCAACACCATCGGCAACGCGACGGTTGCTCAGGATAACGGCCTCCGCGCCGAGCGCTTCGCGCACCAGCGCCAACGCGCTGCGGCTGTC
>Ga0181372_1000300_pt1 | contig 12117 bp, 7 predicted proteins | sample LowvirmetaG_5_FD_130161 | JGI IMG/M metagenome (GOLD analysis project Ga0181372, IMG submission 130161) | Marine viral communities from the Subarctic Pacific Ocean - Lowphox_08 viral metaG | ecosystem: Environmental > Aquatic > Marine > Oceanic | place: Subarctic Pacific Ocean | collected 2015-12-05
ATTCCGAACCATACATCTTCGCCCTTACAACGTTCGTATACTTTAGATAAAGCTGCTCTTGTATTTGATTCGTGCGGAGTCATATCTGTATTCAATACTTCACATAAAGCCAATTCATGACCCCAACCACGAATTGGATCATTACAAACAAATACTGGGTTTAATGCACAATCGGAATTAGATCCTTCTGCTTGATTAGTGCTAGAACCATCAAATCCCCATATTGGGGGTTCTTCATTAACATTTAAAATTTTAGTTTTAGATCTTAATTGGGGAGTTGGCTTTGTGCCATCAATCCAAATATATTCTACTTTGCGATTCATATATTATACTCCTTTTATATGGTGGAGACGGTGGGAGTCGAACCCACGTCCAAAAAACCTCAATATCATCGTCGTTCACAAGAATAGGTGCTTCACCGCCTAAACACCACCACCCGATATAATCGGGGTATCCATTTACCAACTTTATGGTGTTAGTTACCATCATATACCACCTAAATGGTATATTTTCTGCGCTCACCACCAGTTTTGTGTGTTTCTCGAAAAACTGGAAAACCTGTCTAGCTTCCTTAATGGAGTGCTAGAAACTCCAAATTACGCAGCTAAGGCGTAATCAAATTCAACGTTATCGTTGGCTTTTATAAAATCGAGTATTTTTACTGTGCTACTCACACAATCTTGCACGCTAATATATTAATTCTCTGTCGAAACCGTTTCGCCCCCATATTTTTAAAGAACAAATTCTACGAAGGGTGTTGATTCTTCACATCAACAACGTTAGACTCCTTTTAATTGGAAAACGGTATTTCTCCCAACCGTTATTTTACATCCCCTTCAAGAGAGTCATTGAAGGTATTAATTAAAAATACATTATTCTAGTTTAGCACCCTCGTAGACTAGAAATTTTTCAGTTTATCTATTAGACAATCAAAATATGTACCTCCATACACACATTAATTATACACATTATATATCATTCGTCAAGCTTTTTAACATCATTTTCAAAAAAAGTTTCTGTATCATATTTTTTTATTAATTTATTGAAATATTGATGCTGTATACCTAAAAACCTAGCAGCCTCTTTCTTAGATCTGCATGCAGATAGAGTATATTTTAATACAGCATCTTGTACAATTTCTTTCATCGACCTCCAGATTGGCAAACCATATGACTTTCCACCAAATACCTTGGAGGCTAATTCCAATTTAAGTCCAATCACTTCTTCCAGAGATAGGTTGTTAAGCATGATTTCAAAATCTTCAGTTGATTTACCGTCTTCGCGAAGCTTCTTAATCAAACTATAGCGTTCGTTTTTTCCTCTAGATTTTTTCTTATTCCAGGTCATATTTGCTCTTAAATATTCTCTCCAAATCTGATACCCTTGGTAGGATGGTTGGCAATTGATTCTTCACTTATCAATCATTTTTTATCATCTTTTTATATTTTATTCTTTTCTGATTCTTTTTTTAAGAGCTTTTTTGATCTGATTGATTGGGGGTAATCTATTATAATGGTGCAGCTTCAGATCTTCTCGTTTCTATAGAGCTAATTGCCTTTTCCCACTGATTGAAATAGTCAGTAAGGTTTATAATCAAATATTCTGCAAATTGAGCGCGATCTTGCGGACTTTTACCGGCGACCTGCAATGCACTTAGTATTCCTGGCTCAAGGCGTTTCCAAGTTCTTTCTGCAGCTGACGCACCAGCCTCATCCATACCAGAAATCAAAACAAATTTTTCCGTTTGTTCTCTTTGTTTTTGTTCTTCTGTAGCACCCTCGCGATCAACTACATTTAAATCAAAACCTTTATCCGGAGACGTTTTTAGGGTTGTCTCTTCTCTTTCGTATTCATCGTCTTCTCTTCGGTTTAACCGATCTCTTTCTAATAAAGATTTTGTAGCATGCAAAATGTGCGCCGCAAAAGATTTTCTTTGTTCCGGACTAGTTCTTAGAGCATGATAATCAGTTTCTAAGTCGCTCAAGAAACTACCCATAGAAAATAAACGTTCTAGTTCATTTCCAGCAGTCGTATCATGTACTTTAATTTTAGACGTCTTCGCTTCTGTAATAAGTCTTCTAATAATTTGACGAAGTGTTTGTTCTTCTTGTAGTCTTTTAGACTCTAATCGATTAATTGCCAAACGCACTGTTTTGCGTAGCTCCATTTCTTCTTTAATTTCACTTAAAAATTCTTTTCGTTTAATTTTCATTACAATACTCCGACTCCATTATTTAAATAGTTTACAATATTTTCAACAAGTTCATTTTCTTCCAAAGTATGAGATTTTTTTGCTTCTTCTTCGTTTTCGTTTGTAAAATCTTTTCCCCATGCGCCTCCAGGTGATCCTTCAACATTTGCTGCAATAGATACTTCTTCTAATTCTTCTTCTTCTCGTACATGTTTAATACGATCTTCAGGCTCGTCGCGTTTTCCCATAGCTTTTTCAGCTTCTTTATTCCATCCTCCAACATTGCGTAAAGTAGATTGATCTGCCAAAGGAGGCCCTTGCCAGGAAGTCATTCGCGGTTCTTCATATAAAACTTGTTCGACTAGTTGTAGAAATTGATCTGATGATAAGGCATTTTCCATAACCACTTGTGGTTGTTCTGCTTCTCTTCGTGGTTGTTCTAGTTGAGCAACTTGATTGAATTTATCTGCCATGTTTTGTAACATTGATTCTGGAACATTTCGACGTGCAATACCCGCACCCCTAAGTGTTTCTTTTATTGCATTTAACAAAGGCACAACTGTATATCCTGGCACGTTTGGAGTTTGAAACCAGTTATATTTGCTAAATTCACGTCCTCTTAATATTTGTCCATCGTTGTTAATTATATTGCGTATATCGTCTGCGGTGAAGCTCCTTCCCAATGTAGCGCGCGAATTTATTATATCTGTATATATTTCTGTCGCATCTTGGTGATGAGCCTTCCCGGGCTTACGTTTAAGCCATTTAAAAACGCTTTTAAGTATCGGAAATTGTTCGCCACTGAGCGTTGCTTTTCGACCTGCAGCTGCACCAGTTTTGCCTCTTCCAGGACTGTAATCGATCGCATGGCCATGCTCGTGCGCGGCGGCGCCCTCTTTTGCTCTTTGACCTCCTGGTCCTGGCTTATTAAACGTTTTGGGCGACATTGCAATTTCATCACTTCCGGGTACGTCAGTATCTCGCGCCCATTGACCCGCTACATGACGAAGGTTTTTATCGACCGCTTCAACGTCTGTAAACATTCTAGCTGGCGTGTCTGCTATTGATTTTTCTATGCCTGGAAGCACTTCTTCATCATATATACGGCCAAGTTCCTTATCGCTCTTGCCTGGGTGTCTTCTTCTTAAAAGACCTTTTGGACCCAAGAATGCTTCGCGATTAGCTCCGCTTCTATAAGAATCAAGAAGTCTATTTCTTACTTGTACTATCTCAGGTGCATTTTCCAAAGATTGTCCCGGCTTGTAATCAGATGTTTTTGTTGCTTTTTTACGCTTCAAGAAAGCAGCAACTTGGTCGGGATCCGGCTGGGCTTGCTGTATCTTGCTCCCTTTAGATTTTAGTCCGGAGCTTGCTGCATGAATTTCGTCATATATCGGGCTGTGAGGGTCATCGGCAAAATCTTTTAACACTTGTCTAGCACTTCTTTTAGAGCCCCGGCCTATTTCAGCTGCTTTTTCTATCATTTCACGTGGTATGCCAGCAGCCTTTAAGCCATGGCTACTAGCTATATTGCGGATTGCCCCTACTCCCTGGATGGCGCCAAACACTTCCGCAGCAACCATTGCTTTTTCAACTTCTAATCCTTGTCTATATTCATCCGGAGTACCCAATTGATTTCTTTTTTGCATTATATCTTCTGGTGTCGATTCATAGTACATTTCACTATCAGAGACATCTTGTCCATAAGGAGACGCATTAGCCAACCAATTTGCACCTCTCCGAAAACCGCGCTTTACAAGATCTGGTGTAAGGTGTTTATAACCATCTGCAATGCCACCGACAATTGTACCTATAACAGGTTTAGTAACTGGTTCCGCCGCTTTTGCGATTGTGTCGGTTATGTCCGTATACGTGCGCCCTGCGCGATCTGCAGCTGTTGCAGTACGGTCGACCCAGTTTTGCGGTCTTAGACCTGGCATTTTTGATAGTGTTAGCCGGCGCATCCATGGAGATTGTCGGCTCAGTGATTTCCCTGTGGACGTCGATTGTGCGCGAGGTCTGTTACCCGGCGTTACATTAAAAGTCATAGGTTCTTCTTGAACATATGACTCTGCAGGTTGGCCTGACCGATTGGCATTGTCGACACTTCCCCGAGTTATTGTTTTTGACCCGGGCATCACAGTCTTTGTTTTTTTGCCGGTACCGGGGGATGCCTGGGCTCGAATGCGGCGCTTCGTATGGCTTTCGCCACGGCGCGGCGACGTCGATGATCTAGATGGGCTTAGATAGTTCGAAAATGTTTGAAGTGGCTTTTCGCGCGGCGTATAACGCTGCATATAATCATCAGGATCCGCCTTATGTTGCGTTTGAAGCGCTGCAAATCTTGCGTAATTTGGCTGTGCGTCTTGTTCATTTAAAAGTTTTTTATTTAATTCCTCTTCAATTAACCCAAGAAAAATGCCCAACGGAAGTGGGCTATCCTCCTGTAATTGTTCTTGAGGTTCTTCTTGAGGTTCTTCTTGAGGCTCTTCAATTGTTCCATTGCCAAGTGTAGTAAATATTTTTTCTGCAAAATCTAAGCTACTATCAGGAATATAACTTTCAAACGTCTCTAAGTCTCCAAATTCCACAGCATCTCGCATATTTCGTGCACTTAATGGTCGACCATTTTTATCAACTATATTAGGAGCAGGAGTTGTTTCTACTTCAAGTCCTCTGGGGTTATTTCTGGGGTCTGCCATTATTTTTGGCCATCTATCTTCATCTTTTTCACCAGCACCTAAAAGAATAATTTGATCTTCTGGAGCATATTCACGGACATAATCAATAATTGGAGCAATCGGCCCAGCACCTTCAACATTCTGAAATTCTATTTTATCACTTGGCCAAGGAATAGATGGTTCGTTTCTTAAATATATGTCCCAAATGTCCATTGAATCTTGTGAAGTTATTGTTCTGCCATTAATTGTTCTTGGTTCTTTTCCACCACTGCCTAAAAGTATAATAACTTTTCCATCTGGACCCACTTGTTGAATGTAAAACTTGACCATCTCTAAGTGGCCTTTATGTGGAGGTTTAAATCCTCCTGCTAAAAGTGCAAGTTTTGTTTTTTCTATTTGTACGTCTATATCTGTTGCATCTGCTTGTTTTGCTAATTCTTGTCGCTCTTCGCTCCCAAAAGAACTGCCCATGCCTTCTAGAATGAACTCTCCTGTAATCTTAACAGGTTTTGGTCCAAATTTTGGATCTCTTAAAATAACTCCTTCGTGATTAATAACATTGTGTAGTTTTTCTTCCCAACCAAGTATGTTATTAAACTCTTCTGAAACTTTTAATGATCTTTTAACGGCATTGCCCAATTCTTTTGTTGCGTGATAAAAAACAGCACCATTTATGGCGGATTGTACATCTTCTTCTGATTCCAGCCAATCCACCAATGATTTCCTATTTAAAACAGCAATATAAACTTCTTTGCTTAATGCTCCTGGTTTTTTTCCCTCGTTTGTTAATACTCTGTCGTCTCTTGGATTAACTGCCAAGCGTTCTCCAACCAACCAATCTCGAATAGAATGATTTTCTACAGTATCTGCTGATATTTGTATGGGAAAATTAGTATCTAATACACTTTCATAATCAATTGGTGTAGCATTTTCTGTTGGAGTGTCTCCAAGTATTGAAAAATCATATTTTGCGGCTATAGGCCGAACTTTTTCAATTAACGCACTTAAAGCACCACGATCATAATCTATTTCTACACTTTTACCTTTTATTGGCTTGTTCGTTTCTGGATCGATAGGTCTTGACATTCCAGGTCGATCCATGCCAGTCCCTTTTCTGATTCTATGAGCTTGGGCCTTTTTCTCATAAAATTGATTAATACTGTGAATAGCTAAAATGTTTTTGCCATATTGAATTACATTACTACCACCTTCTCCGATATATTCAGTGTTAAAAAGCTTAGTAGGATCATCCCACATTCCTAAAGCTTTTAATTCTGGTTCTATTTTTGGAAGAGCTTCATTAAATATAGCCAAAAGCTTTTCAATTGCAATTGGCATGCCATGGCCTTCTTTCCACTTTGTATAGGCTTGTTCAGCGGTCATACCAATAACAGACATTGGCTCTTGATTTCCACGATCCGCGCGAAAATCTTTTCTGCCATTCTCATCTGTGATTAGTTTGAAGCTTGTGTTGACGCCATCCCATTTAATACTACCGGGTTTTGTTTGTAAAAGCTCTGCGGCATCTAAAAAGAAGTTTATTAAGTCTTGTCCTGTTTTTACACCCGGTATATCAAATGGGTGATTCATGTGTCCAGCAGCGCCGCCCATTAATTACTCCTCCGAATCTTTTGTCCACATTTCTTTTATACTCTCAAAAAGAGTTGTATAGTGTTCCTCATCTAAATCAAGGGCTTCGTTTATATGTGTCCTGTCTTCCCAAGGATAAGGCGTTCTCTCGAACAGGCCAGGTGGGTCATCTCGTTTTGGTGATTCTGTTTCGGGATCATAAGAATCAAAATAGACATCAACATCATCATCTCGTTTTGGTGACATTGTTCCGGGATCATAGAAGCCTTCAAGGCCAGGTTGGCGCCCGAACCGGATCGCCGGTTCGCCTCGTCGTCGTAGCGCTCGATATCGATCTCTTTCGGCTTTCGCCTGCGCAGCTTCCTGTGCGGCCTTCTGTACTGCTTCTTGCCTTGCGCTGGGAAATAAAAGACCTTCGGGATCTATAAAGTCTTTATATTGTCCAACGGGCCGGCCCCCTTCCGGAACAGGGCCTTCTGTCCCCGCTCCCCTTTCCATCCAGCCATACGGAAATTCACTTACATCGACGATATCACCTCGCCTTATAGCATTTTCAGCAGCTATGCGGTCGTCGCTGCCGGCTACGCCCCATGGTGAACCAATATCATAGGGTTTTGTACCATAGCCCGGGCCATACAACTCATATGCACTAAGTCCACCAACGCCTAGGCCGCCGGCTCCCGCAGCAACAAATGGCCGTCTTGGCGGTAGTCTTTTAGAAGATACCAATCTACCGAGCATTGGATCATAAACTGGGCCTTGGAATACTCGGTTGCCTGCGCCCGGGCGCAAATGGTGGGTAGGATCGCTCCAGCGCGTATATGCCATTCGCGCAAAGGCTTCGATTTTATTCCTAGCTTCGTCTAGTTCCGCTTTTGTTCCTAGACCCTCTGCCCCCCTAGCCACAGCACGATCATATGCTGCAGCTGCTTCTGTAATGTCGTCTGCATATTTAGGAAGAACATCTTTTAGTCCCCGCTCAGAGAGGCCTCCCCAACCATCTTCAACCAAGCCCAGATCTTCTCCATATCGAGTGGCGAAAGCTTCAGGGTGAGATGGAGGAAGCCGTTCCCCTCTTGCGTATCTCATTGTGTTACCAGGGTGGACGTTGGGAAGTGGGATATCAAGATGTCGTACATCAACATTTTGCGCGCCCGAAGCGCCAATTCTGGAGTCAAAAAATTGTCTTTCCGCCGCGGTTGTGGCGACGTCTTCCAGGGCCCGACCAGAGCTAGGATGTGGTCTGCCGGCAACACTGGGGTTTTCCCCAAACGGTACTCTCACTCTTCCCGGCCGATGGCCGGCCAGCACATTCCCTGCAGCAGATGTTTCAAACGCTGTATGACCGGCTCGACGCGCTTTCATCATATCACCAAAAACTTTTGCACCCATAGCTGGGCCATATCTTATAAGCAATTCAGGCGCTACAATTTGCGCTAAAGTCCCTAGGTTTCCCAGAAATTCATCACCATAGGTTGGTCTTCTTCGCTGACTGGGAGGGCGGTTTTCAAAAGCCCGGGCCCGTGATCGCGGGTCGACCCTAAAACCTGGTCGTATAGTTTCTTCCGGTCGACGGGCCCTTATAGTGTCTGGCCCACGAGGAGGAGCAATTGCTCTGTCATATCCTACCATTGGGTTTGTTCTTGTAAAGTCAAGGTGTGGCAACATCCTTGGGTCTTTTACTGGAATTTTTCCCATGTCTAGGGTATTTGGATTTGCTGGCAAGTTTCTTGATGGCCGGCCCGTGGTACCCAGTGTGGTTGGCCTCATCCATATGTTGGCGCCTTGTTGTCCTGTACTACCCATCCACAAATCATGTAAGCCAGGAGTTGGCTCTCCGTGTTGATCACCGCCGTATATCTGTCTTACAAATCGTGATTTAGGTCGGTTATACCAGTCTGCGCCAGGGCCGGCGTATCTTTCTAGAGCGTCTGTTTCTGGAGGTGGTTCAGGAACAGCCCACGTAGTTTCTTCTGGAAATGAAATAAATTCTGCTTTTGGTTCGCCTGGTTGAGTTTGGACTGGCACAGAGACAGCATGTTTAGAACTAGGCGTATCCGTTACACTGTACTTGCCCACCCTAAACGAATGTGGTGTGTGTACTTCTGCATTTGGATCGAAGTCTGATAGTCCGCGACGTCGCCTATCCATGTTCCGCGCAAAATCCAATTCTTGTTTGCGTGACGAGGGCCCGAATGTACCTAATACATCTTTTAGTCCCGTACCAGGAACGGTAAATCTATTTTGCCTCTCCCTTCTAGCTGCAGCTGCAGCAGGGTCAAAATAACCTTCAGGGTTGGGATCACGTTCTACTGGCCTCCGCGCCTCTTGCTCTTTTAAAAGCTGTGTAATATTGTTGTTTAAACGGTTTAAAGATTCATTTGTTGTTCTCTTTAAACCGCCGGTACTGTCTTCTTCTTCGTCTTCTTCATTGTCGTTTTCATCAGTGCGTTTTTCTTCAGTTACGTCTCGCTCATTAACAACAATATCATCGCCTGCTGTTCCTTCTTCTTGTATCAAACCAAATTTTTTCATTAATCTAAAATGAATTTCATTGTCTTTCCATTCTTTTAGTGGTACTTTTTTAGACATGTTTTCTCCTCCAATAATTGTCTCGTAATAAATAGATTCTTGTAATTGTTTTTTGCGGCCATCTTCCCAATCTCTAAGACAAAGATTGCCTTGCTCATATGCTTCTCGTTCCATATCTCTCATATGTGGATCGTCTTGGGCGTAACCTAAAGCTGTTGAGATCGTGTCTGAGAAGTCTCCGCGTTCATTTTGGTTGTGATGTACCAATTCGTGTGATAAAGACCTTAGAATGTCTTTAGGGTGCCTTCCAGAGACATAAACTGTGATCTCCATTGATCCTGGATTATAGCCACCTGTTTTTCCTAAAGGATCTGCTGCATTTTCTTCATCTCCTAATAAAAACAATTTAGGAGGATTCTTAAATCCATGTCTTTCTTGTGCAAATGGCATAAACTCTTGAACTAAGTCTTCCAAGGGTCCTAAGTCTAATCCTGATTTGTTAAAAATATCAAACATTGTTTATATTATCTCTTATATTAGTTTATTTGTATAGGGGCGAAGTTCCAACAGCTCTTGCTAAACCGCCATAACCTGACCAACCGGCTTGCGCCGGCGTGATGCCCGGTGGAAGTGTTACATTTTGTACATCTTCAGGAGGTAATTCGGGAATATCACCTGCAGAAGCTGGTTCAACCCCAGCAGCGACTTCGTAATTTTGGGTTTTTCCGAATAAGTCTGTCACAGTTTGCATAATTAATAAAGCGATATCACTAACTTGCATGCCGGTCTTCGCCGGCAACTCCTCTTTAAGTTTTGCATAAACTCCCGCCCCAATACTAGGAATGCTGCCTTTTAATGCAGCCGTGGCACCACTAGCTAATTTATCGATCTGGTCTGTATATTGCGGTGGTGGCGCAAAGGCATGCGGATCTGGTGTCCAATCGCCTGCACCAGCAGGAGCAGGAGCACCAGCAGGACCAGGACCAGGAGCACCAGCAGGAGCAGGAACAGGTTCATCTTCAGGTTCATCATCAGCAGCAAACGCACGTTCGTCTTCAGGTTCATCTTCAGGTTCACCTAACCATGGACTAGATTGTCCAAATTGTGGTGGCACGGGGTGATCACCAAAGCCCGCTCTTTTTCTAAGACCTTGAAAAGTTTCTCCATATGTACTTGTTGGACCTCTGCGACCTCCGCGTCCTCCTTGCGCCATTTGTTTTTGCACTGCGCGATCTTGCCAGCCCTCTTCTAATATACCTTCTTTAGTTAAAGTATTAATAACATATTCACGAGCAATTTGGTTAAAATAAATATCCTTTTTTTCAGCTTCTTTTATAACATAAGCAAATTCTTTGTTAATAATTCTTTTAAGTTGTTCTTTTTTAATTTGAGCCATTGTTAATCTCCAATTTTATTTAGGCATGGCGCCTTGTATGTCTTGTCCTGTTTGGCCAACTTCGTCGCTTATTTTTTTAAGGAATTCTTCTACACCTATTTCTTTATGAGCAAGATCAGAAAAAATAGCGTCCATATTCCTTATATGCACATCTGCCACTTTTGATCCATCATCTCCTGCATCTCCTGCTTGCACCATCATTGCTGCAAATTCAGAAAAAACTGGGCCCGCATTTTGCCGTACGGCCATAAGCTCTGCTTCTTTCTGTTGTGCTGCTTGTTGTGCAGCTGCTTGTTGTGCAGCTGCTTGATCGGCCATGGGATCGCCACCCTGTTCGTTTAAAAACCTATACCAAGTATCATGATATATATGTGATTCGTTGTAGTAGCGCTTTGAAGACATAGATAAACCTCTGATGTAAATAGTTTATCTTATGTCTTTATTCCCTTTTTTCTAGTTTTAAGAATCACATCCCAAATGTCCGTTGTGACACCCCAATTTGCATCTTGATCTTTTCCCATGTGATGATCGTGGTGCCATGGAATATTTTTTATACCCCATTCAACATTACAATGAGATTTTTGATGTACGTAAAAATATCTAATAGAACACACCACCAGTGTAAAATAAAAATAAGGCATAAAATAATAAATTGGAAGATGAAGGACTAAAAGAGCATAAAGTCCTAAAATCTCACGACGAACTGGAAGGGAAAGATACTTTTTATAACTGTCATCTTTGTTTTTATTCCTCCGACAACTTTTATGATGAGAGTGCCAATGAAAACTAAACCAACTGTTTTTATTTTTTCCTAAACCATGTAAAATGTATTTGTGTATTGCCCATTCTGAAAATGTGGCATAGAAGTATGCAATGATAATTGTAATTAAGTTAACAATTATCATCAAATCCTATCTTTATGTGCTGAAAAATACACTTGCTTCTCTTCGGCATTTTGAAGAATATGATGCTGAAAATCATCTTCATTTTGAAAAAACTTTTTAATCCCTTTATCAAATAGGGCCCATCGGCGCACTTCTGCCAAAACATCCATTTTGTTTATGACAAGGTGAGTTACGCCATTTATATTAATAGCTTTTTTAAGAAAATCTAAGTCCATCCAGTTGACCTGTCTTTTCCGACCAGTTGTTGCGCCATATTCTTCGCCAACTTCTTGTATTTTATTAAAGATATCTCCTATGGGTTGAAACTGTTTTGCACCTACATATGTTTCATAGGCTTTTGCTACACCCCAAATATTACGAATTGCTTGTGGGGGAACACCATTCATACACGCGGCTGCTGAAATACAATTAGAAGAAGTGACATAAGGGTAATCGCCCCAATCAATATCTAAACCAAACCCTTGAGCGCCTTCAAATAATATTTTTACTATATCATTCTTTACGTGCAGTTCTTCATAAAGATCAATTAAATAAGGGCGAAGCTCCGGAATGTCTTCTGCTCTAACGCCTGTTCTATTGTATTTATCGCGATAGGCCGGCCCATTTCCACGTTTTGTAGTGCCAATTGAAGTGTCTCTTTCATCTTCTTTTAGGTGTTCTCCTGTGATGACGTGGGCGTTTTTTGCGATGTAGATGAGCCCTTCTGTTCTAATATCTCCTCTTTCGAGTTCGTGTATTTCTCTAAAAAATTGTTCAGGATATACAACGCAACCAGAACCAATGATAGATTTAATACCGAAAAAAACACCAGCAGGGATATGA
>Ga0181372_1000307_pt1 | contig 11994 bp, 35 predicted proteins | sample LowvirmetaG_5_FD_130161 | JGI IMG/M metagenome (GOLD analysis project Ga0181372, IMG submission 130161) | Marine viral communities from the Subarctic Pacific Ocean - Lowphox_08 viral metaG | ecosystem: Environmental > Aquatic > Marine > Oceanic | place: Subarctic Pacific Ocean | collected...
AGTGGGTGATTTGGTCAAATATGTGGGGGGAAATGATGCCGTTTTTTATGGAATTGTGATTGAAGTGGATCCTCGCACTTATGGCGCTGTCCGGGCACAGCTTCAGAGCGCCGACTACAGCATGTGGTTTCAACGCCGCACTTTGGAGGTCATTAATGAAAGTCGGTGATTTAGTGAAACTAGCTGGATGGTGTAAGAGTGGGCCGGCAGTGATGCACGTCCTGCATGTCGACGACTTTCACATAACTGCAATTGCATTACAGGGCCCAACAATGGGCAAAACCATTCGAGCTGCCAAGAGTAATGTTTTTGCTTTGGTTGATTATGATAAAGCAATGGAGAGGCACTATGAAAAATATGAAAATCGGTGATTGGGTTCGCCTCCGAAATTCGGGAGCCAACGAACGAAATTTTTTACGAGAACTTAGAGGGAAACTGGGCAAGGTTATTGATGAGCAAGTATCAGCAAGCGGCAAGCGCTATCTTCGAGTGTTCTTTCCGCATGTAAATCTTTATGAAGACCTATTAGAAGAAAGGTTCGAGGTGGTAGATGGACAATATCTTTGGTAATGCGGTGCTGTTCTTTGTGCTCTCTATTGGTAGCATGGCTGGCCTAGAGTATGCTATGTTTTTATGGAGTGGGAGCAAAAAAAACGTTAAAAACTCTTGACAAACGTGTGAATTTTTGAGATAATACATATAGAAACAATCAAGAAAGGATATAAATAACACATATGACTTATAAAATTATTCGTTTCTATCGTGAACGTAACAAGTCTAGCAGAGTAATCATGCGAGGACTTACATTAGAACAAACCAAGACACACTGTCAAGACCCTTCTACGCGAAAAGAAGGCGAATGGTTTGATGGTTTCGAGTCGGAGGGCAAATAACATGCCCGAGGAAAGAAAGTTATTTAATCTAAGAGCAGAGGCATGGGATTTTATGCGTGAATGCGACAAAAAAGGCTGGATGTCCGGTTATCCCTATGCTACTTCAACAGGAAACCGTTGGGTTGTGCGCTACATTCGCACGGAGGCTAAAAGTGAATAAAGAAAAGTTTAATGTAGGAGACCTAGTAGGACACAGAACAGAAGACGGTTTAGGTGTTTTGCTTGAGTTTGATTGGCTAAGAGAGCATAGAGTAGCATTGGTTCACTTTACAAACAAAGCAAAAGCGAATTGGTATCTTGTTGACCAACACTTAGAGAATGTACAAATGGAAGGAGCAAAATAGAATGACTCAGATTGGAATGATTATTGAAGCAGTTTTAGAGAAGCACGAAAGCAAATGCCTAGACAATGATGAGGAACGCACCTTTGTTGCTGAACAGTGCGAACGCGCATTGCTTCTTGCCGTAGGAGAACAGTATCTAGCACTGACAGAACAAGCGGGTCTCTCATTGGAAGATGAAGAATATGATTTGGGTTAGCTTGTTTTTATTAGCGCTTCTGGTGGCGGACTTCTTACGTTTTTGTGCGGAGGGTATATAATGAAAAAGTTTAAAACTAAACGACAGGCAGTAAGAGCCTTTGATAAATACATTGTCCCTTTGATTGAGATACATCATGAAGCAGATGGTAAAAGAAACATTTTTATACGACGTGAAGAGTGGGCTAACTGGACAAAGACATTACTAGTGAATGGTAGCATTACAGAGAAACAATACAACACATGGTTATGGCCTAAGTCCTGTAAGGAAGAAGAGAAAGCAAATGGTTAGTGTTGCACGAACCAGAGGGGGAGAGTTATTATTTTTATGCTAGTGATTTAAAGCAAATAAGTTATGGAATAGATTTGTGCGTATTTTAGCAGAGGCTTAAATACATATAGGCAAACAATGTCAACAACAAAATAACCCTTGACAATACTAGGGGAAGCTGCTATAATAAGCAGGGCAGGAGTATACACTATGTTCAGTAAGTTCTTGGACCCGAATGCAAAGCTAACTAATGAGTTACTGCTTAAGTTCATGCCATGGAATTCGGGTTGGTGCATCGATGACGAGGGATACCCAACGGAACATTCTGTTATGCTCAGTAACGTTTTAACGATGACACAGCTACATACTCTAATACCGCCCAAGGAGTACACACAATGAGAGATGCATGTAAAGCAATCAAGACAAGCCTACACGGCCTTGCATTAGTTCCGCCAATGCTTGGCATGGTAATCGCAGCGCTACCATTTGTGCTGCTAGCATATGCAAACGACAAGATAGACTTTGGTTTCACAAAGAAACGAGGACAAAAATGAATTGGTCAATTGAATCACACATCACCGGAATGGATATCCAACCTACCATTATAACACAACCATCCCAACCCGTCAAGCAAAATGTTGGCGAGGAAAACAAAAATAAAAAGATAAAAAAGTAGTTGACTTTCCAGAGACAACTGGTATAATATATACATAACCAAGTAAAGGAAACAACAATGACTCGTAAAGACTATGAATTGATTGCTTCACTTCTCAGTAAACACATTGGCCATTGGGAATGCGAATCCGAAACACTTATTGAAGAAGGCCCCAAGGTACAGGCATACGGTGGTGCTAATGCTCTGAAGGACTTAGCTACTACCTTCTCTTATGAACTCGAGAAGACTAACCCTCGCTTCAATAAAGAGCGCTTCCTCAAAGCATGTGGCATTGACAATTAAAGCAATTCAAAAAACGTACCACTACCACCCCCCCCTCCCCCTACCCCTATACCGGAATCTATGTCGCAGTATATAGCCTATAGCGTAAGGAGCGCCTAAGTACAAGAACAAAACGCGCCCCAAATTTTTAGGATTTTGAATTATGAATATAGAAACAGTCAGTAAAAGATATGTAACAGACGATCCGAACATCACCAAGGTGGTTATTATGAATGTTGTGGATGGCAGAACAGTAGTTAATAGACGCATCCACTATGAGGTATGTCTAGAGGAGGGAAAGAGATTGGCGGACGACTATCTTAGCGCTTTGACAACCCTCTATTTTTAGGATCCGCATGTTTTTTTCGAAACTATTTATTCCCAGGGAGGGCCTAGGCCATGAAAACATTAATGCATCGTTTAGCTAACTGGCTAAATCCATTACACTGCTGCTGTCGTTGCGGTTGTTGTAAGTAAACCTAAAAAGTAAATTACTTTTAAATGAGTGGGGGGTGAAGAAATTTGCCCCCCATTTTTTTGAGAACTTAAGTTTTTGAGGGAAACACTATATAATCTTAACCAACCCATAAGGAGGAATATTTATGGAATATTTACAGAAGGCCGGTGAGTGGCTAAAAAAGCTCACAGAGCTAAGCGTATCAGTGCTGGCCTTAGCAGTAGTACTACAGGTTCTTTTTGGAACCAATGTAGCTTTCTTCCCAGTTGATGTAGTAGGTAATGTAGTAGGTGTTACGAAAGCCCTAGGCAGTGAAGGTCTTGTTGGACTGGTTGCAGCTTGGGTATTGCTGACCATTTTAAATAAAAAGTAATTGAGTCCTTGTGGGGGGTGTTGATAGCGCCCCCCCTATTTCACCCGCCTTTAAGCTCTCTTTTTAAAAATAAGTTTTTAGATTTTTTAAGACTATTTATTACACAGTATACACCCTAGGAACCATTAACATGAAACTAACCAAATCGAGACTCACACAAATTATCAAAGAAGAATTAGCTAATGCTGAAAATATTGAAGAGGGTCATGGCCCCGGTGAAGAATATCTAGACAAATGGCTAGTGCAACGTGTTGGGGAGCTGTTTAGAAGAATCACAGCATTAGAAAAACAAGTCGGCGTGCAGTGGAAAGGAGAAGGTGAATAATGAAACTAACCAAATCAAGACTTATTGAAATCATCAAAGAAGAGCTTACCAAGGCTCAAGAAGAGAAAAAAGAAAAGCTCGAAAAAGAGTTGGACGACCTTAAACACCAATGAGTGAAAGAAGGTAAGCTGAGTTCAGCTTTACAAGAGCGTTTTAGCATCAGTAAAGACCATGCCGTAGGCAAGGTGCTTTGGCACTCTTTAAATGAGAGTGGCCAGATTGGCGTATACGATATGCAGTTTGGCGACACCATCGTTCGTAATATTCTAGCGGAAGACGTCGAAGCAACACTCGAAGAGGGGCATGAACACCCAAAACGAGATGACGACGACAAAGACCGCAAGAAGAAAGACTAGCTATTCGCTATATATGATATGCCACGCATATCACCCGGCGATTTAATTAAACATATCTACCACAAGAGAATTGGTTTAGCCACTGCGGTTGTGCCAATTGATTTTCCTCAAACTCCCGAAGCCCAAGAACGTCGAATATGCAACGTTTTAGTTGTTTGGTTTGGCGACGGACCAGCATGGGTGCCAATGGGGCATTTAGAAAAAATTAATTGATTCTAGCATCATTAAACTAGTTATACACACACATGAGGTATATCGATGGACATTAAACAATTACAAGAATTGATCTCTAAGCAACTTAAAGAAGTTTCTAGTGGAGAGGCCGAGCTTAATGAGGCTTTTTTTAGCCAAATAGAAAAGGTAATTGATGAAATATCTGAATTGGAGCGTTTAGGAGAAGAGTATCGCGGGTACAATCCGGAATCAACCAATAAAATGATCACACATGCAAAGACAAAAATAGAAAATTATTTAAATGTCTATCTTGGAGACGTGAAATAGCATATGCATGGAAATGAAAATATTATTAGCTTCGATGAGAGGAAGTTATATAAAGAGATTCGATCTGCCACACACGAATTAATCAATGAACGCACATTAATCGCTAGTGGGCTATATGATAGGATTGAGAAAGCCGAAGAATTAGAGAACAAGATACGAAACTTAGAAGAAGAGCTGATTAGACTAATCGAGTCGGATACCCCTTAGAGTGTCTATAGATCACCAAGAGTTTTTGTTTTCTCAAGGTATCATAGCCGAATCACATATTGAAACACAAAATATAGAACTAGCCAAATTAAGAGAAGAGGTTTGCGAGCTAAAACAGAATATCAACAAGCTTAAGAAAAAGCTTTCTGGTAGGTGTAAGTGGTGCAATTGTAAAATCTCTTGAGATGTTTATTGGAGCCCTCGTTAAAGATAAGATTAATGGGACCATTGGCATCGTATTAGAATCTAAACTCTGGAAATATGACAATGGTGATAAATCTTACCAAACGAGGTTCCACAAAGAAGGCCAACCTATTTTAGACTTCTATGTTCACTGGCAATCAAACGAGCTTTCATGGATAGCTGCTGAATACGTGAGTGTTATTACATCATAAAAAAAATTTTCTAGCGCGGATTTATAGCCTTTTATTGATTAGCTGATCTTCCTTCTCGCCAAATGCCGGGTCTAATTTTTGTCCCAAACAATAAAACCTGTGAGCCACCTTTGCATTGGGGCTCCCTGTGACTTTCTGAAACCACTTGTTAAGTTTCCTTGTCATCTCAAAGGCTTTGGCGCGCTCCTTGTCAATTACATTAGTGTCTTTCTTCTTAGAATGAAAAACAATAATATTTTCTGTATTTGGATCTGAGCCTTCTTCTAACATTGGCCGTAGCAATCCTAAAATTTGCGCATGGTAATCATCACTAGTGGCGAATTTTACAATTCTTTTTCCGCATTGAGATAATTGACCCACCTTAAGAGTATTAAATTTTTTACTTAAAATTTTTCTTTTTTCGCTGGCTGTATATCTTTTGATTTTATGGTGATACATGGCGCCATTATTTTCGTACACCATATCGATAAGCTTATCTCGTTTTGCATGGCTTAGTGTTTTAAAAGAGTCGTCCGCTCCAATATATTCACGTAACCCTTCCTCAATATCTGATGTGTCCCAACGAGAATTCCGGAACGCCGTGGTGGCTGTTTTGTTAAGTTTCCCTGCGCGTAAAAGCACACTAAGATGATTGGCATAGTCTTCTAAAGAATTAGAAAGGTGGGTTTTGTCGGCATGCACATTTTTCGAAATTTGCCATGTCTTCCATTGTAGTTCTGCATCTGAGCTGTTGTTTTTCTCACTCACGCGGCAAGGAATCAATTCATGGCCTTTGCCATATCGTTGATGAAGATTAGTTTTAGCTGTATATCGATGTTTTCCGTCGCGACCCAAATATGTCGTTGCGTCCGGATCTTGAGGTTTAAACTCGTCCTCTTCCACGTCAATAGGTTCTAGCATGCCTATTGCCGTTATTGAACCCTCAAGCTCTTTAACTTTTTCGTTGTCAACGCTTCCTTGGCGAACTTGACTTCTAGTTTCGTCAAAAACTATATTGTCAATGTGGATTAATTTTGTTTTATATTTTATGGTGGGTTGCCATGATAGCAATGATTGATATTTTTTTGTCATTTTTTCTCCTTTGGGGGGTAACGCCCCATATAAAATCACGGTCACCAACATCGTAATGTCTACGTGAATAGTCCCACTATAACATACAAAAAAAAATTTTTAAAGCAAAAAATGTGGCAAATGCGAAAATAATTTCTCACCTTCCTACTTTTCACAATGTTCACGCATATTTATTTAAGATGCTAACCACAATAATTTTTGTGCTCGCGTTGCATCTAATTGCTGACTTTCTGTTACAACCCAATTGGATTCAAACGTATAAGAGCCGCGACAACCTAGTACTGTTGACGCATGTAGTGATATACATGATGGTCATGACACTTGGTTTGATGTTCATCGCATCATGGCAAGCGGCCCTAGCGTATGCTTTCATCAATTCTGCATTGCATTTCTTAGTAGATTACTGCTCTAGTAGACTCATTTGCTCTCAAGCTAAGGAGATAACTATAGATGTTAACGAACCGGTGTCCGCCGATAAGCCTTTATACGAACAAGTTGATTTATATATTCCAAGTTTGCTCCTAGGTATAGACCAGTTGGCCCATCAGGCATGTCTGATATTAACTTTGCATATTTTATTTTAAATTTGCTTTTCTATTTATAGCGTGAGTGAGATTAACAAACTATTTCTTAATGTTGGCGATCTGGTAGAGGATAATATCAGTGGTAAAACTGGTATAATTTTAGAAATAAAAAAATGGTCTTATAGCGTAACTGATGGCGGAACAGATGTATATATTCACTGGTCCGATGGGGATATATTTTGGACCCACTCCTCAGAATTATCTGTAATTTCGCAAACAGAAGGAGAGTACAACAAGATAATAAAGAGTAGTTATGATATGGTGACCTCGGTGGTGCCAAAAAATAAATCTGACTAACACGGAGGCAAATTTAAAAATGTTTAAGTGGATAAAAGGAAAAATAGAAGAATATAATTGTAAAAGAGTCAAGAGGGTTATTGATGAGATCTCAATCATCGCCTTGCAAACATACCAAGCTAGCACATTAAATATATTTAATCTCTTAAAACCATCATATAAAAGGCGCCTACTTCGCAGGATAGAAACAAATAAAATATGGTCAAAGAAGAAATACGATGCTGTTTTTAAAAAAATAGCGTCAAAGCGCGGTATTGACCATAAAAACAGCACCAAAAGCTTAAATTATGAACTTTTAAAAGGAGAATATACCCAGTGGTGTGTAAAAAATATTTTTCTTGCGGCAAAAAACGGTCTCAAAACATCAGAAATGAAAGAAAATCAAAAAAATCACACTACTTAAAGTAAGATGAAAATTTTAATTTTATTTTTAATGGTATTCGCCATGAGCGGTTGCCGGTTCTATTACCCAGATGATCCGAATGCCAGAACTATTGTGACTTCTAAATATTTAGATGAAGAACCCAAGATAATTATGCCGCCGGGTGCGCCCTGCACTAAACAAATAGACTGCTCGGATAAAACAAAGGCCGAGTGTTCTGTCGCTCTATACAACGACGCTATAAAAATAATGGAAGAGGGCCTAAGACTAGAAGACAAGAAAATGTATGTCTCGGCAAAATTAGAATATATGATAGCCCTTTGCAGGTTGTCCGCAGCAGAAATATTATATAAGCAAGCCAACACAGAAACATTTGAAGACTTTAAGCTTATCCAAACGTTTAAACTAGAGAAGAAAATTGAAATAAAAATTAAAAAATGTGAATCAAAAATTTTAACACTAGGGTGGAAACAACTATGAGCATTACTAAATCAACGGTCAAAAAATATATTAGAGAAGAATTGGCTATTTTAGAAAAGGAAAGATTCGAAATAGAAGAGAAGAAACTCACAAAGAAACAAATTAAAGATCGCGACACACGCGCAAAAACCATCATGAAGAACACTAAAAAAGAATATGGCGCAGAAGAAGGCGAAGATATCGCATATGCTATCGCAACAAATCAAGTTAAAGCATAAAATAATTTTTAAAAATGATTAAACAAGTGTTATAATAGTATTGCCTAATAATAATGGAGGTTTATTATGCCTAGTAAAGCAGAGGTTGTCATGGCACAAAATGACGAACTTAAGTTAGAAGTTCAACGACTGACCCAAACAGTCGGCCGTCTTCAAAGGTCAAACGGTGATTTGAAAGACGCAGTGTACGTTTTAGAAGAAAACTACAAAAAACTTGTTAGTGAGACATCTGAGAGGTTGAAAAAAGTTCATGAACGATTTCAATCAATTGACAAAGTTTTCAAGAAAGTCTAAGTTTCAAATATTTCGCGAAAAAATTAAAAAGTATTTATTAATATGAGTATATCCCCGCCTACAATGAAGGTTGATATAAAATCTGCACAAGATGTTGAATGTGAAGAGTGTAGTAACAACCAATTCGTCCCTGTTTTCCTAATGAAACGGGTACCCGCACTACTTTCTCCCACCGGGAAGGACACTATGATTCCAATTCAAGTCTTTAAATGTGATAAGTGTTCCCACATTAATGAACTATTCTTAGATGGACTAACTAATTAATGTATGATATCAAATCCTCAGTGGAAGAAATTTTTAGAAGAACTTACAGATCCTGATTCTGTCGACGTCTCATCCCTAGAAGCTAAAGATACTTTAGCTCCCGGCTTATGGGAAAAAGATAGGCTTAAACCAGAAATCGGGGACGCCCTATATCGACTCGCCAAAGAATTCTTCGAAAGTCTAAAACTTGATCCAAACATTAAAATTAAAGATGTCATTCTAACCGGCTCGACTGCAACATACAACTGGTCAGACTACTCAGACGTTGATTTGCATATTCTGATCGATTTTAACTATCTTAAAGATAGAGAATTGATGATCGACTACTTTAAAGAAAAGACCAGAAATTGGAACAACACACACAATATTTTCATGAAAGGGTTCGAAGTCGAGATGTATGTCCAAGACTCCGGAGAACCGCATCACGCTAACGGTATCTATTCTATTTTGAATGATTACTGGATGAAAAAGCCCTCTAAGTTCTCAGTTGAAATAGATTATGACGCCGTGCAAAGAAAAGCGTCTAATCTAATGGAAGAGGTGGATAATGTCTATGAACTTTATGCTGAAAAGGACTATAAATTAGCTCTAGATTCGGCAGTAGCATTAATGGAAAGGATTAAAAAATATAGAAGAGCTGGTTTGGCCACCGGCGGGATATACTCAATTGAGAATTTAGTCTTTAAAGTTCTTCGAAGAAATGATTACTTAAAAAAACTTAGTAGCCTTAAAATTTTATCGTACGACAAAACAATGTCAATCAACGGGTTTTAATTGTGTGTATTATTTGTGATCATTATAATGAAGGTCGCCTGACCATTGGCGAAGCGATAAGTAATTACAACGAAATGAAAGAGTCCCTCTCAGAAGAACACCAAAAAGAAATGGAAGAAAAATTATTTAACAACTTCTCATCTTATCCAATAGCGTCGGATTATCTTTCAATTGATGAGGACGAATTTTGGGAAAGGTTTGGGTTTGGAGATTAAAAAATAAACCATGAAACACCTTAAAGAAAACAACGAGACATATTTAAGTCATTTTCTTTTTGCTGGTCGCGTGGGGGCAACGTTAACGTTCAGGGGGATTATGTTTTTACTACATGCTGTTTTTCCTTTTTGTGAAGTCCCTAAAAAATGGAACCTTTCCTCTACCAGTAGCGCTCTGCGAAAATGGAATCGCTATGCCACAAGAAGACTTAATAAATGAACAAGGGAGTTAAAAAAATGAATATCAAATATGTAGTGTTGTCCGTCGCCATGGCCATTGGCATCACAGCTATTAGTGTAAACCACTATAACACTAAAGCTATAGAAAAATATAAATCCGGATTGGATGCAGCGCTGCAGCGTGAAAAAACCTTTTGTGCAGGAGAAGATGTGGAAGGCCCGGGCGGTATTAGATTAACAACTATAATTTGTAATGGCGATCAAGAAATATGCGTGTGTGGCGATGCAGAGCAATCACCATGGATAAAAAAATGAAATTCCTACTTGAAAATTGGCGAGAGTATCTAACGGAAAATATCGGCAGAGAAGTATGGTATCATTTAACAACGCCGGATAGAGCCGAACTTATTGAAAAAGAGGGTCTTAAAATTAATCAAGAGGCATGTCTAACAACCGAAACTGGAAAATGGGCAAAAGAATATTATGGAATATGCCCTATATACCTTTCTTTAGAACCCTATATAGAAAGAGAAGAATTGTCTGAATGGGACTTAGAAGGCGCAACCTTGTTTGAAGTTGATGTTACCGGCATGCCTCTTGTTGCTGATTTACAAATGCTGGTTGATAAAGGCGCAATGGTTGATCAAGACTCAGATATGCTTTGGTGGAAAGAAAATGAAGAACCTGAAATGTTAAAAGAATTTTTGGATGATGGCGCAATTGAAATATCTCGCCTATTGAACGATCCAGAGGTTGTTGATGCTGCGATCCAGACCACAAAAACTGCTGCTATAATGGAAGATGTTTTACCCGAACAAATAAAAAGGAGCGATTATTAAATGAAACTCCTATTTGAAAATTGGCGAAACTCTTGCTAAGAAAGGTGCCGAAGCCGGCACCAAAAAATAAAAGTATTTGCAATTTAATTAAATCATTGATATAATAGAAGAATGAGGAATTTATTTGAAAATTTAAAAAACATGGAAAAAGAAGAAAATAAAGTTGTCACATTTGATTTCGATGATACCTTGGCGCTTTCTCATTGGGATGAGGATATAGACTGGTGGGTTCATGATGGGCCATATGATGTTATGATGAAGAAGTTTTTTGACTTCAAGGAGAAGGGCTACACAATATATATTGTTACCTCTCGACATGAAAGCCAAGAAGGCGAAACGAGACCTTCTTCCACAACAGTGATCGATTTTGTTAACAAATACAATCTTAAACCAGATGGTATATTTTTTACAGATGGAAGGTTAAAGGCTTCAAAACTAAAAGAGCTTGGCACTATACTCCATCACGATGATGATTTAGAAGAAATACGAGCTGCCGAGGCTGTTGGTATAAATACAGTATTATCAAATCCTTATGATTGAAATAGATTTTGAAAAAATAAAAAAATTTTTATGTATCAACGAAATTAAAATATATTTGCTTTTTAGTTTAATTTGCTTTTTAGGGGGAATATATTCTCTGAATATGGAATTGAAAAGTTTAAAATATAATTTACAAGCACACCGCACTTTAATTAATGATTTGAGAGATTGGAATCACTCCTTAGAGAAAGAACTGCGCGAAACAAAAAGTATCTTAAAGGAACAATCTAGAAATAATTAACTATTTATTGAGCGATATATTAAGGAACACCTGTTTAAATTCGCCATGGGAGAGTCTATAATGGAATTAGATAAAGAATACTTAAAAAAACTAATACAAAGAGAGATGCTATCAGAGGTAGACCGAATGAATGCAGCAGAGTTCAAAAAGAGCCAGATTGCTCAAGCTACAGCCCAACAAACGGGCCTTACTGACTCCGAGCGAGCGCGCTTATCTAATATTATTGAAAAACTTAAAACATTAGCTTCGCGAAAGGATTTAGGATCATCAGGCACAGTAACATCATTACTCGATCGCCTCAATGATGAGCTAGATAAAGCTTTGGCTGGTTAATAACTATTTATATTATATTGGTATTTTA
>Ga0181372_1000311_pt1 | contig 11858 bp, 6 predicted proteins | sample LowvirmetaG_5_FD_130161 | JGI IMG/M metagenome (GOLD analysis project Ga0181372, IMG submission 130161) | Marine viral communities from the Subarctic Pacific Ocean - Lowphox_08 viral metaG | ecosystem: Environmental > Aquatic > Marine > Oceanic | place: Subarctic Pacific Ocean | collected 2015-12-05
AACGCGCCGATTTCGCAGGATCTGCGGCGCCTGCTGCACCAGCAACTGGAGGCCGGCGCCAGCAATGAAGAAATTCTCGAATTCATGGTCGCGCGCTATGGCGAGTTCGTGCGCTACCGCCCCGCATTCAACGCCGTTACCGCTGTGCTCTGGCTGGCGCCTGTATTGCTTCTGCTTGCCGGGGTAGGCGGATTGCTGCTGCTTCTGCGCGGTCGCCGCCAGAGCGGAGGTTCTCTTACGGCGGAGGAAGAAGCGCGCCTGGCGGCAATCCTCAAATCACCGGAGAAAGACGCTTGACGACATTCCTGCTCGCCTGTGCCGGCCTCGTTGTGCTCAGTGGCCTGTTTCTGCTGTTCCCTGGCTGGGCGACCAGGCGCCCGGTTGATGATGGCGCGCAGGCCAATCTCGACTGGTACCGCTTGCGGCGCGCGGAGTTGGCGGATGCCGGGGAAGCCGATCTGGAAACCGATACCCAGCTGCGTTTGCTGGAAGACCAGCAGGGCCAGTTGGCAGCCCCTGCAACCGAGGAGCCTCCGCGTCGAGCGTTTCCGCTGTGGGTGCTCGTGCCTGTTGTCACAGTGATGGCCGCAGTCCTCTACTACCAGCTGGGCTCGGTGACCGATGTCAGGATTGCACAGCAGCTCGGCGATCTGGGTGAGACACCGACCGAGGCGCAGCTCAGCGAGCTGATGGTGGCGATCGAGGAGCGGGCCGTGCAGCGCCCGGGCAATCTCCATTACCTGGCGCTGTTGGGTCGTTACCAGATGGGGCAGGGCGATTATGCGCTGGCTGCGGAAACCTACGATCGTTTGGTGCAGGCCGCCCCGGAGGACCCGCAGGCCCTGGCCTATTCGGCCCAGGCCGGGTTCCTGGCGGACGGGCGTACGCTGAGCCCGAGCGCGCAGGCGCGTGCGGAGCAGGCGCTGGCTATTGATCCGCAGCAGCGCACGGCGCTGGGCCTGCTGGGCATGTCGGCGTTTGAGCGCGGGCAATTCCGCGCCGCTATTCAGTACTGGGAACGCCTGATTGTCATGGAGGCACCCGGTAGTGAGGGACAGCAACTTATTGCCGGCGTCATCAATGAGGCGCGTCAGCGACTGGGTGAAGCGGTATCCCCCACCGATGAGGTGGCGGTCCCGAGCACTGGCGTGACGGTCACCGTAGCCCTGCCTGAGGGCGCGTCGCTGGCTGATTCCGACACCGTCTTCGTGCTCGCGCGCGCGGCAGGCAGCGAAAGCCGCATGCCGATTGCGGCGCAGCGCCTGGCGGCCAGTCAGCTGCCGGCCACCCTGCGCCTGGACGACAACAGCACCATGGCGGGCCAGAAACTCTCCACGGCGGGCGACATCCTGGTGCTGGTGCAGGTCTCTCCGGCGGGTACCCCCGGAGAGGAGAACGCCACCTGGCTTGGTCGCCTCGGGCCGTTGCAGCCCTCCCTCTCTGAAGAACCGCAGCTTATCACCCTGCAGCCCCGCCAGGGGTGAAGCCACATTAAGTGCCTCAGGCATAGTGTTGCCGGGGGAAGTTGGGTACACTACATCTAGTGTTATCGGGGTGGCAGTCAAGCCGGGTGTTCGGGCATAAATGCTATATAAAACATTAACATACAATATAAATTTAAAGTGATATGCGACTAAAATCCATCAAGCTTGCCGGCTTCAAGTCGTTTGTCGATCCCACTACCGTCAACTTCCCCAGCAACATGTGTGCCGTGGTGGGGCCCAATGGCTGTGGCAAGTCGAACGTCATCGACGCCGTGCGCTGGGTGATGGGCGAGAGTTCTGCCAAGAACCTGCGCGGCGAATCGATGACTGATGTCATTTTCAACGGTTCAGTCAACCGCCAACCGGTAGGGCAAGCGTCTATCGAACTGGTGTTCGACAATAGCGATGGTGGTGTGGGTGGTGAATACGCCAGCTACGCCGAGATTTCCATCAAACGCTTGGTGACCCGCGAGGCGCAATCGGAGTATTTCCTCAACGGCAGCCGCTGTCGGCGGCGCGACATCACGGATATCTTTCTGGGCACGGGCCTGGGGCCGCGCAGCTACGCCATCATCGAGCAGGGCATGATATCCCGCCTGATCGAGTCCCGCCCGGAAGACTTGCGGGTGTTTATCGAGGAAGCGGCGGGTATTTCCAAGTACAAGGAACGGCGCCGGGAAACCGAAACCCGCATGCGCCGCACCATGGAGAATCTCGAGCGCCTCACCGATCTGCGCGACGAGCTGCAGCGTCAACTCCAGCACTTGCAGCGTCAGGCGCAGGCGGCGGAAAAGTACAGTGAACTCAAGGCCGAAGAGCGCACACTGAAAGCGCAGCTGCACGCACTGCAGTGGCAGCAGCTGGATAGCCAGGCCGGCCGCTGCGGCCAGGCGATTGCTGAGCTCGAGGTGCGGCTGGAGGCCGTAAATGCGGAACACCAGCAGGTGGACACCGGCATTGAGCAGCACCGGCAGGATTACACCGATCGCACCGACAGCTTCAATACCGTGCAGGCCACCTATTACGCGCTGGGCGCTGAAGTGGCCCGTCTGGAACAGGCTATCAAGTTCCAGAAGGAGCGCGCGCAGCAGCTGCATGCCGACCTGCGCCAGGCGCTGGATAGCCTGGAGCAGGCAGAGGCGCATTTGCAGCAGGACCAGGACAAGCTTGCAACCTGGGAGCTGGAATTGGAAGAGCTGGCGCCGGAACTGGAGTTGCTGCAGGCGGCTGAAGAGGAGTCCGCCAGCGCGCTGCAGGAAGCCGAAGACGCCATGTTGCACTGGCAGCAGCAGTGGGATGAGTTCAACCACCAGGCGGCGGCGCCACGGCAGCAGGCCGAAGTACAGCAGTCGCGTATCCAGCACCTGGAGCAGGCGCAACAGCGTCTGCAGCGACGTGTCCAGCAGCTCGAAGAGGAGCGCGCAGGGCTGGTTGTCGGCGAAGACGATGCCAACCTCGAGGCCGCTGCCGAGGACATCGCAGTGCTGGAAGAGCAGATGACGGTAGCCGAACTGCGCAGCGATGAGCGCGTGGAGGAACTTGCGGCGGCGCGCGAGGAAGAGACCCGACTGTCAGGGCAACTCAACGAAAGCCGCTCCCGCTTGCAGCAGTTGCGCGGTCGGCAGGCGTCTCTGGAGGCGCTGCAGCAGGCGGCTACAGAGGACCGCGACCAGGGCGTCAGCCAGTGGCTTGCCGCTCAGGGCTTGCAGTCGCGTCCGCGGTTGCTGGACAACCTGCAGGTGGATGAAGGTTGGCAGCAGGCGGTGGAAACCGCGCTGGGGGATTACCTGCAGGCTGTTTGTGTTGAGCAGCTGGGTGACCTCGCCGATTGCCTGCAGGCGCTGGAGCAGGGCCAGGTCAGCCTGGTGGAAAGTGGGGCTGCACAGGGCAACCCGGGGCCGCAGTTCCTCGCCTCACATGTGCATGGCAGCGCCGCTGCTGCAAGCCTTCTGGCGGGTGTGCGTGTGGCAGCAGACCTGCCCGCTGCATTGCAGCTGCGCGCCAGCTTGGGTGCGGGTGAGTCTGTGATTACCGCGGACGGGATCTGGCTGGGCCGCGACTGGTTGCGAGTGACGCGCCCGGGCAAGCAGGAAGGCGGCGTGATTCAGCGCCAGCAGGAGCTCGAGCGGCTGTTGCTGGAAGTCGAAGCCACGGCGCAGCAGGTCGCCGAATTCGAAGGCGCGCTGGATGGCCTGCGCGAGCAACAGCAGGGCTTGGAAGCCCAGCGCCAGGATAGCCAGCGCGAGCAGCAGCAGCTGTCGCGGCAACACGCGGAGCTGCGCGCTGCCCTGTCGGCACAGCAGGCCAGGCTGGAACAGATCAGCGCACGCCGGGAGCGCCTGGCCGCGGATATCAGCGACACCCGCGGGCAGTTCGGTCAGGAGCAGGAAGCCGTATCGGAGGCGCGCCTGCTGCTGGCAGAGGCGATCGAGCGTATGGAAACAGACTCGCGCCAGCGCGAGGAGTTGCTCGCGCGGCGGGATGCGGCGCGCAATCAGCTCGACAGCGTGCGCCAGAGGGCCCGTCACGACAAGGATGCCGCCCACCAGTCAGCGATGCGTCACCAGTCGCTGCAGACGCAATTGCGGGGCGTGGCGGAAACCATGGAGCGGGCGCGCTCTCAGGTCACGCAGTTGCAGGAGCGGCGCGAGGCGCTGCAGGGCAGCCTCATGGCGAGCGATGATCCGGTCGTGGCGTTGCAGGACGAGCTGGAAGCGCAGCTGGCGTTGCGTCTGGCGTCCGAGACCGAGCTGACCCAGGCGCGCCAGGCGGTTGCCGAGGTGGAACACGCCCTGCGCCAGGCCGAGCAGCAGCGTGCCGCCATTGAGCAGCGCGCGCAGAGCGTGCGCGCCGAGCTGGAGCAGCAGCGGCTGCAGCAGCAGGGTTTGCAGGTGCAGCGGGAGAACGTGCTGCGCCAGCTGCGGGAGCTGGAGCAGGACGTCGATACGGTGCTGGCGAACATGCCAGAGGGCGCCGAGGAGACGGAGTGGCAGCTTGCCCTTGAACGTGTGGGAGCCAGGGTGGCGCGGCTGGGGCCGATCAACCTCGCGGCCATCGATGAATATGCCCTGCAGTCCGAGCGCAAGCATTACCTCGATGCGCAGAACGAGGACCTGGAAACGGCGCTGGAGACACTCGCTTCCGCCATTCGCAAAATCGACAAGGAAACGCGCAGCCGCTTCCGCGACACGTTCGACAAAGTGAATGCCGGCCTGCAGGACCTGTTCCCCCGCGTATTCGGTGGCGGCAATGCCTACCTGGAAATGACCGGGGACGACCTGCTCGATACCGGCATTACCATCATGGCGCGCCCACCGGGGAAAAAGAACAGCACCATTCACCTGCTTTCAGGCGGGGAAAAGGCGCTGACCGCCATTGCCCTTGTGTTTTCGATTTTCCAACTGAATCCCGCGCCGTTCTGTATGCTTGACGAAGTGGACGCGCCGCTGGACGATGCCAACGTCGGGCGTTACGCACGCATGGTCAAGGAAATGTCCGAGAAAGTGCAGTTCATTTATATTACCCACAACAAGATCTCCATGGAGTTGGCGGATCAGTTAATGGGTGTCACCATGCACGAGCCGGGCGTATCACGCCTGGTTACCGTGGATGTCGAAGAGGCAGCGGAACTGGCGGCGAGTTAGGACAAGCGGAGGAAGCGGGCGCAGCTGTGATGGACTTGACGATACGCGATTGGATGGTGATTGCCGGTGTGCTGCTGATTCTGGCGGTGCTGCTGGATGCCTGGCGGCGGGTGCGCAATGAGCGACGTGCGGCAGTGCGCATCAAGTTGGTCGGCGAAGAGGGGGAGAGTACCGGCGAGCCTGATATTGCCGTGTTCCGCGAGCTGCCCAACGGCGGCGCCCGCGTGGTGCACCGCTCAGACCTGCTGGATGCACAGGCGCAGCACAAGGCCAGCGATGCCCGGGCTGTATCATCCCGGGCTTCCGATGTTACCGATGAGCAGCCGGCGAACGCAGCCCCTGGTCGCCCGTTGGCTGACGGAACACCCGGGGAGCCGCGCTCGACCCGGGGCCGCGCTGCGCGCAAACGCACGGCAAAAGCAGAGCCTCCGGACGATGGCCTGGTAAGTGGCTTGAGTAGCCGCGATGAACCCGAGAACCTCGACTGGCTGGATGCTCTGGACGCCGAAGAGCGGGAGCTGTCCGCCAGCGAAGAGCCGGGGCGGCTGCCGCGTGACGTGCAGCCGGAAGTCTTCATGTTGAACGTAGTGGCGCGTGAACCCGAAGGCTTCCGTGGCGACGAAATACTGCACATCCTGCTGGCCTGCGACTTGCGCTTTGGCGATATGAGTTTCTTTCATCGCCACGAGCAGGAGGCGGGGCGCGGGCCGATACAGTTCAGCGTTGCCAACATGATGCAGCCGGGTGTTTTCGACATCGACAATATGTCCGATTTCAGCACGCCGGGTCTGGTCTTTTTCGTCACACTGCCGGGCCCTGCGGACATGATGCAGGCCTTTGATTACATGCTGGAGACAGCACAGACCGTGGCCCACAACCTGAAGGGTGACGTGCTGGATGAAACCCGCAGTGCGTTGACCCGGCAGACGCTGGAGCATTCTCGGCAGCAGATCCGTGATCTCGAACGCCGTATGCTCGCCCACGCGCGCTAGGGCTCGGGTACATGGCAGACGCGGTTGCAGCGGGCGAAGAAGCGGCCCGCCTGCGTGAGCAGCTGGACAACTGGAACTACCAGTACCATGTGCTGGACGACCCCAGCGTGCCAGATGCGCAATACGATCGCTGCATGCAGCGTCTGCGGGAACTCGAGACGCAATTCCCCGACCTCTGCGTGCCCGACTCGCCTACACAGCGGGTGGGTGCCACCCCTCTCGCCCAGTTCAGGCAGGTGCAGCATGAGGTCCCCATGTTGTCGCTGGAAAACGCATTCGACGCCGGGGAGCTTGCGGATTTCAATCGGCGCCTGCTGGATCGTCTGGGGCGCGAGGCGGACGATGCTCTGGAGTTCGCCTGTGAGCCGAAACTCGATGGCATCGCCGTCAGCCTGCTCTATCGTGCGGGGCGCTTACAGCGTGGCGCCACCCGGGGTGACGGCACCACCGGTGAGGATATTACGCACAACGTGCGTACTGTAGCCTCGGTGCCGCTGCGCTTGCGCGGCAGTGGTTTTCCCGAATTGCTCGAGGTGCGTGGCGAAATCTACCTGCCGCGCGCCGGGTTCGAGCAGTTGAACAGGGAAGCGCGCGAACGCGGCGAGAAGACCTTCGTCAATCCGCGCAACGCAGCGGCGGGCAGCCTGCGTCAACTCGATGCCCGAATCACCGCCCGGCGCCCGTTACAGATGTGTTGCTACAGTGTTGGCCTGTATCAGGGCGGCGCGCTGCCCGGCCGTCACTCCGAGGTGCTGGCGCGCCTGCATGACTGGGGCCTGCGCATCAATGCCGAATCGACAGTGGTAACCGGGATTGCAGCCTGTGAAGCCTATTACGAGGGGCTTGCGGCGCGACGCGCAGAACTGCCCTACGACATCGATGGCATCGTCTATAAAGTCAATGATCTCGGCCTGCAACAGCGGCTCGGCTTCGTGTCGCGCGCACCGCGCTGGGCCATCGCGCGCAAATTCCCGGCGCAGGAAGAAATGACCCGGCTGCTCGCCGTGGAGTTTCAGGTGGGGCGCACCGGCGCCATCACGCCAGTCGCGCGTCTGGAACCGGTTTTCGTCGGTGGTGTGACCGTCAGCAATGCCACACTGCACAACGCCGATGAAGTGGAGCGGCTGGACGTGCGCATCGGCGATAGCGTCATCGTGCGTCGCGCTGGTGATGTGATCCCCCAGGTGGTAGCTGTTGTGAGCGAGCAGCGCCCGGCCAACGCGCGCCCCGTGGTCTTTCCCGAGCGCTGTCCGGTGTGTGGCTCGGTGGTTGAGCGTGCCGCCGACGAGGCGGTGTTGCGCTGCATGGGCGGCCTTGTTTGTCCGGCCCAGCAGAAAGCCGCAATCCGCCATTTCGTGTCCCGTCGCGCGCTTGATGTGGAAGGTCTGGGCGACAAGCTGGTCGAGCAGTTGGTCGACCAGGGGCTGGTGCATACCGTGGCGGACCTTTACACGCTGCCGCGAGAGGCCTGGCTGCGGCTGGAGCGTATGGGGGAGAAATCCGTGGACAATCTCCTCGCGGCGCTGGAGGAAAGCAAGCTCACCACACTGCAGCGGTTTATCTATGCGCTGGGTATTCGCGAAGTGGGGGAGTCCACGGCGGGCAATCTCGCGCGCCATTTTGGCCGCTGGGAAGCGCTCGCCGCGGCGAGTGAGGATGCCTTGCTGGCGGTGCCTGATGTGGGCCCCGTGGTCGCCGATCACCTGCGACAGTTTCTCGACTCCGCGAACAGCCTCGCCGTGGTGCAGGCGCTGCGCGATGCCGGCGTGCACTGGCCCGACCTCGAGGTGCGGCCGGCGAGAGCCTTGCCATTGGCGGGCGAAACCTGGGTGGTGACCGGCAAGCTGGAGTCTCTGGGGCGCAGCGATGCGAAGGCGTCTCTGGAAGCACTTGGTGCGCGGGTTGCGGGCAGTGTTTCGGCAAAAACGACAACCGTGGTCGCAGGACCCGGTGCCGGTTCCAAGCTGGGCAAGGCCACAGAGCTCAATATTCCAGTGATCGATGAGGCGGCCCTGTTGGTCCTGTTACGTTCCCACGGTGTGATGCTATGAAACGCCTTCTGCCGTATCTGCTGCTGCTCTTGCTGCCCGCCTGTGCCACAACGCCGCCCGGCAACGTGGAAAACGCCTGCAGTATTTTCCGCGAAAAAGATGGCTGGTATGACGATGCACTGGCGGCACAGAAGGCATGGGGCAGCCCGGTGCCGGTGATGCTGGCGATCATGCACCAGGAGTCGCGCTTCGTTGCGCAGGCAAAACCACCGCGCACACGTATTCTGGGTATCATTCCCGGTTTTCGCCCATCCAACTCCTACGGTTACAGCCAGGCCATCAAATCAACCTGGAAAGCTTATGAGCGCAGCACCGGTCACTATGGCGCGGACCGCGATGATTTCGGTGACTCCATGGACTTTATCGGCTGGTACAACAACGAGTCGCTGCATCGCAGTGGCATCGCGAAGAACGATGCCTACCGTCTGTACCTGGCGTACCACGAAGGACATGGAGGCTATAACCGCGGCAGCTATCGCGACAAGGCCTGGCTATTGCGTGTCGCCACCAAGGTGCGCGATCGCGCTGCGCAGTATACGGTGCAGCTGAACGGTTGCGCTGACTCCCTGCCACGTGGACGCGGTCTCTTTGGCTGGTTCTGAGCCGGGACGCTGGTGGTTCAATAATGCTGTCAGCGCAGCGTTAAACGCCGCATAACACAGCCTCCGGGGCGCAAATGGGGGCGCTTGGTGATGCAAAGGAATGCGCTTTATGACACACTTCAAGCGTGTGCCGTCATGGTCGCGAGCCCGCTACATAACGTTCAAAACAGGTCTTCGCTGTGAACCCTACTGATATCAAGAATCCCGAATACTTCCACAAAGTTGTCGATTGCCAGTATGCCTGTCCCGCGCATACGCCGGTTCCGGAGTACATCCGTCTGATCGCCGCGGGCCGCTACGACGACGCCTACATGGTGAACTGGGAGTCCAACGTGTTCCCCGGCATTCTGGGGCGCACCTGCGACCGGCCCTGTGAGCCGGCCTGTCGCCGCGGTCGCATCGCCAAAGGTGAGGAGCCGGTAGCGATTTGTCGCCTGAAGCGTGTTGCGGCAGATAACAAAGCCGATATCAGCGCGCGCCTGCCGCAGATCCCGGCCCAGAAGAACGGCAAACGCATTGCCCTGATTGGTGCCGGCCCGGCATCCCTGACGGTGGCGCGGGACCTCATGCCACTGGGCTACGACATCGACATCTACGACAACCAGTTTGCCGGCGGCGGCATGATGCGCAGCCAGATTCCCTCTTTCCGTCTGCCGGCCTCGGTCTTGGACGAGGAGGTGGGGTACATTCTCGACATGGGCGTAGTGACGCAGTTCAACACGGAAGTCACCAGCCTGAAGAGTGTGCTCGACAAGGACTATGACGCGGTTTTTGTTGGCACGGGAGCTCCCCGCGGCAAAGGGCTGAACCTGCCGGGGCTGGAGGAGGCCGGGAAACAGGTCCATATCGGTATCGACTGGCTGGCCAGCGTCGCCTTTGAGCACACCAGTGCAATCGGCAGGCGGGTACTGGTGCTGGGTGGCGGCAATACGGCAATGGATTGCTGCCGTACCTCACGCCGGCTCGGTGGCGAGGATGTGCGCGTCGTGGTGCGCAGCCCCTTTGCTGACATGAAGGCATCACCCTGGGAGAAGGAGGATGCCATACACGAGGGCATCCCCATCTACGACAACCACGTACCCAAGGAATTTGTAGTCGAGGATGGCAAGCTGAAGGGCATGCACTTCGAGAAGGTCGAAGCGCACTACGATGAAAGCGGCAAGCGGAGCCTGGTGCCCACGGGCGAGGACCTCGTGTTCATGGAGGCCGATGACGTACTCATGGCCATCGGACAGGACAATGCCTTCCCCTGGGTAGAGCGCGATCTCGGTATCGAATTCGACAACTGGGATATGCCCGTTGTCGACAAGGCAACCTTCCAGTCCACCAACCCCCGGGTATTCTTCGGCGGTGACGCGGCGTTTGGTCCGGAAAATGTCATCACCGCCGTGGCGCACGGCCATCAGGCGGCCATCAGTATCGTCCTGTTCTGCAAGGCGGAGCCGGTGAGTAACCGCCCAGCGCCCATGACCAACCTGCTCAGCCAGAAAATGGGCATTCACGAGTGGAGCTATGACAACCAGATCGAGAATGACAAGCGCTTTGTCGTACCCATGGCGCCGCTGGAGGAAACGCTGCGCAACCGCAAGCTGGAGGTGGAGCTGGGCTTCGATGTCGGTACCGGTTTCAAGGAAGCGGAACGCTGCCTCAATTGCGATGTGCAAACCGTTTTCGATACGCCGCGCTGCATTGAATGCGATGCCTGTGTCGATATCTGCCCGACCGATTGCATTTCCTTTGTCGAAAATGCCGAAGAAACCGAGTTGCGCACACGTCTGAGCGCAACGGCCGGCAACCTTGCCCAGGACCTTTACGTCTCCACAGAGCTGCCAACACGCCGGGTCATGGTCAAGGATGAAAACGTCTGCCTGCACTGCGGCCTGTGCGCCGAGCGTTGCCCCACTTCTGCCTGGGACATGCAGAAATTCCTCTACAGCGTCACCAAAGCGGGGCAATAAACCATGCAAGCGCTGCAATCAGTCAATGAGTTCGTCATCAAGTTTGCCAACGTAAACGGCACCGGTAGCGCCAGTGCCAACAACCTGTTTGCCAAGGCTATTTTCCGGATGGGGCTGCCGGTGTGCCCCAAGAACATTTTTCCCTCCAACATCCAGGGCCTGCCGACCTGGTACGAAGTGCGCGTCAGTGAGCGCGGTTACCTCGGCCGCCGCGGTGGCGTGGATATCATGCTGTCGGTGAACCCGCAGAGCATGCCGCAGGACATCAGGGAAGTGGAGCCGGGTGGTTATTTCATCTACGACAACACCAAGCCCCTCGACCTGCGCCTGATGCGCAATGATGTCAATATCATCGGCATCCCCCTCACGCGTATGTGCAACGAGGAATACGAGGATCCGCGGCAGCGCCAGCTGTTTCGTAACGTGATTTACGTGGGAGCGCTGGCGGCGCTGCTGGATATGGATTTCGCCGTCCTCACCGGTCTGGTGGAAGACCAGTTCAAGGGCAAGGACAAGCTCATTCTACCCAATATCCACGCGCTGGAGCTCGGCTACCAGTACGCCCAGGAACACTTCGACTGCCCGCTTGGCATTCGTGTGCGCGCCTCCGACAAGGTGGGCGACAATATCCTCCTCGACGGCAACACAGCCCTTGGGCTGGGCGCCATTTATGGCGGCGCCACGGTGGCGGCCTGGTATCCGATCACACCGTCCACATCCGTGGTTGATGCCTTTGATCGCTACGCCAAACGGCTGCGCATTGATCCGGGCACGGGGCGCAAGAACTACGCGATCCTGCAGGCGGAAGATGAGCTGGCCGCCATTGGCATGGTGGTGGGTGCAAGCTGGAATGGCGCGCGGGCATTCACCGCCACCAGTGGCCCGGGCCTCTCCCTGATGAGCGAGTTCCTCGGCCTGGCCTACTTTGCTGAAATTCCCACGGTGCTGTTTGACGTGCAGAGAGCAGGGCCGTCCACCGGTATGCCGACCCGCACCCAGCAGTCCGACGTATTGTCCGCCGCTTATGCTTCCCACGGCGACACCAAGCAGGTGTTGCTGTTCCCGTCCACGCCCAGGGAGTGCTTCGATTTCGGCGCACTGTCCTTTGATCTGGCGGAGCGTTTGCA
>Ga0181372_1000313_pt1 | contig 11835 bp, 10 predicted proteins | sample LowvirmetaG_5_FD_130161 | JGI IMG/M metagenome (GOLD analysis project Ga0181372, IMG submission 130161) | Marine viral communities from the Subarctic Pacific Ocean - Lowphox_08 viral metaG | ecosystem: Environmental > Aquatic > Marine > Oceanic | place: Subarctic Pacific Ocean | collected...
ATACACCTATCCTGAAAGGAAATAATTATGACGACGCCACCGGACAAGTAACGCGTGGCACTGAAAATGAAGAACTTTTTCCGCGTCGTCATTCTCCGGATCCGCGTCATATGGAATACTACAGCAGATATGATAGTGATTGGGACTTCTTCTGGGATTACCAGGTCATCCACATGTATGTTAGATATTTTAACTGGAACTTTATAGGCAGAGCTTCAGATATACAGGATACCGGTTGGCAATCCGGTTTTTCAGCACCGAAATATCCGAGTAATAAGGCAAGTAATTCCTATTTCTATATTCCTTTCCTGCTTGGACTTTTTGGTCTCATTTATCACTTTTCTTCGGATAAGAAACGGGCATTTGCCGTCCTTTCTCTATTTGCTGTAACTGGAATCGCTGTAATATTCTATCTCAATCAACCACCCTATCAACCCAGGGAGAGAGATTATGCCTACGTCGGTTCCTTTTTTGCATTTTCAATCTGGATCGGAATTGGGGTAACCGGATTGGTTGACCTGATCAAATCCTACATCAAAGAGAATTCTATGGCAGCTTATGCAATAATTGGATTGTGTTTAGTTGCTTCTCCTGTTTGGATGGGATATCAAAATTGGGATGATCATGACAGAAGTGATCGATATATAGCTCCTGATTATGCTAAGAATCTTTTGAATTCCTTAGCTCCAAACGCTTTAGTATTTACTAATGGTGATAACGATACCTTCCCTCTTTGGTATGCTCAGGAAGTGGAAGGCGTCAGAACAGACGTTCGTATTGTTTGCTTGAGTTTATTGAATACAGATTGGTACATCAAACAGCTACGTGATCAATGGTCGCATGAGTCTGCTCCCCTGCCCATCAATTTGACTGATAAAGAAGTTGAACAAATTACTTCCGGGATTTCACAATGGAGACCACAGAATATTACAATACCAGTGAATAAAGACATGCTGAGAAGAGCTTTTTCAGAAGACTCTCAGTATAAAGAAGCAATCGGGGTTTCCGGCAGTGAAATTCCTATTCTTCAAACAGGAACTGATTACGAGATCCCTGTTGACTCGTTGGATGATGTAGTTAGCTGGAGACTTGCAGGAAGATATTACGGCAAAGATCAGGCAGGAAATGACATCAGATATCTTCAAATTCAGGATAGATTAATTCTTGAAATACTTGAAAGCAATAACTGGTTACGACCTGTTTATTTTGCAAATACAGTATCCAGCCAGAGCCAACTTAATCTTCAGGATTATTTCCGAACAGAAGGTAAAGCATACCGTGTGATCCCTAAGAAAATGGAAGCACAGGTTGGAAATGCATATATAGATGCTGAGATTCATGCCAGAAGATTTCGTGATTTCAGTCACCGTGAATGGGGAAATCCTGATGTTTATTTTGATGAAAATATTCGTCGCATGATGGGTAATTACCGTTATAATTATCTGCAACTGGCAGAAAAATACATAATTCAGAATCAGCCGGATAGTGCTCTGTATTGGTTAAAACATGGTGAAGAAGTTATACCGCTTCGCGAAGATGAAGAAGTAAGCACCATCTTAGCTCTTTACGCAAACAGATATGCTCAACTGGGGAATAATGACGATGCCTTACGCTTATTAAATTCTTCTCTGGATGGATTTATTAAAAATCTGGATACTGAATTTGACAGATTTCAAAGTATTCAGAATAAACTTGCTGAAATATCTGCTCAATATGAGCAAGCAAGAAGAAATGCTGATATAAAGGCTCAACGATCACTCACTCAACGAAATAACTCGTTGGTTCAACAGGCGCAAAGTGTCTCTGAAAATATTATGAGGGAACGTCAGGCATTAATAATTGTACAATTTGTTTATTTCAAAGCAGGTAACGACGAACAAGGCCTAAAGATAGCCGAAGAAACAAATGCCAAATTTGAAGGCACTCAAATACCTTTAATTCCAAAAAACCGGGAAGAAAGTATTCAAAGAGGAACTCAATTCGGTTTAAATTAACCATCTATTTATAGTTAGCTCTCAGTATCGTATATTCTGAGAGCTAAAATTTTATATCATGATTCATCAATTTACAGCAGAAAACATTACAACCATTGGTAAAGTACTTGGTGCTACTCCAAAACCACTTGGTAAAGACGTATTCAGAATCGAAGTAAAGAACGAGGAAGAAAATCGAAAACTTGCTCTAGAAATTCACCTCGGATTGGATGTCAATGGTGAAGAAATGAATATGGTATCTGTTTATGCATACAATACTTTTCTTCAGTTACATAATTGTACTGCTTTTGTAGCAAGCGAAATACTTCAACAGGTTACTTTTTTCGGTAAATCAGGTGAAAAAACATCAGGTTTAATAGTAGAAAAAGCAGCCGGTTGTAGTCTCTATGCTAATGTTGATGAAAGTTTACTTACTGGAGACTTCACTCAACTCCCTGAAGATATGATGATGTGTGGTATAGCATTATCGCTTACAGAGTCAATGGATGATGACTTCAGCTTTTAACTGCTGATCGTGGCTGAGACCTACCCTCTTCAAATATTCAACACCACTGATATTGATTTGCCTTGCAAAGAGATCGATTGCAGAAAAGTTTTTGAATTTGTTGCACAACATGAAAAAGTGATCTTTGAACTGGTTGAGCTTGCTTATGTGGATGAGCAAGAAATCATAAGAATAAACAAAGAATTCCTGAAACGGGATTATATTACTGACATTATTTCATTCCGTTACGATGAGGATAATTCGAATACCAAGATCGAAGGTACGTTATATTGTTGCTTATCAAGGATAATAGATCAGGCTAAGGAGTTTAATCAAACTTCAAAAAAAGAGTGTCTCAGAATATTAATTCATGGTTTACTTCACCTGATTGGATATGAAGATCAGTCTGAAGCAGAAAAAGAGGAAATGACGAATTTAGAAAATCTGTATTTATCTATGTTTTACGAGTAACCTACGCCTCTTTCACTCGTAGCAATGCCAAAACTAATAGTATGGCTGAACACAAAGAAGAAAATATCATTACAGAACGAACTAAAGAATACGGAAAGCAATTCTGGGGTATTCTTCAGAAACAGATCGAAAAGCAAACTGATACTGAACAAAGTACAGTTACCAGATTAAGTCCTCCTAAAAAGGAAGGGAAATATAAGATCCTACTAAAGCTTTTATTCCTGTTCCCCCTACTACTGATCGGTACATTTGTAACTTCCTTTTATTGGGACTTTAACGGTGTTCAAACAACAGTAATGGGTTTCAGTGTCGAGTTTGAAGGCTTGATGCGCATACTTTCTATAAGTGGGTTGATCGGTTTCCTTACCAACTGGCTTGCCATTACAATGCTTTTTCGCCCGGCTAAACGAAGACCCATATTCGGACAAGGATTAGTTCCTGCACAAAAAGACAGGATTGCATTTCGTTTAGCAGCTGCTGTATCTGAAGACCTTATTAATCCTGATATCATAAAACAAAAAATTCAGCAGTCAAATGCCATTTCTAAATACAGAGCACAGGCAACAGAATATATCAGGGAAGTAATTGACGATCCTGAATTCAGAACCGACCTAAAAGCTCTGGCAGTTAATTATGTAGATGAAATGGTAGCTCAACCTGAAGTAAGAGCCAATATTGCGGAATCGATTATTCATCAAATTGAGAATAATATAGAAGAGAATTCCTTCGAAAAAGTAGCGCTTAAGGCTTACAGCTTTATCAAAGGACAAGAAATGCAAACTTTAGTAGAAGACGCCCTTACAAAGCTCCCGGGCGGTGTAGAAAAGGGTTTAGATAAATTAGACAGCTTTCTGGATACACTCCCCGATAAAATAGAAGCAAATAGCTCTACCATTGAAAACATTGTCACCTCTCTCCTATACAAGCTTATCAATCAATTGGATGTGCACGCATTAGTTGAAGACAACCTCCGGGAATACGATGAACAACGATTGGAAAAATTGATTAAAAATGCCAGTAATGATCAGCTTCAGTATATCCAGTATTTGGGTGCCGTACTTGGAACACTGGGAGGATTCATTATCTGGAAACCAATTGGCAGTCTGGTCTTGTTGCTGCTTATAATTTCAATTACCTTAGGATTAGATATTTTACTCCATTGGCTTAAAAACAGAAAACCCAGTGGATAACTGACTAACAATCTTTAGGGAATATGAAAAAAGCTCATTTAGTGCTCTTTGCGGTATTTTTTTTGATTACTGCCTGCTCTTCAACAAGTAATACAATTGATAACTCGTCAACTGAAACTGAAGACACAGCTTCAGAAGTAAATGAATCTCCTAAAACGGCCCCCACTGACTGGCATCATCTTTCTTCAGATTCAGAATTTATCGGAGCAGGAACTGAAAAAACTTACTCCGAGATCTTAAGCAACAGAACTCCTTCCAAAAAAGTCATTGTAGCCATTATTGATTCAGGAACAGATATTGAACACGAAGATCTGGCCGGTAATATCTGGGTAAATGAAGATGAAATTCCCGAAAATGGCATTGACGACGACAAAAATGGTTATGTCGACGATATTCACGGATGGAACTTTATAGGTGGTAAAGATGGAAGAAATGTAGACAAAGACACCTATGAGCTCACCAGAGTTTATTTAAAGTTGAGAGAAAAATTCATAGGAAAAACTCCTTCTGACCTTTCTACACAGGAACAAAAAGACTATGACTATTATCAGACTATAAAAGCTGAATTTGAGGAAAAAAGAGCTGAAGCAAAAGCCAATTTCGAAAACCTTCAAAATATAAAAGAGGCGATAGAAGGTGCTAAAAATATTTTTAAAGTAAGTTCCATTGATTCTGTCTCCAATAAAGAACTCGAACCAAATTACAATGATGGACCTTATCGCAAGCAGGCAAAACAGGTTATTAAATATTTTCGGGATCTGGATGTAAATGAAGAAGATATCAATGACGCCTACAAACAATTCGATAAAATGTATAACTATGCATACAATCCTGAATTTAATCCCAGAGATATTGTAGGCGATGATTTTGAAGATCTGGAAAACAGATTCTACGGGAATAACGATGTGGAAGGTCCTCGAAGTGACCACGGTTCTCATGTAGCCGGTATTGTAGGCGCTATCCGAAATAATGACCTAGGAATGAATGGAATAGCAGACTATGTTTCATTAATGATCGTCAGAACGGTTCCTGATGGAGATGAGCGTGATAAAGACGTTGCCAATGCTATTCGTTACGCCGTAGAAAACGGAGCGGATATTATTAATATGAGTTTCGGTAAAGCCTACTCCCCACGAAAGTTTTATGTGGATGAAGCTTTTAAATATGCAGATGAAAACGATGTGCTCTTAGTTACAGGAGCCGGAAACTCAGCCGAAAATATTGACAGTACTTTCAGTTATCCCAACAAGTTTTATGAGGATGGCGGGATGATGCAAAATTTTCTTTCAGTAGGCGCTTCATCCTGGATGGGAGATTCTCTGTTAGCTGCTGACTTCAGTAATTATGGTACACGTGTAGACTTATTTGCTCCCGGTGTAGATATTTATTCTTCAACTCCGGATGATACATACGAATCATTTGACGGAACTAGTATGGCCAGTCCTGCAGTTGCCGGTGCAGCCGCCTTGCTAATGTCTTACTATCCGGATTTAACTGCTCAACAGATCAAAACAATTTTGCTGGAAACGGTTACTAAACCTTCAAATATAGTTTACAAACCCGGTTCTGATCAGGGAATCCCTTTTTCAAATCTTTCTTCTACTGGAGGAATATTAAATATATTTGAAGCATTTAAATTAGCAGAAACCAAATCAGAAGGTACAAGATAATTGAGCTCATCACTTTCAAATTATGATGCATTTGTAATCGGTTCCGGTCCCAATGGATTAGCAGCTGCTATTGCATTGGCTCAACAAGGTTTGAAAGTTAAAATATTCGAGTCAAAAGATTCTGTAGGTGGTGGAACCAGAACCCTTGAATTACGGGAGCCTGGTTTTAAACATGATATTTGCTCTGCTGTTCATCCTACAGCAGTTTCATCACCCTTTTTTAATACTTTACCATTATCAGATTACGGACTTGAATGGATACACCCTGATTTTCCCGTAGCCCATCCTCTTGAAGATGGGGAAGCTGTTATTGCCGAAAAATCTTTCGAAAATACTTTAGAACGCTTAGGAGCTGATTCCAAAAACTACAGGAAGCTTTTCAAAGAATTTGTTGATTCGTGGCAATACCTTTCAAAAGATCTTTTTGGGACGCTCAGAATTCCTAATCATCCATTGGCAATGATGAGATTTGGATGGTATGGAATGTTTTCTTCAAATTTACTATCCAGTAGCTTTTTTAAGTTGGACAGAACAAAAGCTTACTTCGCCGGCCTGGCAGCCCATAGTATTTTACCATTAGAAAATGCTTTTACAGCTTCATTTGGATTGGTTTTAGGAACCACTGTTCATTCTGTGGGATGGCCTATTGCTAAAAATGGTTCGCACTCCATTACGAAAGCACTTGCAGGCTTTTTCGAGTTCTTAGGGGGAGAAATCGAATTGAATACCCATATCGAATCTTTGGAAGAATTTCCTGCAAATAAACCTATTCTCTTTGACCTTACTCCCCAACAAATAATTACAATTGCGGATAGCAAGATCCCGGATTCTTTAAAAGACAGATTGCTTAGATATAATTATGGCCCCGGAGCTTTTAAAGTTGATTTCGCGCTTTCAGAACCTGTTCCATGGCTAAATGAGGAGTGTAAAAAAGCCGGTACGCTCCATTTGGGAGGCTCGATGGAAGAACTCTCTTATTCTGAAAAAGAAGTGTGGAAAGGGATCCATTCCGAAAAACCATATGTTCTTGTCTCTCAACCATCTGTATTTGATGAATCAAGAGCACCCAAAGGCAAACATGTGCTTTGGAGTTATTGTCATGTTCCAAATGGAAGCACTGAAGATATGGAAGAGCGGATTATCAATCAGATCGAAAGATATGCACCCGGGTTCAGAGATATAATCATTTCAACATCCACAATGACCGCTATGGATTTTGAAAAATATAACCCAAATTACATAGGTGGAGATATTAATGGTGGAGCTCAGAATTTAAAACAATTATTTGGCCGACCTTTAATAAAATGGGATCCGTATAAACTTCCCGTTGATCATTTATATATCTGCTCTTCATCTACCCCTCCTGGTGGTGGAGTTCATGGGATGTCCGGTTTTAACGCCGCTAGATCTGTTCTTAAAAATGAATTTGGAATAAAACTCACCTTGTAGCTTAACATTCCTTATTTTTGACCTATGTTTAAAGCACTTCGGTTTTTGGCCGGTACATTTACATCCTCTGATTCTAATAAATATCCAGCTACGCTTTCAAAAAAATGGGCACTAGTTTCCGGGTTAATTGCTGTTTTAGTATCTATTCCAATTCTTTCTGTCCTCTCATCGTTTTTTGTCTCTTCAGGTGAGATATGGAGTCACTTAGCTTCTACCGTTCTTGGAGACTACATAACCAATTCTCTGTTTTTAATTATTGGAGTTTCTACTGGTGTAGTTCTCCTTGGCGTGACTTTAGCTTGGGTCATCACCATGTGTAGCTTTCCCGGACAAAAGTACTTTGAATGGGCTGCAGTTCTTCCTTTTTCAATTCCGGCTTATTTGCTTGCCTATATTTATACAGATTTCTTCGGTATAACCGGGACCTTACAAACAGCTATTCGCTCAACATTTGATTTAAGCATTGGTGAGTTTGTTTTACCTGAAATCCGGTCTTTATGGGGTGCAATTTTCATTATGATCTTGGCATTCTACCCTTACGTTTATATGCTCGCCCGTTCTGCATTTCTGAATCAATCCGTATCTCTATTTGAGGCAAGCAGAATTATGGGCTACACCACCACTCAAAGCTTTTTTAAGATTGCTTTACCTTTAGCCAGACCCGGAATCGCTGCAGGATTGGCTTTAGCTTTAATGGAAACACTGAATGATTTTGGAACTGTACAATACTTTGGTGTGCAAACGTTTACAACAGGCATATACAGAACATGGTTTGGTCTTGGAGAGCGCCCTGCAGCGGCTCAACTTGCAGGTTTCTTATTACTTTTTATTGTAGTTCTGATTTTGCTGGAACGTTGGTCAAGATCCAGAATTAAGGACCAGACCACAGCTACCAATCGTTTCAAAAGAATTCAAAGATTCGATCTTACCGGTTTCAAAAAATGGGGAGCTTTTTCTGTGTGTGCTATTCCGGTATTTTTAGGATTTATACTCCCCGTTATTCTTCTGTTGTCTATGTTCTTTAATAATATCGATTCAGTTAATACACGTTTCATACTATACTCACTTAATACCCTCAGCGTAGCTGCTATTGCCGGACTTATCACTGTTTCTGTTGCATTATTGATGGCATATTCATCGCGACTTAATCCATCAAAATTGGTAAAAGGCCTAAATCAATTCGGTGCTTTGGGTTACGCTATTCCGGGATCAGTGATAGCAGTCGGGGTTCTTATCCCCTTTGGTTGGCTGGATAATACCATTGATTCATTTGCACGTTCTAACTTTCAGGTTTCAACCGGATTGCTGTTGAGTGGAACCCTGTTTGCGATGATCTTTGCTTATGTTGTTCGCTTTCTTTCAGTTTCTTACAATGGAATCAATTCAAGTTTACAGAAAATCTCTCCAAGTGTTGATGAAGCTTCACGAGGAATGGGATATTCATTCTCTCAGATCCTGAGGAAGATTCATATTCCTATGCTTTCAGGAGGGTTATTGTCGGCTTTCCTGCTGGTTTTTGTAGATGTGATGAAAGAACTGCCTGCCACCATCATAATTCGCCCTTTTAACTTCGATACTCTCGCTGTACAGGTCTATCGCCTTGCTTCTGATGAAAGGCTTGGTGAATCAGCAGGAGCAGCTCTAGCGATTGTTTTAGTGGGTATTATCCCGGTGATACTTCTTAGTAAGACCATCACACGTTCCCGAAAGACTGAAGAGCATTAATTTTCCTGATTCATCTCAGCGGACGTAAACTCCTGCTTTTTTAAATAAAACCTTATACAAGCAGAGCTTTTAGTCTCGGAGAATAAACCTAAGTTTTTTTCAGCTTCATAAAAAAAGCACCCATACATGGTACAGGTGCTTTTTAATACAATATAAGCTTCAGCGAAAATCAGCCAATCATAAAATCTGTGATCCTTACTTCCACCCTGCTCTGTCCATAATTCTGATCGCTTCCGGATTGTTTTTTCCAAGAGCTGAAACATTCATTTCATCCGCTTTAAATTCTCCAAATCCTTGAAGAATCGGATTCCAACCAGCATCATCATTCACCGGATATTCGTTGTTATCAACCGTCAGATAGCTTTGAGAAATCTCGTTAGTAAGATATTCCATGAACTTAATAGCATTTTCTCTGTTTGGAGCGTCTTTCAGTACACCTGCAACACTTATGTTCACATGAGCTCCACGACCAACTTCGCTCTGATTTGGAAATACAAGCTGTACACTTTTAGCTATTTCCTGATTCTCTTCATCACCCGTAAGCATCATAGCCAAGTAATAGTGATTTACAATTGCAGCATCACAAACTCCGGCTGCAACTGCACGAATTTGATCCCTGTCCCCACCTTGTGGTTCACGAGCCATATTATTCACAATACCGGTCGCCCAAGCTTCTGCAGCTTCAACACCGTTTGACTCGATGATAGAAGCCATTAAAGATTGGTTGTAGATGTTATTTGAAGACCGAATACAAACTCTTCCTAACCATTCTTCAGTAGCAAGATCTTCATAAGTTAGAGATTCAGGATTAGCTACGTTTGCAGGATTTACTACTATAGCTCTCACTCTTTTAGAAATTCCGTACCATAATCCATCTGGATGTCTTAATGAACTCGGAATTCTTTCGTTGAGGATATCCGAATCAATTGAACCCAGTATTTCTGCTTCTTCTGCTCTCCAAATTCTTCCTGCATCAACAGTTACCAGAATATCTGCGGGAGAATTAACGCCTTCGCTTTTAATTCGTTCAATCAGTTCGTCTGAACCACCTTCAATCAGATTAACTTTAATTCCGGTCTCTTCAGTAAAATCAGAATACAAAGCCTGATCGGTTTCATAATGGCGAGCTGAATAAATGTTTACTTCCTTAGGTTGACTACAAGCTGATAGTATTAAAACAACACCAGCAGCAATTAGCGATAAATATTTCATTAGTTAGTTTTTGATTTAGCTTTTAAGTTCTGTCAAAAATAACATTATTTAGAGAGAATCTAAATAGAGAATTGTGATTAATCTGTTTTAAAATGTGAAAAGCTGTTACGCACGTAAATTTAAATAAATCTATTCGAAATCAAGAGCACTATTGGGTCATCCCGAACTTATTTCGGGATCTTTGTGAGGAATAAGTATTGAACCTGTCTTTATAGTCATAAACAAAGGCTCCATGTATTTTCTTATCAACTTAAGAACTGTTACTTATACAGAAGTAGCCAATGTTATCACTTCAAGTGAGTGGAAATTGAATCTGGCAAAGCAAAACAATTCAACGTTAGAGGATTAGTATGATACCTTAAGAGGATGGTAAACAAGATCAGACTAAAAGCCTTTTCGTAAGATCCCGAAATAAATTCGGGATGACCTGCTTGCAATATTGAAGTTGGTATAAAGAAATTTTGTTAACGAATTATTTAACATCTAAAGGGATGTCCCTCTAAATATAAAAACTACTTATGGTTTTCCGGGTCCAAAAACCTCAAGGTTTCCCAGCGGTACATACCTGAATTATGTCCATCAGCCCAGGTTATCTGAATGGCATGATTCCCGACCTGCTGAATATCTTTGATATCAATTTTAGAAGGATTTTCAACAAAGAACATCTTGGGTTCAAATTCATTCATATGCGCATGTCCTCCTCTGCACATAACACAGGGGCAGTTTTTTCTAAGCCCAAAAAGTGGGTAAATTGATTTTACTCCATCCGACCATTCTATTTCCAGAACTTGATCATTGTTACTAACTTCTATACCCGTAGGTTGAACTGAATTTTCCATACTCAAAATTAAGAAATGATCTGGACTATTATTTCAGGAGTTTTAGTTTTATTCGTAAGCATCTGGCTGGGTAATAGACGATTTATCAAGCTAGAACAAATAACAGTACGTCGTTTTCTTTTTGCCGGCATTTTAGGAATGGTATTATTTCTGGTACTGAGATATCTAAATAATCTGGGATATTTTCCCCAACCTGTCGGTGCTGCATTCATGACCAATTGCTATTCTTCATTCTCGGGATTCTTTCTTGGCGCTGCTTATGCTCAGTATAAAATGAAAAAGGATCTTGGAGATATAGAATATGTGAACACTGCTTTTATTTCTGATTTGCTTCCAAATCTTTTAGCTTTAACCATTATAATCCTTGGAATTGCACGGACTTCTATCTTCAGCGAACTGCCCGTTTCGCCAATTCGAATGTCATCCGGTATTTCATTGATTGCTGTTGGGATTTATGCGATCACTCTGAAAGTAACTCCGGAACTTCGAAAAAAAGGGTTTGTAATACTGGACAGAGAAATTCCCTGGAAAGATCTTATTTCGTACAATTGGTATCAGGAACAGGTAATTGAGCTCGAGTTTAAATACAAAGATCAAATTCGTATTCATCGAAGCGTAGTTGCTCCGGAAGATGAAAAAGAAGTAGAAAAATTACTCTCTAAAAAAATGATCGAAAAGATGGAGAAAGAAGCTGATAGCTGATAGCTGATAGCTGATAGCTGATAGCTGATAGCTGATAGCTGATAGCTGATAGCTGATAGCTGATAGCTGATAGCTGATAGCTGATAGCTGATAGCTGAT
>Ga0181372_1000316_pt1 | contig 11810 bp, 14 predicted proteins | sample LowvirmetaG_5_FD_130161 | JGI IMG/M metagenome (GOLD analysis project Ga0181372, IMG submission 130161) | Marine viral communities from the Subarctic Pacific Ocean - Lowphox_08 viral metaG | ecosystem: Environmental > Aquatic > Marine > Oceanic | place: Subarctic Pacific Ocean | collected...
ATGGTCCACGCGTGGATGGTTCAGAGTCTGGTGGTAAACATACTGCGCTGTTCCAATGGCTAAACCAGCGTCATAGGGGACAGGAGGGATGTAAACATTTTTCATTTCTGGCATCCACTCAAGAATCTTTCCCGTCATGACGGAGTTTAAGGCTACCCCTCCGGCTAGACATAAGTTTGTGTGTTGGTTCCCAACTAAATCGGATATATCATTAAAAATCTTACGGCAAGCTGTCTCCGTTGCGTTCTGCAGACCTGCCGCTATATCGAATTGTGCTTGCTCAGATTCTTTAGCTATCTCTGCGTACTCATTGAAAGGGAAACCATGCATCTGAAAAAACGATGGGTGGGAGTGAATCTTTTCCGCGTACTTAGATTTATCCCCAAGCGCTGCCATGCCCATAACAGTTCCACACTGATTCCCCATTGGAGGTCCTGTAGACAAACCAAAAACTTGTTTAGTGAAGTTACTCCAAAAAACTCCTGGGTTGCATTCCATTGGGAGGGTACAAAGGTGAGTAATTTGGTTATCCTTACCTACCCATGCTGTAACACAGGTCGTTTGGACCTCTCCGGTCCCATCACAGTCTCCACCTCCGTCGATAGTTATAATTAACGATTCATCGTAAGGGCTTGAGAAGAATGCGTTCGCTGCATGAGCTTTATGGTGACCTACCTCCACATACTCCCCTCCGTTAACTTTAAGGATATGCTGTAGCTCTTGCCACGACCCAGGGTAGCGAGTTTGAATACCTCCTCTCCAGCGCCCAATAAAATTACATACGTACTTAACGTCTGATAAGTCCTCATTCTCCAAGAGATACTTTACGGCATCGCCTGAGCACTCTTTGATTCGGGTGTGCCTCTCCAACTCCGCGTGATAGTCTACAATACCGTCTTTTAAAATTGCGTACGAAATGTCGTGCGCTCCTGTTGATAGTCCTACAATTTTCATTTGTCTAAATAAGTGTTTAAGTCTTCTGGGGTTCCAATTCCCCACATTTTTTCCACGTACTCTATACCCACGGTTGCGCCTTCGGATATAAACTCATTAAATACAGGGGCAATGTAAAATTCATTGTTAACCCTCGTGTCATTAGCAATCATCTGTTCAGCACACCGAACAAAATCTTTTCCTTTCCTCCAGAAATAAATACCTGTTGTAGCAATATCACTAATAGGTCTCTTTTCGGCTACCTCTAGAACTTTGTTTACCTCGTCAACTTTAACAAAGCTCCACTTAGGGTGGGTAGCATTAAAAACATACATTCCTCCATCTATAGGTCTTTCATACAACTCACCGCCGGATGGGCTAGGGAGCCAGTCGATAATTTGGTCTGAGTTAGCAATAACAAGACGTTCATCGTTATTAATGAATTCTTTGGCAAGGAGAGCCGTACAAGCTGCTCCTTCAGTCACGTTGTCCACTTGTATGATTTCGCAATTAGGTTTAATTAAAGGCAACAAATAATTTAATGCAAACCTATCATAGTGTTCTTTTTGAACTATAAATATATGCTTGTGCTCATTACCAAAATCTAAGTTTTCCACTACGGTCTGAATCATGGGTTTGCCGTCGATTTCGATAAGTGGTTTTGGGAAAGTGTATCCCACTTGCTGGAATCTAGACCCAGCTCCTGCCATAGGTATTAGGATGTTCATAGTTTTATATTCTCCGGCGTTACTTCTGTTGCGTTTTTAACTTTAATGACTTCAGCCCCCGAGAGTCTAGCAGCTTCTAAACCTTTAGGGCTATCCTCTATTATAGTGCAATTCTCAGGTAAACAGTTAAGTAAGACCATAGCTTTAATGTAAGGCTCTGGGTGTGGTTTATTATGGATACAATCCTCATTTGAGACTACCAAATCTATGAAGTCTATAACACCACATAATGTAAGCATCAAGGTAGCCGTCCCTTTTATACAGTTTGTGACGCACGCTACCTTGTACCCGTCCTCCTTAAGTCGTTTAAGAAGCTCCACTTTCGTATTGTCTACAAATAAGTTATCCTTAATGGTTTCCGTTGTGTGAAGTTGTTTTAATTGTGCAACCCTGGACACATCTTCGCGGTGTAACCGTCCCTCCATCTCCAAAAAGTTCAGTTTAGTTAATGTAGCTAGACCGTTGAATGTGGAGAGGTGCTCCTCTCGGTTTATGTAAGTACCTGCTACACTAAGTAAAGCCTTATTTAAGGCTTCGTAGTGCCAATCACATGCATCTACTAATACACCATCCAAATCAAACAAAACTGCTTTATTTGCGTTCATACGCCGCATACTCCTATATCTTGTAACTCACGGAAATACTCTTTTGTGTTCCACTCACCTTTTACTACAGCGGTAGCAACATAAGGGTATGTGTAACTGTCCCAATGTTGCCCTCCGCGTTTAGAGGCTCCGTCGTAAATGCACAGATTAGTTAACCCCCATTTGGTAACTTCCTTTTGTGCATTTGCTTCAAACTCCCAAATGGTATCCCCCGGCACGTCTCTGTAAATCCTTTTTAAAGTCTTAACTTTAATCATCGTTGGTTGTATAGCGAAGCCGTACTGAGGCTGATTGTAGTACAGATGCAGCTTTCTATCGTACTCTACTAGCCCATCCCCATTACGGAGAAGCTTAATCAAATCTACTTCCCCGGATTTCACAAGTTCCTCATAAGTTTTTAACATGTCATAGTCAGGTTCTTCATATAAAAACATATCTTCGTGGTGGAAAATAATTATATCTTCGTCGTCCATTTGTTTCAAGCAAGAGGTAACTCGTTGATTGTACGGAATCGTATCATCATATGTAATAGCTTTGTACTGGGAATCAAAGACAGCCCCTTCATCCAAGAAGACCACTTTAGGGACAGCCCTTCCGAAGAACTTGGCTGTTTGGGTTAGCCAAGGCTCCCATACCCAATCTACATCACTGTGCGTGTAAACTACAATCTTCATTCTATTATTTTAGCAATCCTTTTCGATGATTTGCCATCTCCATAAGGACACCCTTGATTTATTATAGCGTCATCTTTGATGAAGTTGAACATGTATTTTAATACTTTTGGAGTATCGCACATATGTAAATGACCTGTACTGATACCTTCTGGTCTCTCAGTAGTTTTACGGCATACTAAAACCTTTTTATTAAAAAAGCTTCCCTCTTCTTGCAATCCTCCACTATCGCTAATAACGAAACGTACCTTAACAAGTAAGTTGAGGAGGTCGGAATATTCCATAGGTTCTATGACGGTAACGTGTGTGAGTAGAGAAGCATGTTTTTTAACGTTAGGGTTAGGGTGGAGAGGAAGTATGAACTCAAGCGAAGGGTTATCTTTCGCTAACTCATTGATTGCCTTGAACCATAAATCCATACTATCATGGTTCTCCCTTCTGTGTAAAGTAACTAAAACTTTGTCAGTGTACTCACACTTCTCCTTGTAAGCTAGAAGGTTATCAAGAACAGTGTTTCCTACTACGTGGAGTTCTCCGTGAACCTTTTCTTTTTTCAAATTACTCTTAGCTAAGGAAGTAGGGCATAAATTTACGTCTGTTAGACGGGCTATCATCTGACGGTAACCTTCCTCCGGGTACGGGTGGTCCAGGTCATAGGTTCTCAGCCCTGCTTCCAGATAATAAATTTTAAGGTTTCTATTGAAGGCGGCTAAGGCACACGCAAAAGCGGAAGCCGTATCTCCTTGAACAAGAACCGAATCAAACTTCCCTTTGGGGAACTGTAACAAACAATCGCTTATAACCCCGTCCAGGCGATTACCATTTTCACGAATATTTATTTTATAATCCACTTCAATACCCTCTAATAAATCGGGGTGTTGTCCTGTAAATAAAAGTTTATAATCTTTTAGTATTTTTGTTAATGGCTTTATCTTTAACCATTCAGGGCGCGTTCCAAAACAAAGAAGAATCATTTACCAAATACAAGTCTTGAGCGTTTCGGGAGGACGCAGTAAATACCCTCTGTTAGAACCTACAGTCCACGGATTTATCGTAGAGCCAATGTCGAGGTAGGTGTTGTTGGGGTTAGCCAACTGTAATTTATGGGCTAATATGTTACCTAACGGTCCAGCAGAAAATAAAAATAATTGGTTATCTTCCTCACATGCTAACTGTGTCATGCGCGTTAAATGTTCTCTTAGGTAAGGCATTAGAAATGCGTGTCCGTTACATGGGATATACATATCAACTCTGAAGGGGAGTCGTCTGTCCTTGCCTGCCTCATTAGCTAACAAAACCTTTCTCCCTTCCCACTCATGAAACTCTTTTAGCATATGGGTAACAAACTGCGGATAGTTCGAATTAACGAACAGATTAGCCCATGTAATATTGGGAGATTTAACTCGGTCTTTCATCCAATCACAGTTCTCAGGAGGCTGACAGCAACGACAACTAACCCCTACGAAATAATCTTTATGGTCGTATTGGAAGGACTCCATTAAATACTTCTGCTCTTCTGGGTGTTGTTCGGGGTCGAATGTCCAGTTGTCGCAGTTGGTAATTTTTTCATTGCGCAAAATTTTATATTCTCCATCAGCGTACTTGCTAAAAGAAAAAGACTCTCTGTTTTTTACTTTATTTAAAATAAGCTCAAAGTCACCGGAGAACGATTTCACTTTAAATCTATGATTGCTTGTAGTAATTTAGAATCTAGTTCTGCTTGTAGAATCTCTGCATTAGGAACTATACAATGACCTCCAATGGAACCATCAGGAGGGGTTAAGGTTGGACGTACGACATTAGGCTTCCCTAACTCCTTGTATCCATTATTATAAGTTTGATTGTAGTGTGATTGAGCTTCATCGAAATTAACGCCATGTTTAGCGCACAGCTTTTTAGCATAATCATGCCATGCAATACACACACCATAGTAAGAGGTGTCTAAGAGTTTAGCTATCTCGGTAGTAATTGACGACTCATACACATCACAGTCTACGCCTAAATCATGTGTAAAATGTTTAGCAGCTGGTCTCGCGCATACACCTCCAAAAGCCTTTACAAAGGTTTGAATACCTTCCGCTAACTTAGGGTGTACGCCTCTAACAGGAGAGTGGCATACAGCAGGATAATCTTCTCCTATCAGTCGCGTAGTACCTGGGGGTACAGTTGAATGTATGATAGTCATGCCTGGTTTTAAAGTATCAATGTACTCCGAAACCTGCGCGACAAAATCATAGCTGTAAGGAATACAAATATTCAAAACATTTACCCCTCCCAAGCAATCGTCGCGGTCAAGGTCTTTAATTAGAGGGATATAGCCGTTCTCAACATAGACTTTATCTAAGCCTTGCCCGATTTCTCCATACCCAATAATCCCAATTGTTAAATTTTTCATTTATCTTTTTGAAGTCCACTTCCAGCACCTACAAGATTCTCTATCTGAGTATAATTCACTCTAGTAAGAATGTCATCAAGCCAAACGGTTTGTGGTAACACTCGAAACAACTTTAAAATTACCCGAAAATCAGATTCCTTAACTTCATCCCATTGAGCTGCCCAATTATGTGAGATATGGTATGCAAATCCAATACTCGCTATGTCACCTAGTACCGGAAACCTTCCCCAAGTTTGAGGCGAAGGGATGACCCTGTGAGGAAACTGCACCTTCCATAGAACCAGGGAATCCACTGCAGTTAAGTTCTTTACTAGCGTGGAGATTGCATCTGGTCGCGTCAACATATCATCGTCATCCAAACATATAACCCACCCCTCTTTAACCTCCGCTGTTAATGCATTCATATAAAGATTGTAAGGGGAGTGCATTATCCCGTACTGAGGCTTTCTAGGCATTGAAGGGATTAAAAACACATCAGAAGTCTCCTTTTTTGCGTAATCAAAAGTTTCCTGGTTATCAGCTCCTACTATGTGACGTATGTTTTTATAGTCTTGAAGCTTTACACTAGCCGCACAATCCTTGAAAAACTTTGGTCTATTAGATGTGCGGGTTAGTATGTTTATTAAAGGGTTATTCACCATCACTTCTTCCCAGTAACTTTTTATATAAGGTTAACCTTTCCCCTATGTGATTATTAATATTATACTTTTCATCAGTAATCTTTTTTAGGTTTGCCCCCATCCTTTCTACAAGGTCTCTATCTTTAATGCACTTAGAAAGAACCTTCACCCACTCACTACGAGGGTTATCCTTCGAGATTAAAAATCCCGTCTTTCCATTCTCTATAACCTCGTCATAACACCCACAGTCCGTAGCAACTAAAGGTATCCCATAACGCCCAGCTTCCATAAGTTTAATTTCAGACTTTGAGTCGTTAAATTCATTCCATTCAAGAGGGGCAATAGCAACATCAATTTGTGTAAACATAATACCATACTTATCTGAAGGTGCCGCCGGAAAAATATCCCAGTTTTTGTGTTTACTTCCTCGAGTTAAAATCCTTTCATATGAGTCCCAAACATCTTGTTGCCAATCACCTTCCTGTCCAGGTTCTAAAGGAGGACGACCATAAAACCCCCATCTAACCTTCTGAGGTCCTACTTTCGCGTTCACACTCATCACAACATTTGGGATTTGCTTTACATCCTGCTCGTGGTGAATCCCTCCCACCCAACCAATACGACAAGGTGCTTTTTTAGGCTGTCGGAACCGAGGGTACCTCCAACATTCAAGGTCGAAGTCTATAGCGTTTTTTATAACAACTAAAGTACCTCTAACGTACTCCGACACTCTTTCTGCAAACTTACGTTGTGTAACCGAGACAAGGTCTGAATTGTGGTAAATTACTTTTGTAAGCTCTCCTAACTTATTCTTTTTGTACATACCTTCTAACCTATGACCTGCATAAAGTTCTGTTAGTAAATCATCTGTATCGTAATGAACAAACTTACCTAACTCTTTCGCCTTCTTAATCAAAGCTATCATGTAATGAGGACCTATGTTAGATATATTTTGAGTGAATACTATATCCGCCCATTTCATATCTTCCAACATAGCATCTTCTTCGGGAGGAGTCTTAGTCTCTTCATCCCAATCTAAAGGGTTAAGATTTACCCGAACTTCTACCTCATCAGGAAACTTTTCTTGGAGTTTCTCCATAGGCATAATAATTCGGTAGTAACTACAACCCCCGTAATTGGCGGGAACCGCGAGAATCTTTATTTTCTCGCGGTTCTCTCTTCTAAGTTCTAACTTAGTCATTAAGTTCCTAGACCCTTCAAGTGAGATAGGTAATCTTCTTCTTCAGAACCTTCGGTCTTTTCAGGAGATGTCGTAGTTGCTTTAACAGCTTCTACAACGTCATCCCCTGTAATTTCCATAGACATTCTCTTCAAGTCCTCATACGTGGCGACTTTAACAAGACCGTGAACATCATGCAACTCATCCATCCACGTTGCAACCTCTGAATCCGACCCTGCGGAAGACTTATTAGGTTTCGGCGCAGATTTATCATAGTTAGGCCATTGTCCAGATTTGTCCTTTACGATTTTAAAGTCATTACCGTCAGTTAGACTTGTAATGTCTCCGTAATCTTCATCAAAGAAGCAATCTAAAATCTTACTGAATAGTTTTATACCTACCGATAAGATTTTCACCTCTCCTGTTTCACGCTCTACAGCGTTGAGATAGAAACGCTTACGCGCCTTAATCTCACGGGCAATTGCCATATTACCTTCGTCTTTAGTGTTCCAAAGTTTGAAACTTAAATCACATAAAGGGCAGTTATCCCCTTTTACTTTTGGGCAGTGATGATTCTTTTCATTAATGCGGTGGATGCCTGTTTCAGCGTAGAACTCCTGCTCCTCATTTTTTGAAGGGAGAATACGTACAGTCGTTGTACCTTCTTCCATCATTAGAAACTTCTTAAGGAAGTCAGAGTTTTCGCCCGTGCCCACACGATTGATTTGATTATACTTTTGCTTTAGTGCGTCGATATTTACCATAGTTTTGTTTTATTGTTGTTGTTGTTGTGCTAGTTTATTCTAGTTAATGTATTAAAGCTCGTGAAGCTTAGTTTCTGCGCGTTTATTTGCGGAAATTTGAATTAGCATAGACTGTTGATGGTCTAATGCGCTTACTAAATTTCTAGAAAGATTATATTTGTTCTCGGCTGTTAGCACCGCTACTCTCATATCAATAAGGTCGGGAACAGACAAAATGTAACTATTTAATGCAGCTTGCGTAGGCTTAACTCCTTGAGCTGTAAGTTCCTCTCTTCGTCGCTCCATTACAGTTGCTTCAGAGCCTTCTAGCTGAAGTGCTTTTAAGTCCTTAACCTTTTTTGCGTAAGATTGTACGGACGCAAAAAATGCGTAAGTTGCTGCTAAAGTAATTAAAGTTTTAGATAAATCAGATTCTTCAATTTGAAGATACTTCTTAGATATTTCTAAATACTGGTCTTCAATATTTTCATATACGTCTGTAATGTCAGTGCTATTCATTGCTAATTAGAAAATCGAAAAGTTCAGGGTTTAACCCTTGTAGTAGTTGAAACATATTAGATGTGATGTGTGTGATAAACTCGTTCGTTATTGTAGGCATTTCATCATCATCTCCTAACCCAAACATGTCAAAGCCAACATGTAGAATTTCGTGAAGTAAAGTACCTTTGTAGTCAGTTAACTCTTGGAAAGGGTCAACAGTAATTGTATTTTTGGAAAACTCAACACACCCATATAACGATTCTTTTTCTAGGGAGGCTTGAACAATCTGAAAAGATTTATACCCTATATTTAACGTCATAGGATGTGTTGGTTTTTTGAATTTTTTAGGTGTCATTATTTTCTCTGTGATATAACCAGACGTTGATAATCAATGTCTGTAGGTATTATGAAGCGTGCTCTTCCATTTCGGGACTTGATAATATAAGACCTTGCTTGCCCTTGGTCAAACTCTTCTTCAGTTTGGTTTACGGAGAATACGAGGTCGCAAACACGAGTCTTCCCGTAGGAATCAGCTAACTCTGTGTCTGTAATAAGGGTTACTTTTTTACCTTCTCTATTTGTTTGCGTTGCTGTCCAAAGAAGGCAGTTGTGTTCAATCGCTAATCCTCGTAGCTCTTGAGCTAACCGCTCTTGGGCTTGGTATTCTGCCAAATTTGAGTCTGTTTGTAGCAGCTCGAGGTAGTCAAGGATAATTACGTCAGGTACAAAATCTTCGTAGTTTTGGATTTGTACAAGGTAAGACCTTAAAGTGTTCACAGTAGCTCTTTTAGTAGGAAACTCTTTAATTTTAATGTTTCCTCTGTTAGGAGCTTTGGATGTAATTTGGTCAAGCCTGTCTTTTAAATCACCTCCTCTGTGCTTAAGTTCTTCTTGGCGGATACGTGTAAAAATACTATCGAGTCTCTGAGCTACGCGGTCTTCCGACATCTCTAAAGAGACAAAAAGAACATTTTGACCATCCAAACAAGACCTTGCAGCTTGATTAGCTAAGTAAAGAGATTTACCAACTCCGGGAGGGGCAACTACCATAGCTAATTCCTTTACTGCCATGCCTCCTTCTAGTGCTTCATTTAAGGATGGAAATATTGTTCGGTGTTTAGCGTCAACTGAATCTTCATCTACCCGTGAAATTCTATCCTCTATAGATGAGAAATAATCTATCCCTAAATCAACATTACGACTTACTCTTAAAGCTTCACGCATTAAAGGTTCTATCTCCGAAAAATTCTTCTTCTTTACAAGTTCTGCGGAGCGTATAATCGCTTCTTTCATCGCCTGTTCTTTTGCAAAACCTTCTACCAAATCAAGTAGATAGTCTTCATTATTTAATGAAGACTCATCCAACTCATTGATGTGCTCAAGTTCCTCTTTAAAATCAGAGAACAGTTCATTTGGGGATTTAACCCTTTTAACTTCTTCTAATATAAATTCATCATGTGGAAGTTTTCCGTACTTCTTGTAGTAATCCACGATGATTACATACATCTTCTGGTGTGACGGAAATTCAAAGTAGTCTGGTGAAATCATAGGCATTACCTGTACAAGAAAGTTCTTGTCAGATTTTGCTAGAAACACAATCCCTCTTTGGATGTTATCAGATAGTTCATATTTAGCCATTACTATATTAAAGTCAACTTCTCTCTAAAAACGACCAGTACTTCCAAAACCTCCGTCCCCACGAGAAGTTTCTTCTTCGAAGAACTCCTCCTTCGTTACAGAGTATAGACTTACGTCCGGAATTTCATTTATTACAATTTGGGCAAATCTTTCACCTTTACTTAATTTAAAGGATTGGTAGTTTGCAGCGTTCCGAAGGGCAACCATAATAGGTCCTTTATACCCTGCGTCTATAGTTCCAGGGGCGTTAGGGATTAACAACCCTTTCTTTGCGAACGAACTTCTAAGCCTTATCTGACCCTCAAACCCGGGAGGAACGTCTATACGCAGTCCAATATCTATCAATTTGGTCTCACCCCCTTGAATGTACACCGTTTCATTAGCATACAAATCAAAACCCGCATCAGAGTCGTGTTTGAATGCGGGGTCAGGGTTTGTTGATGTATTATAAAATCTAATTTTTACCATTATTTTGACCTCGCTCTATCGGGGCGGGTTACTATTTCTACGTCTTCCGCAGATAAATTTTTCGCGGCGTCTTGATTCAGTTTTTCTGCTGATTTTTTTCTAGCGTGTGCGTCCTTCTGAGATACTTTTTTACACCTTCCTTGTTTTTCAAGTACGTCGATGTTCATAGACATTTTTGAGTAAGGGGATGCACCTGTTTCGCCTTTAAGGGCTTCAGAGGTGTTTTCAACTTCCTGTTCCATCCACGCTTTTTCAGTTTGCTTCTGTCTTCCTTCAGTATACCTTTCTTTTAACCCAATTCCATGTGCGTTAAATGTTTGCCCTTCAGCTGTTCTATAGCAAAGATTTCCACATTCAGCATGCTCTTGAGGTTCTTTATAATACTCCATAGACACGAATTCATCAAAGACGACCTCGCAGGAAGTGCACTCATAGTTATACATCGGCATTATATTTCACACACTCCATCTACACAGGTCTCGATAGAAGAGGCTAACTCTTGAACCTTTCCTGAAGTTATTAACTCTTGCAAGTCAATTGTAGTATGGTCAACGGTTTTAAGAGGTTCGTTACCTCTTGAACCTGCCCTGTAAAACGTAACACCTTTTAAGTCGTGTGCATAGTGAAGTAAATCTTCATATAATGTTTCAGGCTTATACTCAGTAGGTAAATTACACGTTTTAGATACGGCAGAGTCGATGTATTGTTGTACTACCGACTGCACCTTCATGTGTTCCTCTGGTGAGACGTCATACGCACCCACGCAGTGTTTCAAGTCTCGCCCTCGCAGATACATCTCTTTAAACAAAGGGTCTATAACGATATTTTCATTAAACACTCCAGGTGTAGAAGTTTTCCACTTACGCATGTATACAGGTGCAAAAATAGGCTCCAGTCCTGTAGAGACACCTAAAACCATACTAATAGTTCCTGTAGGGGCTACGGTAAGCATTACCGCATTTCGAAGCCCGTTCTTTTTAATATCAGCTCTTATTCGTGGAGGTAGAGTCTTCATAAACTTTTCCTCTTTTAGTTTGGTAAAATCATATTTTGGAAAACTTCCCTTTTCACGAGCAAGGTACATAGACGCTTTATAAGCTTCATTCCTGATAGTCGCGAAAAGCCTTTCTAGGAATTCCAAACATGCTTCTGAGCCATACTTAAATCCTGCTTTGATTAAGAAATAATGAAGTCCAGTAACACCGAGTCCGATTCTACGACTTCTAAGACCTACATCTTCACATTCCTGAATTGGGAATGTATTCGCAGTTAAAACATTATCCAGGAATCGAACTCCTACCCGTACAGTTCTAGCCAATCTACGGTAG
>Ga0181372_1000318_pt1 | contig 11781 bp, 13 predicted proteins | sample LowvirmetaG_5_FD_130161 | JGI IMG/M metagenome (GOLD analysis project Ga0181372, IMG submission 130161) | Marine viral communities from the Subarctic Pacific Ocean - Lowphox_08 viral metaG | ecosystem: Environmental > Aquatic > Marine > Oceanic | place: Subarctic Pacific Ocean | collected...
CATTGCCTATGGATTTCACCGCAATATGCTGGCGATGAAACCGGTTGGCATCGTATCGTGCCTTTTGGGTATCGCCTACGGATTAGTGATTGCAAAAGTTCTGCAGGTAATACCGCCCCATTTTGTCCCGGCACATCTTGCAGAGCCGGGGCTTGCCGCAGGCTTGACGTTGCTTACTTCTATGGCGTTACTTGCTGGCTGGCTATTGTATTTCGATAAGAGCGCAGTTAGGCGAATGGGGTTCGTTTATGCAGAACGCCTGTTTGAGTGCTTGCCGATTTTGCCTTCTTCAGCACCATTGGAATGGGTCTCAACACCAACTAGAGACTGAGGTTCGAGTCAATCTCCAGACAAGCCATTTGGCTCGACTCGAGCTTTAGCTTGCAGAATTATTTGGTTCGGTACGGGACGTTTCCTCGTAGCGGGCCGCAGCGTGATTATGTCTGAGATCCGAAACTACGGCGATCAATCTATTGACCGGCTCGGCCAATCGCTTCGGTAGTACACGGTGCTCGGAAAAGATTTTTTCATTGGCGATCCATCGCTTCGCAACCCAGACATCGTCTTCGGGGTGATTATTGTCAACACCGTTGCAATACTTATAGCCAACAAGGGCATCGGTATGCGATAGCAGGATACGCGCCATGGTCATGTGGAAACGGTGCGCCTGAAGATCTGCTGGCCCCTTGGGGCGAGGAAGGGTCAAGCGGAGACATTTCTGATCATTAAAGTCCTTCCAATCAGGACCGACGACCTGCCCGGCACGCTCCAGCATCTTGCGGGCCTGGTCGTTCTTACCGTTGACTATCGCCACAGCAACCGTCCCTTTCGGATACTCCAGCTTTTCGGCCAGGAGATTCATCCAGCTCACCAGCTTGTTCAGCGTTTTATCGTCGGCAAACACGAGGAACTGATGGCGCTGATCGTCGTCGAGAAACGCCGGCAATTGCGCATAGAGTGGGTATAGCAAGTCATGGATATAGATGTAGGTCTGTCGTCGCCCTTGTTCATGGTTACGGGTGGTTGCCGTCAACACTTTCTGTGCCCATTTCGGAGTAAGTTCGGGCAGGGTCATTTCGGTGATATCGATGGAGATGAGTGGGAAGCCGAGAGACTTTCCGATCAGCGCCTTCCGACCGTCAAAGGCGTGGCCAAGTTCGATTTCAACACCGCCAAGCACCATCGGTTCAGCCTGGACCGGCGGTCCAAGCACAGCCACATCGAGCCGGAACTTGCTGCCGAAAGGCGTCTCTAGAGGATGCTCAGTTGCCACTCGGTCGGCGCCAAGCAGCAAGTTCCCCTCCAGCGGATAATCCGATGAATCCAAATCGCTGAACGACCAGGGCATTGCAAGCCCAGCACGCAAGCGCCTTGAGAGCTCGTCCGCGACAAGTTCTTTCGCCCGCCGGTGTTCAGGGCTTTCCTGAATAGCACTCCATCGGTTAGCTTCTTCATCGTCGAAGTGAGCTTTAGGCTTAAAGGTGTGCTGAGTAGGCAGTACTCGAAAATGGGATCGTCGGCGCAATTTGCCATTTTCAAAGGAAGGACTGACCCACGTCACCATTTGCCGCGATCCATCGGAAGAGACCAATGGCCAAAGCTTGCGCGCATGTTCCCGGCTACGGACGTCACGTGCCGCAATCGTGGTCTGGAAAAGCCCTTTCCGGGAAAAAACAACAATCGCCTCGTCCATTGGCTCCCCCTTTACGCAGGCACAGCAGCAAGCCTCGTGACGCCATCCAGCTTGCGGTGAATCAGTGACACCAGCGTCAGGATGTCCAGGGCGTCTTGTTCGGACATCGGCCAATTCGTCTTCGCAGCATGGGCAAGCGGATTGCGTACCGCTCCAAACAGACCGACCAGCAGGTTTGCAAAACCTTTCTGTTCGCTCTTTTCGGACTCCGAGGTAAGTGTCTTTAAGGCAAGAACGGGTTGTTGGCCCGCAAAAGCCTTATTCACAAGGTCAGCACCATCGCCGCTCAGGCCTGAGAGCTGGCGAATCCGCTCGGCGACGCCCTTGGTTGCTTCAAAGACTGCGTGAAAATAGTTCTCTTCCATTAGCTCCGCACGACAGTAGTTCAGGACTTCTGCATGCACAGTCCGACTTTCCAGCGCCGCCTTGAGGCGCCCGGCTCGGGCTCGGGCCTCATCCAGCGTATTGGCCTTATCGGCATATCCAACTTTGCCGTCTTCACGCACGTAGAAACCCGAAAAGGCCAAGACAACATTGAGTTCATCTCGGCGCCACGCGAATGCTCCAGGATTACTGGCATAGCTCACCGGATTCATCGCGCGATTGATGAACATGATGAGATGGTTACCAACCTTATGCTGGTTCTGCGCGCCAGCCAACGCATTGAACAGCCGTTTCCACTTGGTCATGTCTGGGGATGAGTCGGCTACTTGGACCTCTTGTAACAACCGCCCGATCTGCGTGCCAGTCAGACCTTGTGCGGTGTCGGCAAGGACGCGGCAGGCAGCTTCCAGGTGCTGGGAGCTGAACGGGGCAATTTGTGAAGCCACTATCTGTACCTCCGTCGCACATTCATCAGATAATGGCCTGCAAACCCTTGTCGGCGATGACGTTAAGTAGCTTGAGCGCCGGGCCTGCTGGGTGCGTTTCACCCTGTTCCCACTTGCGTACCGTCGAAGCCGTAGTGTGCAGGTGATGGGCGAACACTGGCTGACTGAAATGCAACGCTTCACGCAGACGCTTGATGTCGTCCGCGCTGAACTCGCGCACCGGCGGTGGGCAGATCGCGTCGAATTCACGCATCGTCACTTTGCTGATCGCGCCAGCGTCTTGCAATGCAGCCAGATCACCGCGCAAGGATTCAATGATTTTACTTGTCACAACATACCTCCAATAGAACACCAGCCTGCAATGCCTTCACCAATTCCTTAGCCGACAGCTCTAGAAATACCTTGCCGGCATATTGCAGCGCTTTTTTCTCTTCCCGCGTGATGTTCGACTTGTCGCTTTTCGGGAACCCGTGCAGGAATACATAACGGCGGCCAACACGGGCCGATAACAAGGTGCGGTAGCCACCGCTCTTACCCGCACCAGGGCGAGCTACCCGCTTCTTATAAAGGTGGCCGCCCAAGTCGGCATCAATTAGCCCGTTCTCCATTTCCTGGACCGCCTTGCACAGGGCCGTATCGGACAGTTTCTCGCCCGCTTGCCACCGCGCAAAATCCTTTCGCTTCAAGACATTCATACACATCCACCCCAATAACTATACCCGTAACGGGCATGATTGTCTATCCCTCGCAGGAGCCCCCAATGGTCGCCCACGATCAATAGTCGCACCGCTATTGCGACTATTGAGCGGCAAACCTGTACACCGACCCTGCTCATACTGAGGCTCCCTTGACACGCGGAGCCCCTATAATTGTCTTACGCCGGTTCGCTACGAGTTCGGCCGCCTCACGAACCGGATCATCCTCGGTATGGATGTAGCGCATAAACATGGTCACAGTCTTGTGCGCTGTCAGTACCATACCGACTTTGACTGGAATACCCGAGTTGGCGATGTCTGTGGCCGAGCGATGTCGGATGCCATGCGTGCCGACGTGAGTGACGCCAGCCGCCTTGAGTGTACGGGTCCAGCCGCCGTAATACTCCCCATAGGTCAAGTGGGTGAGCGGGTTACGCGGCGATGGCAGCACATAACGTCCGCCTTCCTGTCGAGGTGCCGTGGAAAGCAGTCGATAGGCTTCCTCGCTCATGGGTTTTGACATACCACCGGTCTTGCTGTCGGGCCAGACCACCCGGCGGTTCTCCAGGTCAATCCATTCCCATTCAAGCAGCACTATTTCAGAACGCCGGGCAGCGAACTCGAATTGCAGACGAATTGCCAGCGGGATGACATAAGGCACTAAGCGTTCAGCCTCAACTTGGTCGAGGTGCTTGAATAGCTTGGCCATCTCTCCGTCAGTAATGAGCCGGGTTGTCTTGCCACCGGTGTACAGCGGAATGTGTCGGCACGGGTTCGAGCCATCCGGGCGGTACCCCCAAATCTCAGCAAGGTTGAACATCTTACGCAGGACGGACAGAGCTTTATTGGCCTCGCCTGGCTTATAATCGAGCTTCTTCATCATTGTCGCCACGTCGGCACGTTTCACATCCTTTACCTTGAAACGACCCAGGATTGGGATGATGTTGCGGTCAATATTGCCTTGGTAGCCCCTCTGAGTACTGGGTTTGTTGCGGTGCCTGGAGTAGTCCTCCATGAACTTCACGCACAGTTCCTTGACGGTGGGCGCTTTGCGCGCTTCCGCCTTGGCAGCTCCTGGATCGCCACCCCGGCGAACATCAGCCAACCAACTCTGCGCCAATGAGCGAGCCTGATCGACCGTCAGTTCTCCATACAGACCCAATGCGGGCTTGCGCCGCTCACCGGCGTTTGTCCGGTACTGGAGCATGAAGACTTTGCGACCGGCAGGCGTGATCTTGCAGAGGAAGCCGGGGACGAGGGTATCACGCAGCTCAACGGGCTGCGTCTGAGGTTTTGCCGCATCGACTGCGGACTTGGTGAGCTTGATCTTAGCCATAGCTGACTCCTTGGAAAGACCCGTTTCCAGGAGCCTGTTAGGAGCCAAGCGGATGGAAGCCGGGTCAAGTTTCGGAAAGCACCGGCATATGATGAATTAGCCTAAGTTATTGATAAACCTGCTGTAGCGAGCTTAGGCGTAGTCCAGCGAAGTACGGTGCTGGAGTCATGGTGAAATAAAAAAACCCCGCGGACTTTCGCCCGCGGGGTCCTCATTGATCGCCTCAGGGATTTCCGGCGGGCGTCGTCAGTTTTTCCATCACCTGGTCCAGCGAGAAACTGGCGGCTTTTTGACGCGGCGGGTATTCCTTGAAGGTCGCCAGGAATTGCGCCACATAATCTTGCGCAGGAACAAGCAGATAAGCCCTGTCCAGCATCCAGTCATAGTAGGTGTTGGAGGTGATCTGGGCGCGCTCGTAGGGATCGCGGCGCAGGTTGAAGATGTAAGGCAAACGCAACTCCACAAACGGCTCCTGCCACGCCTGCAGTGTCTGCGCTACGCGCTGCTCCAGGAACACCAGCTTCCACGCGTTGTAACGCAGAGCCGTCAGGTCACCGTCATCTGAGAAGTAGAAAATCTCGCGACGCGGCCCGGTGTCGGCTTCGCCGGTGAGGAAGGGCAGGAAGTTGTAACCATCCAGGTGCACTTTGTACTTGCGGTTGATCGCGCGGTGCCCCTTGAGCAGTTTCTCCTTCACATCGGGCTCGCCCGCGACTGCCAGGAAGGTGGGCAGCCAGTCCATGTGGTGCATGATGTCGTTGGAAACACTGCCAGCCGGGATCTTGCCGGGCCAGCGCACCGCGGCAGGTACCCGCCAGCCACCTTCCCAATTGGTATTCTTCTCACCGCGGAAGGGTGTCATCGCCGCGTCCGGCCAGGTGTTCATATGCGGGCCGTTGTCGGTGGAGTAGAACACCAGGGTGTTATCTGCCACACCCAGCTCATCAAGCAACGTGAGGAACTCACCGATATGCATATCGTGCTCGATCATGCCGGCGGTGTATTCATCCGCGTGGGGGTACTGCTTCTTCACCATCGCCATTTTTTCGTCGCTGACATGGGTGCGGAAGTGCATACGCGTGCCGCTCCACCAGACGAAGAAGGGGGTATCGGCTTTCACTGCGCGGGTAATGAAGTCTTTCGCCGCAGCAACCGTTTCATCGTCAACGGTTTCCATGCGCCGCTTGCTCAGCGGGCCGGTGTCTTCGATGCGACCGTCAGCATAGGAGCGGATGACACCGCGCGGGCCATATTTTTCACGGAAGGCGGGGTCTGTCGGGTAGTCCTCGTTTTCGGGCTCCTCTTCCGCATTCAGGTGATAGAGGTTGCCAAAGAACTCATCGAAGCCGTGGTTGGTCGGCAGATGCTCATCTTTGTCGCCCAGATGGTTCTTGCCGAACTGGCCTGTCATGTAGCCGTGGTTTTTCAGCAGCCCGGCGATGGTCGGATCCTCTTCCTGCATGCCCAGTTCAGCGCCTGGCAGGCCTACCTTGGAGAGCCCGGTGCGGAACACCGATTGCCCCATGATGAAGGAGGCTCGACCGGCGGTGCAGCTCTGCTCCCCGTAGTAATCCGTGAACAACATGCCCTCATTGGCAATGCGGTCGATGTTCGGTGTCTTGTAGCCCATCAGGCCGCGGGTATAGGCACTGATGTTGGACTGGCCGATGTCATCACCCCAGATCACCAGGATGTTCGGTTTGTCGGCCGCCAGGGCCGAGCCGGTGGACACCGCCACCAGAAACGCAAGGCAAAGCCCGACGCGTTGTATTGATCTGTGCATTGGGTTTGCCTCGCAACTTTTTATTAACAACACCTCAAGCATTACACATTGAGACAAAAGTGCAAGTGCAAGCGCAAATGAGCGACAGATTCGTGAACGTTGGGCGCCCCCGACTAATCGGCCTGAGCGGCCCTGGAGCTTAGTTCGCGGCGCAGGCGCACCGCCTCTTCCAGCATCTTGAAGCGCTCGATGTCCGCCTCGAAGCTGGCGCGAACTTCTTCTACTTCTACATTGCGATCGGCGATCTGGCGGTCGGTTGCGGCCAGTTCCTTTTGCAGGCTGGCGATGGCCTTGAGCCGCGCCTCGTCGACTTCGTAGCCACGGCGCTCGAGATCGGCGGCCTGGGACTGGTAATTCTCGATCTGCTGTTTGAAATTGCGGCGGTTGCTTTTGAGGATGCCCACACGCAGGCGCAGGTCGGCGAGTGCGCGGTCGCGGTGTGCCTCGATGTCCTCGATGGAGCTATAGCGCAGCAGCAGTGTCTGGTCCCACTTGCGCAGCCGCTGCTCTTCACGCGCCGCCGCCTCTTCCAGACGGGTTTGCAGGGTGGCGTCGGCGAGTTCCTCGGGGGTGAGGACCCTGGGCACCACGCGAATGACCGCGCCGCGCTCGTTCAGCACTTCATAGCCGCGCGCGACGAATTCCGGCGGCACGCTGTCATCCACCACGACAACATCCTGGTCATTGCGGTAGCGGTACAGGTTGCCGCCCTGTGCCGTCGCCTGGGCAACCAGGCAAGTGAACAGGGCCCCGCCGACAAGCTGCATGAAGACCGGTCTTTTCATGGCGACCAATATAGAGGTTGCCAGCCGACGCAACAAGTCACACGCCGTAACGTTGTCGGTAGGCGCGCATGGCGGTCAGCACCCCGGTGTAGGCATCGCCCGCCGCCTGCAGATAATCGATGATGTGGCCCATGTTGATGATGCTGAGTACCGGAGTGCCCTGCTCCCGCTCAAGTTCCTGGATGGCAGAGGCTGCTCCCGTGCCGCGCTCCTGCCGGTCGAGACCGATGGCCACACCGGCCAGGCGGGCCCCCGCCGCTTCGATCATGCCGATGACCTCACGCGCGGCGGTGCCGGCGGTAATGACATCGTCGATCACCAGCACACGCCCCTGCAAAGGCGCACCGACCAGCATGCCGCCCTCCCCGTGCGTTTTTGCCTCTTTGCGGTTGTACGCAAAGGGCACGTCGCGCCCGTGGTGGTCCGCGAGGGCCACGGCCGTCGCGGCGGCCAGCGGGATGCCTTTATAGGCCGGCCCGAGCAATACGTCGAATTCTATCCCGGCCTGCACAATGCTCTGGGCGTAGCAACGACCGAGCGTGGCCAGAGCCGCGCCGCTGGCGAACGCGCCGGCATTGAAGAAGTAGGGGCTGACGCGACCCGACTTGAGGGTGAATTCACCAAACTTGAGAACATCGTGACGACGGGCGAGCTCGATGAACTCCTGCTGATATGCGTTCATTTACAACTCCGAGCGGGAGTAAAGGCTGCGAATTGGGCATTTTGGGGTTATGCTTGCCAGACGACGCCGGTATCATGGGCGGCTCCATGATACACGCTCTCTCAGCAAGGGGCCAAGAATGAGGATCATCAGCTTCAGTGCCGACGGCATCCAGAACGCCGCCGGTAACGGATTTTATGACTGGCTGAACGAGCAGGACGCCGATTTCATCTGCATTCAGGATTTGCGCTGCACCGAATACGACCTGCGCGACGATCTCTACTTCCCGCGCGAATACAACGCTTACTTCTACGACCACGTCGATGGCAAGTCCAATGGCGTGGCGGTGTACTGTCGCAAGTTGCCGAAAGCGATCATGACCGGGCTGGGGTTCGCGGACTTCGACATGGAAGGCCGTTACATTCAGGCTGACTACGAAAACCTCAGCGTGGGCTGCCTGCTGGCCCCCTACGCCGAGCCGGGCAACGCCGAGCAGTTGGCGCGCAAGACGGAATTCTACGGACTGCTGCAGAACCACCTGCAGAAGGTTCGCAATAAGCGCCGCGAGTTCATCATCTGCGGTAACTGGCACCTGGCGCACACCGCGGCTGATGTGCAGGATACCGAACGCAACAGCACCGTTCCCGGCTTCCTGGCCGAAGAGCGGCAATGGATGGACGAACTGCTCGATGGCGGTTACGTGGACGCATTCCGGGAAATAAACTCAGACCGGGATGAGTTCAGCTGGTGGCCAGAGGGTGAGCCTGGCAGCAACGGCTGGCGCACTGACTTCCAGGTCATTTCCAAGGGCCTGAAGTACGCCGTGGATTACGGCGCCATCTACAAGGCGCGGGTGTTTTCCTCCCACGCCCCGGTCATCATGGATTACGACATCGAGGTCTGAGCCGCGTCAGCCTGCCAGCGCCTGTTTCTGGGCGGCAAACAGTTCGCGTATGCCGCTCTCTGCCAAGTCCAGCATGGCGTTCATCTCACTGCGCTGGAACGGCTGCCCCTCGGCGGTCCCCTGCACCTCAATAAAACCGCCGTCCTCGCCCATCACCACGTTCATATCAGTGTCGGCGCGGGAGTCCTCGCGGTAGTCCAGGTCCAGTACCGGCTCACCCTGGAATACACCCACGGACACCGAAGCCACCATCTGCAACAGCGGATCAGTGGTAATCAACTTCTTGCGTTGCAGGTGGTTCAGGGCATCGACCAGCGCCACACAGGCACCGGTAATGGCCGCCGTGCGCGTGCCGCCGTCGGCCTGGATCACGTCGCAGTCGACGGTGATGGTGAACTCACCCAGCTTTTTCAGATTGACCGCCGAGCGCAGTGAACGACCAATCAGGCGCTGGATTTCCAGTGTGCGGCCGCCCTGCTTGCCGCGGCTCGCTTCGCGATCCATGCGCGACCCGGTAGAGCGCGGCAGCATGCCGTACTCGGCGGTCACCCAGCCACTGCCGGTGCCCCGCAGAAACCGCGGCACGCCCGGCTCCACCGAGGCTGTGCAGATGACGCGCGTGGCGCCGAATTCGACCAGCACCGAGCCTTCGGCGTGACAGGTGAAATCGCGGGTGAGGGAAACGGTTCGCAGGTCGGCGGGCGCGCGGCCGCTGGGTCGTTGCATGAGGTATCTCCAATAGGGTGGCGCGCCAGTATACGCGAGCCGCAGGCCGCATGCAGAGCATGCGCAACACTGGCTGCAATTGGCTGCAGGTATGACCGCCATAAGCAACGCCGGTGTGAGCCTTCCGCAGAGGCTGCTAGACTGCCCGCTCAAACAGTCAGCGAGGCCGGCAAGTGGCAGAGATTTACAGCATGACCGCATTCGCCCGGGAGAGCGCCAGCGTGGGTGACGGTGAACTGACCGTCGAGGTGCGCACCGTAAACCACCGCTATCTCGACTGCAGCTTCAAACTGCCCGAGGCGCTGCGCAATGTTGAAACGCGGCTGCGGGAGCGCGCCACAGCGCACCTCGCGCGGGGCAAGCTCGACTGCCAGTTTCGCTTTCAGGCCGGCAGCGCGCAGGCCGCTACGCTGGAAATAGACCGCGCCCGGCTGCAGCAGGTGCTCGACGCCACAGCCGAGCTGCGCGCCCTGCTGCCCGACGCGCAGGCCATCAATCCTCTGGAACTGCTGCAATTTCCGGGTGTATGCGCCACCGCGCAGACGGATGAGGCGGCGCTGCTTCAGGGCGCCACTGCGCTATTCGAGGCCGCACTCGCCAGCCTGCTGGACAACCGCGCCCGGGAGGGGGCCAAGATGGCGGCGGTGATTCGCGAGCGCCTGACGCAGGTGGAAGCCGCTACCCTTGCCACGCGGCAGTTGGTGCCCGCCCTGCGCGAACAGCAGCGTACCCGGCTGCAGGCGCGCCTGGCCGAGCTGCAGGTCGAGGTCGATCAGGGCCGCTTGGAACAGGAGCTGGTGTATCTGGCACAGAAGGCGGATGTCGACGAGGAGCTGGACCGCCTGCAGGCCCATATCGGCGAGGTGCAGCGCACGCTGGATAAAGGGGGGCCCTGCGGGCGCCGGCTCGACTTCCTCATGCAGGAGCTGAACCGCGAGGCCAATACCCTGTCCTCGAAATCCATAGCCAGCAGCAGCACCCACACCGCGGTGGAACTCAAGGTGCTGATTGAGCAGATGCGGGAGCAGATCCAGAATATCGAATAATCCGGTGGCGGAAGCCACCCCACTTACACCACGCAGCGTGTAAACTGCATTCGTACCTCGCACGCAACAAGGACAGCCGCAGCTCATGAAAGGCACCGGAACCCTGTACACCGTCTCCGCACCCAGCGGTGCCGGCAAAACCAGCCTGGTTAATGCCCTGTTGGCCCGCAGCCCGGCGCTGCAGGTCTCCGTGTCGCACACCACCCGCGCCCAGCGCCCCGGTGAACAGGACGGCGTCAACTACCATTTCGTCGATGAAGCAACGTTTCTGGGCATGCTGGAAGAAGCCGAATTTCTCGAGCACGCGCGGGTCTTCGGCAATCTCTATGGCACCTCCCAGGGCTGGGTGGAAACACAGCTCGCCGCGGGTACCGACGTCATTCTGGAAATCGACTGGCAGGGCGCCGCCCAGGTCAAACGCCTGCTGCCCAACACCTGCGGCATTTTCATTCTGCCACCCTCGCGTGAGGCGTTGGAGCAGCGCCTCACGGGCCGCGGCCAGGACGACCCCGCCGTGATTGCCAGCCGCCTCGCAGAAGCAGTGGAGGAAATGTCGCACTATGTGCAGTCCGACTACCTGGTGGTCAACAATGACTTCGAGACTGCCCTCGCCGAGCTGGAAGCCATCGTACTCAGCCACCGCCTGCAAACACCGCGCCAGCAACAGGCCCTCAGCGAGTTGCTGCAGGGACTGCTGCAACCCTGACTCGGCGCACACTGCCGTATTATTCACACCGCCACACGGCGCCAGCGCGCTATACACTCCGGGGGTGTATCCGGGTATAATTGAGGGTTCGTTCACCCTGACAGGAATCACCAGCACATGGCACGCGTAACCGTAGAAGACTGCCTTGAAAACGTCGACAACCGCTTCGAACTGGTCATGGTCGCCAGCAAGCGCGCCCGCCAGATCGCCACCGGCGGCAAAGACCCCCTGGTCGAGGAAGAGTCGGACAAGCCCACTGTGATCGCGCTGCGCGAAATTGCCGAAGGGCTGATCAATTCCTCCATCCTCTCGCGTGAAGAAGAGCGCGACGCGGAAGAGGAGCTCGCTGAAGTCATGGGGTCTCACGAGTCGCTGTAATGGCTCGGGCCTCCATGGTAAGCAGGTAACACAACATGCAGACCATAGACGCCCTCGACTCCACCCTGCGCAGCTACCTGAACCCGGCGCAGGCGCAGCAGGTGCGCCGCGCCTATTACTTCGCCGAGCAGGCACATTTCGGCCAGATCCGCCGCAGCGGTGAGCCCTACGTCACCCACCCCCTGGCAGTAGCCGGCATCCTCGCCGACATGCACATGGACCATCAGAGCCTGATGGC
>Ga0181372_1000319_pt1 | contig 11754 bp, 19 predicted proteins | sample LowvirmetaG_5_FD_130161 | JGI IMG/M metagenome (GOLD analysis project Ga0181372, IMG submission 130161) | Marine viral communities from the Subarctic Pacific Ocean - Lowphox_08 viral metaG | ecosystem: Environmental > Aquatic > Marine > Oceanic | place: Subarctic Pacific Ocean | collected...
ATTAAATCCCCCAGACCAGAAGAGTTTACAGTAATTATGTCTCCTAAACCAGAAGAGTTTACAGTAATTAAATCCCCCAGACCAGAAGAGTTTACAGTAATTATGTCTCCTAAACCAGAAGAGTTTACAGTAATTAAATCCCCCAGACCAGAAGAGTTTACAGTAATTAAATCCCCCAGACCAGAAGAGTTTACAGTAATTATGTCTCCTAAACCAGAAGAGTTTACAGTAATGAGGTCTCCTAAACCAGAAGAGTTTACAGTAATTATGTCACCTAAACCTGAACCCGTAATATTAGATAAATTATAATCATTAACTCCGCTTGTGTATAAGGCACTAACACCCGTGTCTCCCATTAGGGGGAAAGCCTCGATATCGTTACCACTGACGTACATCAAGTTTCTTAATGCACTAACCTCTCCCACGCCATCGGCGGTATAGCCCAAGTCACCCTGGTTAATCCATTGGGTTAGGGAGTCCGGATATACAATACGCGCCTCAACACCAATTCGCCCAGTAGCTGTCTGCCTCATCGGTTGCCACCTATCCCCAACCATAATAGCGTGAGTCATAAGCCCGCTACCATTAATAGAGGAGAGACCAGAAGTGTCTAGTCTAGAGAAATTTGTTGGATGGTTCGTTGCTCCACCAGACTCACCGGCTACGACAGGTAAAGCGACACGCATGGCGGATACGGCGGGAGTCTCGGTATGGTTAACCCGCACGTTGTCCAACCAAGTCCCAATGTGCCCTTTAATAGTAGATGAAACATTAAACAGACCTGCGGAAGTGTGATATAAACCACCCGATACGTTGTTGAATCCTTCTTCTAGATGGTCATCCAAAGTGCCTTTAATAGCATTAGTGTCCGCATCTATGTCATCTAAATAATCAGTTCCAGTTTTAATTTCATCTAAATAATCAGTTCCAGTTTTAATTTCATCTAAATAATCAGTTCCAGTTTTAATGTCATCTAAAACACTGTCTATAGTATCCAATTTACCTTCAATACTATCTAACTTTGCCATATGAAGGAGGTCAGTGACACCGGATGTAACTAAAGCAGATACTGTTTTGCCTCCGATAGAGGACGTATGAACCGTGCCCCCTATATTGACATCCCCAAATTCAATGTTATCAACACTCAGAACGGCGTCTGTTAAAGCTCTAACAACAGGGACATTCGCAGTAGCCCCAGCCACGGTCATCGAGGAAGTGGGTCCAGCGGATACAACTAATTGACCATCTACGACACCAGCAACTCCACCAATGGTATGGGGGTCACCCAATACAATAATCTGGCGATGGTCCGTTCCATCCCCCGGTCTGACTGTATCAACTGGTGTTCCTCCAACCTTATCTGGGTCGATTACCGATGATACATCAATCGAGTCGTTGCTGCCTGGAGCCATAGGTTAAGATAATGTGTATATCAGTGTGAGGTAATTATTACCGCCGACGCCGAGCTCCGCCGTTTTAATTGTGTCTAATGTTACCCCGTCCGGGAATTCTACCGGGACAGCTAATCTGACGAATTGAGGTCCTGGTAAGGAAGACTGCACCCTTATCTTATTCACGGATTCTCCTGTATTTCTCAAACCGGCAACTAAAGACTGAGAGTTGCTATTTCCAGCGGTGGCGGCAGCCCACCCCCACAAAAATATCGTTCTTCCGTTAGTGGGAGCCGCTATAACAGGATGGAGTTCTGAGGTAGTGATACCATTCTTCAAAGCAGAACACATAGTCAGACAATGACCCGTTTCGTATGCAGTTAAAGGAGTTCCCGAAAAAACTCCCATATCATTTCCCCAATTTACTGTATCGTTAACCATTAGTCATCCCTCTGAGTGTAAAATATTAGAGCCCAACACTCTCTAGACCCTGCTCCAGCCAAGCTATCAAACTGTAATCCTTTTCCAGTTGTAATTTTTATAGGGATTTCAAGATTCAGGAAGAACGGTCCTTGTAGGTTGCATACCCCCGCCATCAGCTCAGTTCCATCAGAATCCTCCAAGAAACCCCCAAATGCTGCGGAATTATCCGTTGTTAGGTTCATTCCCCAAATGTAATAGGTTCGACCAGCGACTGCCGGTAGAAGACCGTAATCACTGGTTCCTGTTATCTCAACGGAGGTTGTGCTGAGACTGCCGTAATTTCGGACGTTCTGATTAGAATCCTTAAGAGTAAATCCATAACCTCCTCCGAGTGCTGGTGTAGTATCGTTTGCCATAATATTATATAGTTAAATCCATCGAGCAATCCCTAGGATACTTATATCCTACTAGAGCATCCGCTTCCCGGACAGGAATTATGTCCACATACGGATATTCCTGTTGAGCAAGAGTCTTTAAAGTCTTCTTCTTGGTTCCGATATTAACTATACCCGTCAAATCAAGTTTTATTGCTTTTAGAATCTTACCCGCTATTATATCTACCCAATCAGCGTTAGTAAATACGGGGTGAAACACCTTTGTTAGTGCATTTTTCCCCCAAGTTCCACGAGATTTAAATGACGTACGGATTACCATATCATTAGGTCTAGCAAAACTCTCTCCTGCTAATTTAGTAAAAGCATACATTCCCATAGGCTGTACCGCCGCGTAATCGCTAGAAATGTACACAAGTTTAGCTTGGTGCATGCGAGAAAGCTGTGCTACGTTGAGGGTACCTACAATGTTAGTGTCGATAACGTCCCCTCTTTCCCTCTCCGCTCCCGTCACGTCCGTGTAAGCGGCGCAATGAATAACTAGCTCAGGGCTCCAAGTACTTAAATACTGCGGATAAGACTTTTTCGTGATATCCCAGACAGAAGAAGAAGGAGTGGATAAATCCGCTCCTTCAGCCTCTAATAAAGGTATAAGTTCTTGTCCTAGCCTTCCATTAGCTCCTGTTAGAAGTACCCTGCAGCCCTTTAGCTTCATCTTTTAAGTATCCCTCCAAACATTGATATACTCTTTCTCCTAGAAACCCTTCTACCTTTTTACAATTAAGCCTATAAACTTTATCGTGACCAAGTCTATCTTCCACGGGAACACGTTTAACTTTAGTGCCTAAACACTCACCAATATAGTTCACGAGCTCAATATTCTTGTAATGGTACCCGGAACCAATGTTATAAATCTCGTCCTTAACATTGGATAATACTAGCTCTAAAATGATTTCTACATTATCATCTACATGAATCCACTCACGCGACTGAAGACCATCCCCATATACCGGAACGTCCTTATCGTTTGCTATGGAATCAAAGATTGTTGGGAGGAATTTTTCTTTATGCTGTCCTGGTCCAAAGTTGTTGCAGCTTCTCGTAATAATGTAAGGGGTTCCAAAGGTACGAGCAGCCGCCTGTACTAACAGGTCAGCCGACGCTTTCGAGGCTGAGTAGTATGAACTAGGGCGAAGTCTAAAAGACTCATCCGCATACTGTCTTCCTCTTAGGTCGTACATGTCCCCATAAACTTCATCCGTTGATATTTGAATAAACTTCTTAACAGTACCTCCTCCACACTGCAACAAATTAAACACTCCCTCAATATTACTTCTAATAAAAGGTTTGCCGTCGGTGATGGAGTTATCAACATGGGACTCTGCCGCAAAGTTAACCAAATAAGTAGCACCTTTTAAGTCTTCGCAAGTAACGTCACAGATATCTTTAGACAAGAACCTAAATCTGTCGATATCCTCCTTAATCCTGTCCGGGATTCTATTGAAATCAGCGGCATAAGTTATACTATCGATAACCAGTATTTCATAGTTAGTCTTATCATATACTGCCTTAACAAAGCGAGAGCCGATGAATCCATAGCCCCCCGTGATAATTATTTTTTTATTCTTTTGCATCTTCGTAAAATTTAAATGTTGCTCTTGCCAGAGATTCAGGCGTACCACAATCAATCCATGTACCTCTAATCTTACAGGACTCTAGCTTGCCATCTCCTAAGTACATTTTGTTTAGGTCCGTAACCTCTAATTCACCGCGCTGTGACGGTGCCAATGAACGAATCTTATCGAACACTGTATTATCGTACATATACAGCCCTATAACAGCTTCATTAGAAGGGGGGTTAGTAGGCTTCTCAATAATATCTTCTATAATGGTTCCTGTATCATCAAACTTAATCACGCCGAACCTTTCCGGGTCGTCAACTTCTTTAGTAAAGATAACAGCCCCGTCCAAATCATTGTAATGGGAAACAGCAGTAGTGATATCATCAGCAATGATATTATCACCAAGAACGACAGCACAACTGTCACCCCCAACAAATGTTTCTGCCATAGCGAGCGCATCCGCGATGCCTCCCTCGCCTTCCTGATAAGCGTAGCTGAGTCTCTCCAGTCCAAAATCTTCTCCGTTTTTTAATACTTTAATAAAATCTCCCGCGTGTTGTCCGCCTGTTACTACCATAATATCTGTGATACCTGCCTGTGCCAAAGATTGGATAGGGTAGTAAACCATAGGCTTGTCAAACACTGGAAGCAGGTGTTTGTTAGTAGCGTATGTAAGAGGGCGCAACCGAGTTCCGAGTCCCCCTGCTAGTACGATTCCTTTCATAACATGTTATAGCAAAAACAATTAAAAAAGGACACAAGTTTTACTTGTGTCCTTTAATATAATTCCAGTACTTACTAGCTGTTATACCACTTGGTAATATTAGGCTTCTTGTATGAACGGAAACAGTTTTTCGCGAACTTACCCGCACGGCGGATAGTTACACGCTCTTTAGTTGCGTTGGTCCAAGGCTGGTTACGAACCATATTCCACTCTTTACGAATCTGCCCAATTTGTTTGGGTGTCATATAATGAATGTTAAACCCACGAAGAACGTGCTGATTCTCAGTAGTAATCAACACACGTGGGGACTTATCGCTAGACGCGGTTTTGTAGTTAAATTTTTTATCTTTCATGTTTTACCTTTGTTCGGAGGGTTGTTTTACCTCGTTACATATTATTATAGCACTTTGGGGGCAGTTTTGACCCTAAATTTGGTAAAACTTAAGTCCTTTACTCATCAGACTTTGCGGTCGACCGGAGCCATTCTACGTCTTTAGCCATCTTCCCGGTGTCCACTCTGAGCTGAATTAATTGTTCTCTAATTTCATTCAAAGATTTGGATGTACCGTCCTCTAATACAGCAACCCGGTTCTCAATCTCCGCCAGCCTCTGTGCAGTGATGCCAAACGTAACTCCCACCGAAATCAAAGATAACGATAAAGTTATAATGTTCGCTATAGAAAAGCGAAGGGGGGCGTTTGTTTTAGATGTCATTTTAATCCTTGAAATTTATTTTTAGAAAATACCGGAGAAAATACTGTGTCTGCATTGCCCTCTAGTATCTTATCAGCTACCTGTAAGGTTATATTATTTTTAATAAAACGCTTGATGTTCCTCGCCCCAAAGTCCTCCGAAAAGGATTCTTCGACAACCCAATCCACGAGCTTCTTCGTAACTCGTATAGGGAGATGTTTCAGATTAAGACGAGCAATATGCTTAGCGTCATCTTTATTTAGGGTGTTGAAGTACACAATAGAGTCTAGTCTATTAATAAATTCCGGAGAAAATGTATCCTTGAACGCTTCTTCCACCTCAGCCCGGGAATCTGCATATGACATCTTCTCAGCACCAAATCCCATCGCTTTTCTATTTACGACATCTTTAACACCCACATTACTAGTGAATAAGATGATGGTATTAGTGAAATCCAGAACCGTGCCATGTGAATCGGTAATTTTGCCCTCGTCTAATAAGCCTAGTAAGAGATTATGTAATTTGTCAGATGCCTTCTCTATCTCATCAAACAGTAGAATCCATTGAGACGACTTCTTAGCGCACTCAGTAAGGATTCCCTTTTCATTATGACCGATATACCCTGGAGGGCTTCCGATGAGCTTAGCGTACTCGTGTGAGCCTGAGTACTCGGCACAGTTTACCTTCAGTAACCTCTTATCCGTGCCTAAGTAACACTTGGCTAGTAACTTGCCTAATTCCGTCTTTCCTACTCCTGTAGGTCCGATGAAAAACATTGAAGTGGAGCCTTCCAATCCTGAGGACATTAATTTAATGCACTTCACAACCTCTGATACCGCAGAATCCTGACCGACTAAAAAACTTTTAATTTTCCTTTCAATCTTCTCCACCTGCGGAAGAGTTAGACCTGAAACGGATACGCCAACCTCAGATTCGTCCTCAAATCCATCATTAAGAGTTTTGTTTAAAAGCTCTATAGAAAATCCAGGATAAACTTCACATACACATTCAAACAATGCTTCGTGAGTTCCTTCCCCGTTTCCCTTAATTAAAGTCTCATGCTTATCAACCAGCAAACTAATCATGTAGTTAACGTAATTAGTTATTTTGAACTTAGGGCTTTTAACTTTTCCTCTAAGCTCCTCTACAATAACTAGGCATTCCTTTTCAGACAACTTTTTAATCTTAATGAAGTTGTCGATAACGGGGCTATAAAGTATGTATGGGTCGTTCATTTTTGGAGTTGTTCAAACGAGAATTCGTCTGGTTTTTTATCTTTCATTTCATGTTGGGTCATCTTCAGCATCATGTCCAGTACTTTAACTACCTTATCATTTGAGCTTTGAGCTAAATCCAAGGCTTTAGACATTTCAGCTTTCGCCTTGTCATCCTCTGGATTATTTTCGACCATTTTCAAGAAATACTGAAACATCTCTAACGCTTTTTGCCTGTCCTGCTGGCAATCTTTCATAACCTCCTTCGCTATCTTCTGAACACGCGTTTCAGAAAAATATGAGCGCTTAGGGATATAATTTCTTGCCATTAGTCTAGGTCTTTTCGTCGTTTCTTTCCGTCCTTCATTTTACGGGTGGCGTAGCCCTTCTTTCCAGCGTCTTCGGTGGAAGTAGGGGCTTTCGCAGGACCGTGTTTAACTTTAGTCCTTTTGCCGTAACCTTTGATTTTCTCAATAGCGGTTGTTCCGGGAAATCCTTTAACAACTTTGTTGTCAGATTTTTCGCCCCAGGTACCTTGCGTAATGACATAAATCCTGTCAGACTTAGGAGTTGTAAAAATAAAACCGTACTCATGCTTAGACATGGCTTGCGAGATAGACCCCACGACAGGAACTCTAGACTTCTTTGAACTGTCTAAATGACCCATTTTGTCGGCGCTAACCTCCTTATTTCCAGATTTTTTCTTTACTTCTCCGAGATATTTCATAATAAACTCCACCTTATCTAGGGGGTTTTCGGTTTCTTGTACTCAATTATTTCAGTAGTATCTTTTAAATTATTTGCTTTAATGTACTTATTAGCAGCAGCCTCGGTTTTAAACGCTCCTAGCCACTCAAACACATCCGTCTTATCACAAGGCTCATCTGCTCTCTGATACCTACGGACTACATTGTAGCCAGCTTTACACTGACTACCTGTGAAGTAGCCTTTTCCTCTTACTGCGACTATGCTCATTATTCCAACTAAAATTATCGTTTATTTCGTATTTAGAACTACAAGAGTCTATTACGTTAGATGGCTTCTCAATAGGAGGAGCCGTGGTGGTTCGTATGTGGTCAGAAATCTTTCTCCACTGTTTCTTGGGGATTTCTACCCCTTTCTTTTTTGAGGGTTTTGTTACGGTTTTTAAACTTCTTACTGCTATCACAGGAGACGCTCCCAACCATAACAAGAGACCAACAGCTAAAATAAAGCCTAAGACCTCATTAACAATTTCTGGCATCATTTGTTTTCTGGTAGCCACCATTCAGAGCCTACAAAGGAAGCCCAGCTAGCCCGCTCTTCATCTGGCTCGCTTGGGTTATATTGGTTAGTAACAAGATACAGTAAACCTACAGGCTGTGGTCCCACGGCTGTCAGACCGTGCCATTCTCCCGCTTCAATCTCGATTATCTGAGGATTCATATCCCCGACAAAGAGCTTGGTGGCTTCCTGTGTATCGGGATTGTATATCCCGACCTGTGCGGTGCCATGCAACACGCAAAAGAAATCATTCTGATGTTTGTGACGGTGCCACGCTTTAATAATTCCTGGGTACAGTACCGAATAATTGATTTGGTAATCATCGGTGCTACCCACAGGGGTACAAGCGTAAATATCGTTCATACTCCACCCCCGAGCATCCATGAATTTCTCTATTTTATGGAGCTTCATTCAATTTCTCCCTTCTCAATTCTCTCACATAGAACCTTATTTAAGTCGACGGCTCGGGATTTCGTTTTGCCGCCATCAGCACTATACCAACCTTTGGAAGGTACCGTCACCTGCCCTTTCTTAGCCATGAACGTGGTCAGCCCTGTATCTCGTCGCAGACCTTCATCGTACACTAACCTAAACTCACATTCCTGATAAGGTACGGTAACTTTATTCTTAACACATTTAATATTACCTTTAATACCTATAGGATTCTTCAGGTCATCATACAGGACATCGCTCTTAGCAGACTGTGTTTCCAAAGAAACGCCGCAGTAGTAAAGCAGTGCTTTACCTCCACCCGCTTTAGTGCGAGGGTCACCAAACATAACACCTACCTTGCTTCGTACTTGGTTTACAATAAGGAGTGCCGCCTTGTGCTTGCGGAGAAGTGGGTTAATTCGACGCAGGCATTGACCTGCTACCTTCGCTCGTAGAGCTCCACCCATCTCGCTGTTCTTTCCAAACGTATCATCCATTTCCTTTCGGGTAGGAGAAACTCCAATGGAGTCGTAACCGATAACAATTGGGGTGTCTTTATCGTGCTCCCGAATAGCTCCAATAACAGTCTCAATAGCCTCAAAACAATCTTCCATTGTCTCTGGCATTTGATAGATTAGCCTCTCTGGGTCTACGCCTAATGTCTTGGCAAAAGACGGTGAGTAGGCGTGCTCGTTATCTATCATGACTGTGTAGTAGCCTTTCTTTTGTGCTCCTACAAAAGCGTGTGTTAGAAAAACTGTTTTCGCCGTACTACTTTCTCCGTAAATTTCGGTAATCGCTCCAATAGGATAACCGCCATCGTACCTCCCCGAAATAATCTTATTAAGGGCGTAGGAGCCGGAGTCTACGTAACCGTAAACCTGCCCTTCCTCAGAAAGCAAACTAGCGCCGTCAAGGCGCTTACATATATCATCTAGAATACTAGCCATGCCTTATTATAGGCATGGCTGGCTAGTTTGGACTACTTCTTGGTGCTTTTCTTGGTGCTTTTCTTGGTAGTCTTTTTAGGCTTAGCTTTAGCTGCTTCTTCTTCAGCAGCAATACGCTCTTGCTCTTGTTGCCACAGAGGGCTTCCAGGCATAAATCTACGGAATTTTGTGAAACGTTTCATATTTTATATAGCTTTAATCTGTTCAGACAATGGTAGAATTTCTAATTTATCCATAAGACCTTTTTCTGTAGCCAGAGCCCTGTTCACTACAGGGAACCCTTCCACCTCATTAATCTTGAGACTTAAATCAAATCGCTCATTCAACATGTTCATTAGTTGAAACTTGTTTACTGTATTAGAATGTACGTGAAACAAACCAATTTCAAACAACTCTTTTTCCATAATCTGATGTATTACGTCAGCGTATTGAGCCGTGGTTACACCGTTCCATAAGTGGTGGCTGTACCCATCAATCTCTTCCCCTTTTTGGGATTTAACCCATGAAATTAGACTAGCGTGTTTATCCATTTCCTCACCTATAATACTGGTTCGAAGAACCATGCACGTATCAACCGGCTCACCTAGAGACTTGCTCTTTCCGTACTCGTCCAGAGCGTCGTGGGGGGTGCTTTCCACCGAAGCCGTAGGCTGTTGCCCTGAGTAAACGCAGTCCGTCGTGATATGAATGAACTTAGTCTTACCGTCAAACTTTTCTATCATCTGAGCCATCATCCTTGGAAAGATAGAGTTAACTTTAATACTCGCTGCCATGTATTTGTCCATAAAGGGCTTAATTATTCCGATACAGTTAATAACATAATCAGCCCAATCCAGCATAGGGATAAGAGCCATCTCACGGTCATGGTAAGCGTCGAAGGTTACCAACCCTTCTGTCCGGTCTGAGTGTTGGGATTTAATAGCTGTCGCCAGTGGCTGCTGAGAGCTATAAGGACGAATTGTCCCTTTAACAGTATGACCTTTCTCTTTGAGAGTTTTCATTACTTGAGAACCTAACATCCCCGTTGAACCTAATACTAATACTTTTGCCATTTTATTTATTTTATGTGTGCCCATACACGCTCATGCGCGTAAAAAATAAAGAACCCTGTAATGTTCATTAGAACAGCGCTCTCTATATTTGTTTGGCAGAAATCAGAGACTAAAACCAGGTAACTATTAGCCGTTGCAACTACTCTCCACACTACGGTCTTGAGAAGGCTTCGTACCCGAGTCTCTACTGCCATTACCTGTAGTCATCCTCCCAGACATTCCACTTGTTCCAATCTTCTCTGAAGTCGTCCTTTAAACTATCTTCTAACGGCTTTGTAGAAAAGAACATAACAATCGTATCTTCTTCCAAAGTTTGAAACCCGTTGTAATGCATCTCCGGAACGTAAAGTACTTGGGGATTTTTGTCGCTCATAACACATACTTTAGGAGTAGGGTCATCTTCGCGCATTGATACTGTTGCTATTTTAGCTGAGCCTTTCACTACATACACATATTTTGCTTCTGTTTTGTGTCCGTGCCATGCTCTAACAGTACCGCGTTTATGGTTTTCTACTTGGTAGAACCTACTAATATTTGAAAAGGTAAAATCGTTAACAAACCGTACAGAACCCCTGTCATCGACGGCAACTCCACCATCTATTGTCCACGGTCTCATGATACCCACCCCTCTGCTACTGCTCTTGATTTCATGTATGCGTGGTTATTATAAACCGGATTATTCGCGTTCGTGATTCTACCTTCTTTCATTACTGTGTGTAGCTCACTAATGCCGTCAGCCAATGTCCACATTGGGGTCCATCCCGTCGCTGCGAACAAGTCCGTTTTAACCTTGTAATTTCTCATATCCTCAAATGCCAAATCAGTTTCCACGATATTAACGCCTGGAATCTGCCCTTGAATTGTGCGGGCTAACTCACTGATAGTAAAGTTATCATAGCTAAGGTTATATAAACCTGCAATACTATTATCTAAGCCATACGCAACGGCACTCGCTACATCTTTAACGTGCAGTAACGGTCTCCATTGCTCTCCACCAAAGACAGTTAGGTCCTCCCCGCTAGTAGCCTTCTTCGTTAAGATATTAACAACCAAATCCAAACGAAGTCTAGAGTACTGGTCGCTAAGCCCGAACAAAGTCCCTAATCTAAAAATAAGATAGTCTTTATGGTTTTCCACGAGGTACTGCTCAGCCTGCAATTTAGTTTTAGCATACAGGGAAAGGGGGTTTGGTTCTGCTTCTTCGTCAATGATTGCGTCATTCTTACCGTAAACAGAACACGTAGAAGTGAAGACGATTCGTCCTTTATAACTATCAACCAAGCGCTTCACGCAAGTGTAGTTAACCTCGGTGGTTAGAGCGGGGTCAACGGTACAAGCACCGTCCCCTACTATAGCCGCCAACCAGACCACGGCATCGTAGTTCGGTAAGATATCAGTATAAAGCTCAGGGTCTCTAATATCCCCTGCGATGAATTTAACCGGCTTTAAATACATATTTTCATACATGAGATTATCATATACAGTAACCTCATGACCAGAGCCGCCAATTAACGTGTCTACGGTACATCCTCCGATGTACCCTGCACCACCTACTACTAATACTTTCATTTTCCGTACCTCTTTACTTCGGGGTTAAA
>Ga0181372_1000322_pt1 | contig 11723 bp, 14 predicted proteins | sample LowvirmetaG_5_FD_130161 | JGI IMG/M metagenome (GOLD analysis project Ga0181372, IMG submission 130161) | Marine viral communities from the Subarctic Pacific Ocean - Lowphox_08 viral metaG | ecosystem: Environmental > Aquatic > Marine > Oceanic | place: Subarctic Pacific Ocean | collected...
AGAGTCACACCTATCACCATCGCATGCAGGAACTCTCCGTGGTACTGCTCATGGTTATGAGTATACTCACGCCTCACCCACGCCTTAAAATAAGGCACGTTAGAATGTAAATAAGCCATATGTTATTTTTTAGCGCGACCGCCAGTTTTCATCTTTTTAGCGCGACCACCGACCTTCATACCCTTGGGTTTAGCGCGACCACCGACCTTCATACCCTTGGGTTTAGCGCGACCACCAGCCATCATCTTCTTTTTGGCTCCCGTTTTGCCACCGTTACGGTAGCCCTTTTTCTTCATCGCCATGTCCGGCTCCCTAGATAAAAGTATATGTATTAGTATACAGGACTTTTCTCTGTGTCAATTTTCTTTGGCACACAATACGCAACAGCCCGATCCTTAGCCGCAATACCGTGAGAACTGTATCTTTTCACCAAAAATGAAGCCATCGCATTACAGTGATCTATACGGTAAAAGTACATGTCTTCAACAACCAACTCTCTTGATGCTCCATAACCCACGAACAGCAAGAGAGCAAAGACATACATCAGAACATTAATTCAAAATGCGGAGCATCTATGAACGGCCTACGCGCCTGTGATCTTCGTGTATCAATGTACGAACACATAGCGTGTTCTGCGGTCCCATCGTAAGCGCCAAGGTCGTCAATAGTCCATGCCGCGCCCCAACGAAGTTTTACCCCCACTGCCTCTGCTGCCTCCTTCATAGCATCGGCAATCTCGTCATAGAGGTTAAGCTCCCAACGACCTCCGCCATCGCAGTAAGCCATTAAATCAACGGCGTTGCCGTGAATGTGCTTCGACTTCATAGTTTGTGAAGCCCCCTTTGCAACTAGCGCCTTCTGCTCCTCTATCGTTCGCAGACCGCAGATCACACTGAAGTCCTGCTTCGTAACGCCGATGGCGTACTTCACGACAGTTACCAGATCGTCGTTGACCCCTTCTAGCCTTGACAGGCTTCGCTTTCCTAACTTGTATCCCATGATTCATCCTTTGTTTGCTATGAGTTTAGCCTGTTGCCGAATAAGTTCCTGTTGCTTTTTTAATTCAAGCCACTGTTGGTCTCCCTCAGACAGCTTGGGAAAAGGAACCACCTTATCTGTCATTTGGCTGCGTACTTAGAGATGGCTCTATTTCCAAACCAAAACGCTAACACAGCACTGAACAAGCCAGAGGTTTCGCCATCCCACATTAGATCAACGGCCTGCATCCAATCACCACCAGCCTCCGTAACCTTAACCATAATCACTACCTTCGTGGCTACGAACAATCCGAAAAAGGCATAAGTAACAATAGGACGAACAGAACCCCGAAGACCGTTGATAAATCCTCCAGCGTCGATAGATCGATCATGCTCATACAACCCCCTTGTTTCTTCAATGTCTGCCTTCTTGTCTAACTCAACAAGCTTCATTTCAGAGCGTTTCTGAGCAAGCTCTGTCTCTAGTTGCATCATCTCCATGCGATGCTTTTGTTGTTGGTTAGCTTTGAAATAACTAAGTACCTCGGGGAGAAATGAACTCCCAAAGCCTAGTAAACTTCCCAGTAATGCCATCATTTTTCTGATCCTAACCATACGGCGAATGCGCCTGTCATAGCTCCCGTTACGGTTGCAGTCAGCGCAGTAGCTTGCGTACTAACAACATCCTGCGGCAACGACATAAACCACTCAATCACTCTTATATACATAACAGTCATCACCAACATCATAAGACGAGGCATAACCTTCCACGCCAAAAACTTCTCCATAGTCATTAGAAACCTCCTTTCAGGCCATCTAATATCTCCGATAAACTAGGGCGTTTATCTTTCCTCTCATACAGACAACTAAAAACCTTCGGGCATTCGGAAAAACTCTTCGTAGGGTAGTGATACCCCAAGCCACCATATCCCGCTGTGAACCTATAAACACACACCTTTTGACCGTTTTCGGCTGTAAGTCGTTTCCATAAGTGACACTGAACATGCATTGGATTAGCTACTCCCGCAAGAGTTACAGACAAAATAAGCGCGTTTATCATTGCGTAACCAACACTATTAAATACATACCACCGCCTAAAACGCCAATTATACCAAGGCTTAACGCACCAATAGCCATGTTGTTCTGTATCTGGCGCTTGGCTTCCATAGCCGCGTAAACAGTCTCTTCCCGTTCAGCGCGTATCTTACGGCGCATGCCCAGCATCTCATCGTAAGTCCCCAATCCAAACCTATAGTCCAGCATGAACTTAATTTCTTTTTCTTTTTCAAGTAAGGTCTTCTTACGGATCACGATATCCATAGCTTGCTGCTCTATGTTATCGGTTCCGTGGGTTTTCTTGTCTAGCCAAGTTGGGTTTTTACGTTGAGTCTCTGCCCTGCTTATATCCGCAACAGCACAATACCACTGCCCAAGTTGCTTGCTGACGTCCTGCATCTCACGACCAGCGCCAACCAACATCTTCACGCCCTTAAACGCGGCGTTAGCTGCGGCAAAAGCCGTTACAGGATCAATCATTTATCTCTCCAACATGCGATCCATCTTAGAGTCTAAAGCGTCCAACCTCACAATAACTCGGTTTATGTCAGTGGTGTTTTCAACCTTCGTGACATACTCCTTCGCCATCTCTTCTCTAGTGCGATTCAAAAGTATCTGCAAACGGCTCATCTCAGAAACTTGGCTTCTAACAAACCAGCCTAAGCCACCAATAACAGCCGTTAAAACACCGCTCCATAAAAACTCTGGACTCATTACCCTCTTCGTATCGATGCTTGACGTTGCACCTCAATACGCTCCTGATTAACCGCATTGCGATTATCGGCTATCTCTTCTTGTAAATCAAGTCGAGCAGCGTCAGTAACGGCACGTTGTTCCAGCTTAGCACCCTCTATCTCTATCTTAGCCTGATCTATCGCCGCCTTATGCTCCGCCTCCATCTGCTTGATCTGAAGCTCCTGCATTCGAATCTTAACTAACGGGTCTTCTCCCGCTGATTGCTGTCCCGCTGCCAACCGAGGCATAATGTCCGACATTAACTCAGCCTCTACCACGGCAACCTGAGCCTCTATTTGATCCGGAGTAAACTGTTGAGGCTGTAGCTGCTGACTTTGAGCCTGCATAGCAATAGCCTGTAGTTGTTCCATGACAGACTCACGAGCCTTCATAGATACATGCTCCAACACATGCGTAAACAACCCCGCTAAAACAGGGGGAGTCTTCTGCAATATGGGTAAACTTAACAGGCTCAAGTGAGACTGTATGTGAGCGTCATGGTCTTGAGGAGGAAATGCCTTGGCTGGCTGGCCCGAGATCATGTCCGCGTTCTCCATTGCAGGGTCCTTTGGCTGCGGTTGAGGAGGGGGCGGAAGTATCTCGTTAATGTTTTGCACCTCCAACGCCTGATACATTCTTCGATAGGCTGCATGGAGGTTATGCATTTGCGGGTTTGACTGAGCCAACTGGAGTTGCTGTTGGGCCAATGTAACGCGCTGCGCCATCGAAAAAATGTTAGGGTCACTGACGGGGAGGACGTCAACCCTGCCGTCGAAGTCTTGCGCCTTAACCTGCTGGGGTGCGCCAGCTACCTCATATGGGTAAACGGGAGGTAAGTTTTCAGCGAAGATACGCGCCAAAAGCCGAAACTCGGTTTTCTGCGCGTAGTGCAAACGTTTGTGAATCGCGGACATAACCTTCGATCCACGTTCCAATAACGCAACAGTCGTTCCAACTGGCGTCTCTTGGTTCATGTCGGATACCTGTTGGTCTGCTACAGATATAAAGCGTCTTCCATCCGCAACCAAACTGCCAAGCATCTGCGCCAAGGTAGCCGAAGGCTCCTTATACGGCAGAGGAATAATCGAGTCCCTAATCGCACCGCCCGGAACATCAATGTCCCGCCACTCTCCGGGCTGCAATGGCTCGTCAGAGTTACGAACGCGAACGCCACGGGCCTTGAAACCCGCAGGTAAATTCGAAAGCGTACCCGCATCAATTAACTGACGCAGCAAGCTTGTCGAAGCACGGCCCAACCCGCCAATCATATGCACTAAACCAAAGCCGTAAAACCCTAATCCGGGCATGAACTTATAGTGTACGAAGTATTGACGCTTACGCATCATGGGATCACCCATGTCAAAGTTGCGCCGAATAGACAGAATCTGTCCCGAGTTGTCATCAATCGTAATGATGTACGGTAGCTTTATGCCCGATGGCTCTCCCGTCTGAGGATTTATGTCCTCAAAACCCTCAATGTCCATGTCCGCATGCATCTCTAGCACCGTCAAAACATCGTCAGAGTAATTCTTGGACAGCCCCTCTAGCTCATTGACCTTCTGACGAACAGAGTCAGCCTCAACCTCCCCGCCCTCTTTCAAATCAACATCACGATATACACCACCAACCTGCATCTTGCGCACATCGTTGATGTCCATACGCAATACATGCGTAACCCGATTGCTTGTAGCTAAGTCAGAGGCAGAGTACGGTACAACCAAGTCTTGTGCTGGTATGAATTGTGCAACTGCACGTTGCTTCGTGGGATCGAAGTAAACCTTCTTAAACGTAGAGCCAGACAACGGGAGATAAAACAGCATCTGATCCATGTCCGGATCATACTCTTCCATGATCTCCGTAATCTGGTAGTTCATAAAGTGCTCTACCCGATTGGCCTGATCCTCACGAGCTTGGTCCTGCAAACCCATAAGACGAGTTCTAACAGGGCCACCCGCTGGCAAAAGCTCCTTGTATGCCTGTGCCTGAAACTGCGTAACACTCTCGCTAATCATGGGATGCACAATACCGGACGCACCCTCAAACGGAGTTGTGCGCTCCTCGGCCTTTAACCCAAGTAAATCTAAACCCTTGGTATACGTCTCTTCCCAATCGGACCTCGACTCTAAATCTTCCTCGTATAAGCCCCGAAGATCGGAGGACATCTCCCCAAGAACGCCCTCATCCAAGTATTCTGCCAAGTTAGCGTCAAACGGAATGTCATCAGGTATATCTATAGGCATCTCTTCCATAGACTGAACTATCGCCCCGCCCATACCGTCATCTATAACCTCGGCTCCGTTAGGAAACTCCATAGGAACATCAATCGGCACTTCTATGTCTGGTGACATCACCATCAGTAATACTCCCGTTTACGAGGTTTCCATTCATCCTCTAGGTCATCTTCGCCGTCCAGATAGATAAAACCACCCTGCCGAAAACGCATCAAAGCTAGGGTCATACTATCACAATAATCGTCGTTGTCACCATAGGGAAAAGAAACCACCTCTTCGATAACCTCTTCAGGGAACTTCTTGTCCGAAGGATACCAAACAACCCCCGCCTCAAACAAAGGAGCTACCATGTGCATCCTAGTGACCTTATCCTTGCCCCTGCCCGGAGAAAAACCCAAAGCAGGAATGCCCTTGAGACGTAATTCGTCTATCAAAGGCTGTCCCGTGGCCTTGGCTTCTATGATAACCATGTCTGGGTCCCAATATTCATGCTCGTCATAGGCAATTTCCTTTAATTCAGGGAAACTCCACCTACCACGCTGCGCATCCATCAAAATTATGTGGTCAGGTCCGCCCTCTAGCGGATTAAACACGCCCCAAGTCGTAATCGCGCTGTAATCCGCGCTCTCTTTCTTAGAAAACGCCGTATCATAGGACTGCATGACGTATTTTAACGTGGGAACCTTGTCCTCCTCCCACGGTTGCCACCAATCGCGCTTGATAATCGCAGATTCAGAGGCCGTGGGCGTCTGCTGCCACTGCGCAGACCACTTTGACACGGGCAGAGACGCCTTAATCCCCAGTAATGCGTCTTTTTCCCAAAATTCAGGCCACAAAGGGTTGCCGCTAGGCATAATCGCAGGAAATTCCACCACTTCCCACTTGTCCGCCATTACATCGCCACCCTGTCGGGCCAATAAACGACCCGTCAAGTCCTTCTTACCCCACCGAGTCATGACAATTATGATTGCACCACCCGGTTGTAGACGCTGACGAGGACCAGAAGTGTACCACTCATACGCATTATCAAACGCACTGTCGCTCATAGCGTCCTGCTCCGAGTGTGGATCGTCAATTACAAACAAATCCGCACCACGACCCGTGACCGCAGCACCAACACCCGCCGCAAAGTACTCGCCACCCTTGTCAGTACCCCATTTTCCCGCGCCCTTGTTGTCTTCCTTCAAGTTCGTGTCCGGAAAAATCTCCCGATACGCAGGATCGTCAATTAAATCTCGGACCTTCCTACCAAAACGTACAGCTAGTTCTGTATTATGGGTAGCCTGAATGATCTTTAGTTTAGGGTTCCTACCCAAAAACCATGCAGGCATCAGGTAACTCGCAAACTCGGACTTCGAATGACGAGGCGGCATGTTAATAATCAACCGCTTCAACTCGCCACGAGCCACAGCCTCTAGCTTTTCCGCAATAACCCTGTGATGACGCCCCTCAATGAAGTTCTCATACACATGATGCGCGAACGGCATGAACTTGTTCTGCGCTTCGTCCTGTAAATCAAGACGCCTCTTGGCCTCCGTTAAAGCCAGTATTTCTTTTAACGCCTCCTCGGGAAGCGCATCAAAGCTCTGATGGGTCATCTTCTTCCTTTTAAAAAGAAAAACCAAGGCAGATAGCAATGGGAACACGAAGGAGCCTTGTCCACCGTATCCTCCTCAATCTCTCTACCACAGTGCCTACACTTCATCGGTAAGGAAAAATAGGAGTTGTGGGAATACCTGCAATTCCCTCCGGCTCTATTGTAGGGGCAGTGTATGCCAAGGGCTGAGTGTATTGTAACGGGGTGAAAGGCGTGTAAGTACCCGAAGTTAATGGGTTTGTTTCGGGGAAAGGCGTCATGGCTGGGGCTGGGGCTGGGGCAGCGGCCTGCGGCCCCATGAGACCAGTATTAGCCATCGGAACCGCCGCTGTGCGTTGAGACGGAACGCACATATTAGTCACGTAATCCATTTCATAACCCGGAGGACAGCTATCGCTATCGCCTTGTCCTCCACCACGATCAGCCGCATCCTTAGCGGTATTTTCAGAGGCGAGGTTAAAGTTGTTAAAGGCTTGCGTAGCCTCATCAGACGGTTCGCCAGTTATAGGGTCCCTCAATCTTCCATAACCCATACCCTCTAGGGCATCAGTAAAACCTTCAATACCACCTAAAGAACCAAGGCCCAACCTCAAGTCTGTCGCCATCGCCCTCGGCATCTCGTTCCTCATGCGAATTAAATTTTCTAGCATTCCGGGCGTTTTTGTATTAGGCAAATACATAGCCGGACTGTCTAGGGTTGCCGGATTAAAAACCATGTTCTTCGGTCTAATATTAGGACCACTGTAATAAGGAACATTGTCATAGTTCAACTCACTCGCTTTAGGAGCTACAACTCTTGCCGCTGCTCGTTGTCTCGCAGTAGTCTCAACAAACTTTGCCGCAGCTTTTTGCCTTGCGACCTCTCCGTCCGAGTCTCCAGTAGCGTATTGCTCCGCCAATGAACCGGGGCGAAGCTTGGGACGAGTCATGCCACGAGGTGCTCTTACATCCGGACCCCCCGGTTGAGACCCTCGCCTTGTGTCCTTAGAAGTATTATAATTCTGGCCCTGACCAGAAACAATGCTACCAACAAAGTTTCCTAAGTCTTCTTTAAGACTTTCAAAAAAACTTTTTTCTTCAGCCATTTTACTTCCCCATCCTAAACATGTCTTTAATGCTACTCAGCAAACTAGGAATGCCAAGACTGTCTGTGGACCTAGACGTTTCCTCCGGAACCTGTAGCACACTCGTCGGCTCAAGCATAGGCAGTATAGCCTCACCATCCTCCAATATACCCAGCCCCATCTTCAGGGCGTTGTAACCCTTGGCCTTCGGATCACCCTTCTTAGCCTCCATGACAGCCGCAGCTATCGCCTCCATCTGTGGATTAACGCCCGTAGCAACATTGTTCGTGATCCCCGAAGCCTCTTCATTCCTCAACGCAGCAAACGCAAGGTCCGATTCTGCCTCGTCAGTAACCGAGGGTCCCGCAACCTCTAGTGTAACCTCGGGTTCTGCAACAACAAGAAACGGGCGAATACCCTCTTCGTTTCGCTTTCCTAAAACTTTGTCAACATGCTTGACTGTGTTGGGAAACTGCTCCGGCATTTCTAAAATGTTTTTGCCCTGAGCCAACAACCTCTCAACTCTAGCAGGGCCAGAATGATATCCAGCAAGAGCTAACTCATAATCCCCGCCAAACTTCTTTAAGTTCATGGCTAAGTACTCGGCCCCAAACCGAACACTGTCCTCAAGATCAAACTGGTTTTTCAAAGGAGCTACACCATAACCGGGGTCTCGGGCCGTGCTGTCAAGAGCTTGAGCCGCACCCTTCGCTGTCCCCTGAGAAGTCTCAGGACCAACCGCCCTCGGATTGTTGCTCGACTCCTGAAAAACCATCCTAGCTAAAATGTCCGGTCGAACACCAAACTTCTTAGCGTACTTCTGTATGTATCCGTCAAGCTGACTCATAGCATATACCCCATCGAACCAAGGCCCGTGAACCGTGAAACATCAACACGACCACCATCCTTAAACATAGGCAAGCCAACCTCAGAAAGAGCCTTGCGAAAATTATCCGTCATCCTAAAACCCGGAACCATAAACACCTTCTCCGCACCGTCTTGATCCGCACCGTACATCGGTATTTCCTCAATCTTCGGCATCTCCAACTTCGAATCAGCGCCCAACTTGTTCAACACCTTCTTCAAGGCCCCCGGAACAATCTTGTCGTAATACTCTTGCTGTCCACCCAACTCACCATACGTCATGTCCTTCGCCATCTGACCAGTTCCCAAAGTGAAAAACTCCGCACCAGAAACCGAAGCCTGCTCCAAGGACCTACGAATCGCCATGCGCGTAATCGTAGCCGTGTCATATAACTTACCAACACCTAACTCCGAAGCCGTCTTATTTCCTCGCGTGTTTCTCAACTCCGTCAACTCAGCCATCAACTTATCAACCTGCTCAGTAATAGGAATCTGGTCAAACCGAGGACCAAAACCCGCTTGAACAGAGGCTGAAGAATCATTAGCCTCAACTATATTCTTTTTAAAAATCGTGCCCTCTAATAAATCCAGTATCTCCTGATCCTTGGAAGACGCAGCACGACTTGCATAAGACGCAGAGGCGTTAGGACCAAGGCCCCCAGTGTAATACATAGATGAAAGCATGTCACTTCTGTCAGAACCAAGGTCCTCCAAAATCTTCCGGTTCTTCAATATAGTGCGGGAGTTGTTGTTCACATCAGACTGTATCTCGCCCAAATGAAACGTCGAACCATCGCCAGCTACGTCATACACAGCAGAACGAGTGTGGAATAAAGTAGGGCCATCCGCAGCCTGCTGAATGTCAGGGTGATGACCCATCGTCTTGTTCTTTAACTTCCTAGAAACATCAGGCCCCAAGTTAGAATCACGTAACGTATATACCGTCTCTAAATAATCAGTGCCGCCCTTCGTGAAATACTTATCATATTCAGTGCCTATATCTCGTAACTCCGTAATCGTAATCGGAGAACCTAAATTAATGTCATCAGAAAACTTGCCGCCCATCATGCGCTGCTGAAAACCAGACAACATCTTCGCAGCCGCAGTCCCGTCAAAATCCGTTAAATCCTTCAAAGACATTAAACCACGAGCCTCTAACTCAGCGTCCGTAACACCCTGACTCTTTAACGCCCTAAACGCAGCCTCCCCGTCAGGAAACTTCAAACCAGACTTCCTAGAAACAGTCTGTAACGCAGCCTGTAACCCGCGCCCCGGATCATCCAACTCATACGAGGCCAGTGGAGAAAAAGGAACCTGCGTGAAGTCAGTGGCATCTCCAGCCGCTACCGCATCCAACGCAACTGGGAAATCCGCTCCTGCATCCGCTAACGCCGCCTCAGTAGGCCCGTAATCAGCGTCAGTAAGACCAGTATACGCATCGTCATCAGTAAACGCGATGCTAGGATCAAAATCATCAACAATGCCAGCATCGTCACGAGCCTGAGCAGCCGCCTCCGCAGCAAGATACTCGTCAGTGTAAGGCGTGGTGGCGTCAGTAGGATCATAATCGGCAGCAGTGCGTACCGTAAATCCGTTGTTCGCAGTAATAACAGGAGTGCCGTCCGGAGCAGTGGCTATAGGCACTGCCACGCCATCGTCACCCATCGTATACCCATAAAGAGCCAACGTCTCAGGATCATCGTCCGGAAGACGGCCCTGCGGACGCATCGCGGCTAAAGTAGCTTCCTGATCATTCTCCATTAATGCATTGAGCGCCGCCTCGTCACGAGCCTGAGCATACTCCGGATCGTAAGGACCAGCATTAACATTTCTTAAATCGTCAATACTCGCGCCCTCGCCAGCACGACTAACCTCATCTAAATACTGAGGGCCAAATACCTCATCAAACGATTGACTATCAAGGTCCCTAAGAAATCTCTCCGCCGTGTCCGGATACTCCCGATTAAACATATCAAGAAGCTCAGAATCAGTCATAGACGCAGCATCCAAACTGCCCCTGTCACCCCCGTACATCGCCTCAAAATCCGTCTTAGGTACAGAACGATCAGTCGTGGAAAACTTGGAGGCATCACCAGAATCAATGCCCAACATAGACATCAAGGTACGACGAATCGGCTCACTTAAAAAACGACCAAGACCAACACCCAATAAAGCCTCAGCAGGACCCATGCCAGCCTCTATCAAATCACTCGTCTCGCGCTTGCCAGTAGGCGAATACTTCTCAGGCTCAGAATAACGAGCAGCAGCATCCCTCGGACGCATGAACATACTAACAACAGCATTAAAATTAGACGCATCGTCCAAACCTAACGTAGACGCAATCCCACGCAAATTCGGAGGAATAAAACGAGTGGTGTCTATCGTGTAACGATCTGCCATAATATCGAACCTCGGACCTTGGTTACCGGAACTATAACCAAAGAGAAATGAATTTGCACCCAGATTTTTTCCGAACGAAAAAACACCGGAACAATTTTATCGGACTAACACTATAGGACGCCGCACGACCTGCGTACCTCCTAAAAGGGGGTGATGGGGGTCGAGGTTGTCTAGCTACCGTTGCAATTAGGCATAGTAACCCCCCGAGACACTACCTATTAGAAAACATAGAGGCATGTGTTTTTCAAGAGGCTTGGGCTTTCTCTGGAGCTTGCTTGTCTGGAAAGGCTCGTGTTTCTGCTAGGGCCTATCACGCTGCTGGAAATTTATTACTTGGTCCTGTGGTTTTAACAGGGCGTCCGGGCAGGCTGTCGTGAATCAAGCCCTCAAGGGGTCTTGACCCTGACGGGCTTCCATCCTTGACGCAAAGAGAATGGCCCTCGCAGTGGGCCATGCCGTCTTCGAACGGCAGTCGAGTCTTGCTCAGACAGAGACACGGGTTGCCGTGTGTAGGCAACAACCTTTTGAAAAAGGTTGATAAAACAATGGCCCTCGCAGTGGGCCATACAGTCTCCGAACTGTAGTCGGCAAACAAAGATGTGTTTGATCCCTCTTTATGAAAACAGCATCGGCCCGTTATGCGCTCTAGCAGGGTCTGCGGATGACAAGCTTATGCGTGACCACTGGAATCACTAATCCATTCCCGACTTTTCTGAAGAAGAAAAGCTCGTCCATTCCTTAGTGCTTCTTGTCGGCAACACTCGCCACCTTGCCAGCCTGCTAGGTGCGCTGTGGCACA
>Ga0181372_1000323_pt1 | contig 11700 bp, 13 predicted proteins | sample LowvirmetaG_5_FD_130161 | JGI IMG/M metagenome (GOLD analysis project Ga0181372, IMG submission 130161) | Marine viral communities from the Subarctic Pacific Ocean - Lowphox_08 viral metaG | ecosystem: Environmental > Aquatic > Marine > Oceanic | place: Subarctic Pacific Ocean | collected...
CTTCCGCGCCATTCTGCTCACCTCCCTGACCACGTTTTTCGGCCTCGCACCGATGCTGCTGGAGCGCAGTGCCCAGGCACAGGAAATCGTGCCGATGGCGGTGTCACTGGCCTTCGGCATCGTGTTTGCCACGGTGATTACGCTGTTGCTGGTCCCCGCGCTTTACATGATCCTGCTGGACTTGAAGCACTGGCGCAGGCCCGACACCGGAAACGACCCCCTGCCCGCGCAGTAAATCCGATCAGGGCGCCGCACAACCCAGGCAGCGCATGTACCGATGCGTGGGGTCATTGAGTTCAGTGAGTGTACGCGCCGCCGTTGCCACGGGCTGCAACAACTGCTGTAACCCCGTATCCATGAAGGGCAAACTGCCCGACATACCGACCCGAGAGGCGAGCTGTCGCAGCAGCATGTCGCGGGGTGACAGGGGTTGTTGCACGTACTCTACCGCGTGGTTGTTGCGGTCCAGGCCGCCGAGCTCCGCCGCTGCCGCGACCGCCTCGCGCAGTGAACCCAGTTCATCGATCAGGCCCAACGCCTGTGCATCAGGTGCACTCCACACCCGGCCACCGGCGGCAGCCTGTACGGCCTCCTCGGCCAAACCACGGCCAGTGGCCACGATGTCGAGGAACTCCCGGTAGGTGAAATTCACCCCCGTCGCCAGCGTTGCCGCCACCTGCGGGTCCAGTGGTCGATCCAGGCGCAGCGACCCCGCAAGCTCAGTAGTACCGACACCGTCGGTATTCACCCCCAGGCGATCCAGCAGACGCTCGAAGGTCGGAAAAGCGGCAAAGACACCGATGCTGCCGGTGATAGTGGTGGGCGTCGCCCAGATCTCATCCGCCTCCGCCGCAATATAGTAGCCCCCCGATGCCGCAATGGCGCCCATGGAGATCACCACCGGCATGCCGGCTTCGCGAATGCGCCCAATGGCCTGCCGGATACGCTCGGCCGCCAGCACGCTGCCGCCGCCAGTATTCACCCGGATCACCAGGGCCTTCACCCCCGGCTGTTCGGCAGTCTGGCGCAGCAAGCGCGCCAGGGAGTCGCCACCGATGGTGCCAGGGGGCTGCTCACCGGTCATGATATTGCCCTCGGCAGTCACCACGGCTACGCGGTCTTCCATCATGGGCGTCAGCCCCATGGGGCGCTTGCTGTTGATATAAGACTCAAAGAAAACGGCCTCATAAAAGCCTTCTTCATTCGCCGCACCCACCTGCTCCACCAGGTAATCGTTGGCGTCTGGCCGCGACAGCAAGGTGTCAACCAGGCCCTGCTCCTGGGCCACACGTGCCGCATCACCGCCGGCCGCCGCCATACGCTCGGCGTAGCGGTTGATGTAACGGTCAATACTCCCAGCCGGGAGGTTGCGCCGGGACTCCACTACGCCGATATATTCCCCCCACAGGTCCTGCAACCAGGCCGACGTGATGACTTTCTCCCCCGGTGACATGTCGTCGCGCAGAAAGGGCTCGGCCATCGACTTGTGCTCGCCGGCATGAAACACATGCATGGAGACCAGGGCTTTATCCAGTGCCTCACGGAAGTGATTGCGGTAGCTGGCGAACCCCTCCAGCGGCACCGCGCCCATGGGGTGGAGAATCACCTCATCTGCCTGGCTGGCCAGCAGATACTGGTCTTGCGTGAAATAATCGCCGAGGGCGATCACCGGCTTGCCGCTGGCCTTGAACGCGTCAATCGCTGCCGCAATCTCCATACTCTTGCTGATACCTGCCGAAACCAGAAAGTCGAGCTCCATGACGAGCGCAGTGATGGCTGGGTCCTGTGCCGCCTCGTGTACCGCATCCAGCACATCGCGCAGCGCGATCTCGCGATCCGCCGGGGAAGGCTCGCCAGCAAGTGCCTGCAGCGGATTCACCTCGGATTTCTCTTCCACCAGCGTGCCGCTCAGGTTCAGCAGCAGGGCGGCTTTTTCCGGCTGGGGCGGCGGCCCGCCGCTGAAATACAGCACGTAAATGAGCACAAGAAAAGCGAGAAACAGCAGGTTGGAGAGGGCCAGACGAAACCAGGTCAACCCACGCCAGAGGGCGGAGAAAAACCGGCGTATTGGCGAAGGGCGGCTCATGGCGATGACTCCGAAGCAGGTGCAGGGGTGGCAGCGTGCCATTCACGGGCACGCGCACGCACGTAAAACATGGCGCTGCAGAAAAGTGCCACAACCGCCACCATGCCGACCCAGGGCAACGGCGCCCAGGGTGTTGCAAACAGGCGCTCCACCAGCGCGATGAAGTAGAGCAGGGAGACAAAGCACAACCAGATAAAGCTGCGCAGGCGATCGCGCAGCATGCCGTGGACAAACAGCGTCAAGGGCAACAGGCTGCCCAACCAGATAATCCACGGGGGCTGGGTCAGGGCAAGAGACCCGGTTGTCTGGCAGATGAGTACCCCCCAGCTCAACCAAGTGAGGCGCCACAGCCACAGGCTGGCACCTCGACGTTGCGTGCTGCTGTTCATGACGCGTCTCCCGAGGACTGGCCCAATGACAGAGCGAGGCGACCGACGCGGGCGCCCAGGGCACGACAGAGCGCCGCTTCCTGCGGGTCCAGTCGCTTCTGATTATCGGGGCCGGCCCAGTGGGAGGCCCCGTAGGGTGTGCCGCCCGCAGAGGCCGTCATCAAACCCGGCTCGCTGTAAGGCAGCCCGGCGGCCACCATCCCGTGGTGCAACAAGGGCAACAACATACTGAGCAGGGTGGACTCCTGGCCGCCGTGCAGGCTTGAGGTCGAGGTGAATACGGCAGCGGGTTTGTCGATAAGTGCACCGCTCAACCAGAGGCCGGAGCTCTGATCGAGGAAATACTTGAGCGGTGCCGCCATATTGCCGAAGCGTGTGGGACTGCCCAACACCAGGCCGGCGCAAGCCGCCAGTTCATCGAGCTCACAATACAGGGGCCCATCGGCCGGGATCGCATCCTCAACCGCCTCGCAGGTCGCCGAAATTGCCGGCACCGTGCGCAGGCGCGCGCTCATCCCGGCTACCGTTTCCACGCCGCGCGCGACCTGCGATGCCATCGCTGCGGTAGCACCGTGGCGACTGTAGTACAGCACCAGAATATAGGGCTCCGCCATCAGTCGAGCAGCGCCAGCACATTCTCCGGTGGCCGGCCAATCACGGCCTGCTCACCGCGCACCACTACCGGCCGCTCCATCAGCTTGGGATGAGCCGCCATGGCAGCGAGCAGTTCTGCCTCGCTGCTGGCAGCGTGCAATCCCGCTGTCTTGAACTCAGGTTCCCCGCGCCGGATCAACCCGCTCGCGGGCACGGCGAGCGTTTTCAGCAACCGCTTGAGCGCCGCTGCCGACAGCGGCTGCTCCAGATAGGGAATCACCTCGGGCTCGACGCCGTGTGCCTGCAGCAGGGCCAGCGTTGCACGCGACTTGGAGCAGCGCGGGTTATGGTAAATCTGGAACTCGCTCACGGAAAACTCCCCAGAGAAAAACGGCGTACATTATAGCAAAAGGAATGGGCGCGGCGCCGCCATCCAATCATGGCATACTGCGTCCGCCGGTATGAACCCGCGCCATCAACGACGAGAGGAGTGCAACACCCGTGAGAACCGCCTGCCTGACCCTGCTACTGCTGACGCTGGCGGCGTGCCAGCCATCCGCACCCCAGAGCAATGCCGACCTCCTGCGCGACCTGCACGGCCAGTGGGTTGTGATCAACTACTGGGCCGAGTGGTGCAAACCCTGCATCAAGGAGATACCGGAACTGAACGCGCTGGACAGTGACTACGATGCAATCACCGTGCTGGGCGTAAATTATGATGGCGCCACCGGCGAAGACCTGCAAACACAACTGGACACACTGCAGGTCGGTTTCAGAACACTGGCAGAGGACCCGGCGGCACTGCTCGGCCTGAATCGGCCCTCAGTACTGCCCACCACGCTGATCATCAATCCCGAGGGGGAACTGCTGGATACCCTGATCGGGCCACAAACGCTGGAGTCCCTGCTTGCGGCGACGGTGCATGCAGACGGAGCAGACTGAGCGACTCCAGCGGGAAGGCGGGTCGGCACTGCGGCGCGCCGACCCGGCAAGGCTTACAGGCTCTGGTAGTAGTCCATAAGGATTTTCGCCACTTCCGGACGTGAGAACTCGGGCGGTGGCGCAATGCCGTTACCGAGCATTTCACGTACCTTGGTGCCTGACAGCAGCACGAAGTCCTCCGGACTGTGGTCGGGCGCATCACGCATCATCACCACCCGGTCCAGCTTCTTGCTGTAGGCCGTGTGATCCGCGTTGTAGATCTCCAGCTGCAGCGCGCCGGCAGGCACCTCTTCATCAAAAATGGTCTGCGCGTCAAAACCTCCGTAGTAGTCACCCACCCCGGCGTGGTCACGGCCGACGATCAGGTGCGTGCAGCCGCAGTTCTGGCGGAAGACTGCATGCAAAACTGCCTCGCGTGGCCCCGCGTAGAGCATGTCAAAGCCGTAGCCTGTCACCATCACCGTATTGGGGGGGAAATACACATCGACCATTTTGCGAATGGAGGCGTCGCGAACATCCGCAGGAATATCGCCCGGCTTCAGCTTGCCCAACAGCATGTGAATGAGGATGCCGTCCGCGTCCAGGTCTTCCATGGCCATGCGACAAAGCTCTTCGTGAGCACGGTGCATGGGATTGCGGGTCTGGAAGGCCACCACCTTGTTCCAACCGCGCGAGGCAATTTCCGCGCGAATCTCGACGGCGGTGCGGAACGTGTCAGGAAACTCGCCGGGGAAGTAGGAGAAGTTGAGCACCTCAATCGGCCCAGAAAGCAGCGTGCGCCCCAGGGACTTGAAGGTGGCGACGCCCGGGTGTGAGGGATCCAGCGTGCGGAACACCTTCTCGGCGATAAAATCGATCTGCTCATCGGCGACATGCTCAGCCGCCTCCACCTGCATCACCGCCAGCACCGGGTGGCCATCCACGTTGGGGTCGCGCAGGGCGATGCGGCTGCCGGGCTGAATATCGGTAGCCTCTGTCAGGTTGACGATCGGTACAGGCCAGAACAGACCCTCAGACGTCTGTAGCTTCTCCGCTACGCTCAGGCTATCGGTCAGGTTCATGTATCCCTTCAACGGGTTGAAATAGCCGGCGCCGAGCATGACCGCGTTAGCGGCGGCGGCGGAGTTCAGCAGCAACGACGGCAGTTGCTCGGCCTCCTTGAGCAGCGCCTCGCGACGGGCGTCATCGGCAACGTATAAGGCATGCAGCTCGTCTGAGCCGTGTGGCTTGATCATGATTGTCTCCGTTCGGGGTAAGGGTCAGGACTTGATGATGCCGCGCTCGCGCAGCAGGGCAATGATGGCATCCACCTCTTCAGCCAGCGTCTGCTGGTCCGAGTGCAGGTGCACCTCTGGCTTGAACGGGGCCTCGTAGGGGTCATCAATGCCTGTGAAGTTCTTGATTTCACCGGCGCGCGCTTTCTTGTACAGGCCCTTGGGATCGCGGGCTTCAGCCGCTTCCAGGGAACAGTCAACGTGGATTTCAATGAAATCCATGCCCGCCGCCTCGTGCAGTTCACGCACCTGATTGCGATCGCTGGCATAGGGGCTGATAAAGCTGCTCAGTGTGACGATACCGCAGTCCACAAACAGCTTGGAAATTTCCCCGATGCGACGGATGTTTTCCGTGCGGTCGTCAGCGCTGAACCCGAGATTGCGGTTGATACCCAGGCGCACGTTATCACCGTCCAGACGATAGGCGAGTACGCCCATCTCGTTCAGGCGCCCTTCCAGCTCGACCGCCACCGTGCTTTTGCCACTGCCGGACAGGCCGGTAAACCAGAGGGTCGCCCCCTTGTGGCCCAACAGCTTTTCCCGGTGCTCACGGGTGATGTCACCCTCGTGCCAGTGAACGTTTGTCGCTTTTTGCTCTGCCATGTGTTCTCTCTCGTGCAGTGATGCGTGTTGTTCGCCGCTCGCCCGGCGAAAGTGGTATTACTTCAGGATAAAGGCTTCGCGATAGCCCTTGAATTGTTCCTTGAGCCCTTCCTCGGTGAGGCCGAACTGGTCCAGGGTATAGGCGTGGGCCGGGCGCAATTCACGTCGATTGGAATCCTGCCAGCGCGCCATTTCCACACTCGCCTGGGGCGTCAGGTCCATACCGAGAAAATCATACACGCGACCAATCTCCACCAGCGGCTGGCTTACCGTGTCCTTGAACCAGAGGTCGAGGAAGCGTTCGGGGCCCAGCTCGCGGCGCACGTCGATCGTATGCTGCATGCCCTTGGCAAACTTGCGCGCCCACTGCCGACCCACTTCCACCGGGTCCGCGGAGTCGGAATAGACCTTCCACACGTTGGCGATCATGCTGGCCAGCGAGGGAATTGTCTCGACCGGATCGCGGTGCGATTGTACCACGCGGGCGTCCGGGAAAATGCGAAACACCAGGTCCATGTAATGCAGGTGATGCGGTGCTTTCAGCGCCCAGCGCTCGCCACTTTGACCACTGCGTTTCTTCTGCCACTGCAGGAACTGCAGCAGGAGCTTCAGGTATTCATAGCCGATGGTGTGGTCCTGAGCTTCTATCCAGGCGTCGAAACTCGGCACATGTGCCAGCGCCTGAATATTGAAACTGTAGAAGGACTGCTCCAGCAACATGATGTCTTCGTCCGGCTCCATCGCATCCAGCGGGTGCACGGCGAGCAGGTCCGGGTTGCTGTCGACCATCATTTTTACTTCGGCCTTGGCATCGCGTATGCGGCGATCGCCGGCGGCGGTGAAGTCCCAGTCGAGGTCCGGACAGGGAAAGCGTGTTTCGTACCACAGGGGGGCATACATACGATTATCCGCCGCAATCGTGCGGTGCAGCATGGTCGTGCCAGTACGCGGCAAGCCGACAATCACCAGGGGCGCAACGATCTCTTCATCGAGGATTTCCGGGTGTCGCCGCAGCCATTCCTGCACCCGCAGCCGGGTAGACAGAATATCGAGCATCCGTTGTGCCATTGCCGGGCGCCCGATCGCATTCAGGTCCGCCTCGTGCACCAGCGACCACAACAGCCTTTCCAGCGGTTCGCGATAACTGTCGTCCCCGAAATCCTCGAGCCCGTCTACCGCTTTCGCGGCGGCGACCAGTGCATCGGCATCCAGCGCCAGCTCAGGTGTGGTCATTGAATTCTCCTGCCTTGAGTGTATCCAGCGCAACCAGGCGTGTGCGCACCGGGGGATGATCGGAAGCTTCCACATAGCGCAGCAGCATGCTGCCGCAACGGTGGCCAGCCGTACTCAGCCAGTTGGGGAAGGCGCTGCCGGGGTTTTCTGCCGCCACCACGATGCGCACACTGCCATCCGCCTCGTAGCGCGCCCCGCTGCGGTTGATGTGGATGCGCTGGAAGCGGTAATCCAGCGACTCCATCCAGAAATTGGATAACTGAAAGTTCCACGTGCGACAGTCACTGGGTGGCATGAACTCGATCACCAAGGCCTCGTCCGGTGCCAGCTGCCAGTAACTGTTGTGATAGAAAATTGCAGGGTCGCCCCCGGCACGCAGGCACATCTGCTGGTCGTTGGGCGGCAGTGCGTTGATGTGCTCGGCGAAGCCCAGCATCCAGTTGCGGAACAGCCCGGCCGTGCCGTTGACGAAGGGCACCACACGCTGCAGCTGGCTGACGAACTCTACGGGGTCAAGTACCGGCGCATCCTGCTGATCCAGGCATTCAATACGCAACTCGAGCTTCGGCTCCCGCGCGCGGTCGCGAAAGGTCTGACGCACCAGGATATTGTCTGAGGCCTCGGTCATGGGCAACCAGTTTCCCGCTTGCGGCGTGGCGCTGACCAGCAGCTCGAACTCGCCGTTGGGGCCCAGTTCCAGATCATCCAGAGTGACATGCCCGGTGGGCGCCATATCACCCTGACCGGCGAAGGAGCCGGCCTTGGTTTCCATGCTCAGGTATTCCACCTGGCCCGCGTTACCGGTAATACGATAGCTGCGCTGCCCATCCACCGCACAGTTCTGGTAGAAGTTGTCGGGATTGTCATTGCCGATCTTGGCGGTTTCGTGGGACAGGGAATAGAACTGGGGGCAGGCTGGATCGTTGAACTCCAGATGTTTCTCCAGGCTCAGGCGCAGCAGGCGCGTGAGGTAGCGGTAACCCTCCGCCCGACTGAGGTCATCCTCCGGTACACCGGCGGCGAGAATCTCCTTGCCGGCACTTTTCAGCCCTTCGCAGAATTCTTCCCACAACTGGCCACTGCGCAATGCTTCGAGTTCGGACGTCGACATAATCAGCCTCCCCGGGGGCAACCATCAGACTTATTATCGGAACGCGGCAGTGTGCAGTTTTTTACGCCCGCGCGCATCACCCTGAAGGGTGACCCGTCTACCAGTACTGGCTGGCGAGAGACAGCAGTAACATCAACCCCACCAACGGCAAGAGCCAGCGCTGCAGGCGCCGCACCCGCTCCGCCGGCATGGGCCGGGCAAAACGTTCACCCAGCACCACCATAAGGGCGACGGCGCTGAACACCAGCACCAACAGCAGCAACAATTGCGTCACCCGCCGCCCCCTGCCCCGCCAGCCTTCAGGCGCCGGACTTGAGTAAGTGTGGCGAGAGTGTTGCGACCATGTTGCGCACCCCTTCGCGCCAGTCCACGCGGGTCGGACCGATCAAGTCATGCATACGGCTGGTGTCGATCGCCAGGCTGCCGAAGGCGGTGGGGCTGTCGCGAAACTCGGGCTCCAGCCCGGTCAGCTCGGTCAGCCAGGCACACCAGTCCTCGATGCTGACGGCCTGCGAGCCACCAAAGTTCACGGTGGTCACCTCGTTGCTCGCAGCACCGAGCAGTAGCGGCAGTTTTTCGATGTAATCATCCGTATGCAGGAGGTTGTACAGATTTGGGCGCTCGGGATGCACGTCAATGGGAACGCCCTGCTCCATCATCAGCAGGTGGTACCAGGGCCAGCCGCCATTGTTGCCGTAGGGCACGCTGAGCCGGGCGATCGTTGCCGGAATGCCGAACTGGTGCGCCACAAAACGGCACACGGTTTCCGCAGCGATCTTGCTGATGCTGTAAGTCGGGAACATGGAGCGGTGGTTGTCACCCAGCGGCGCGTCCTCGGCCCGCGGTGCATGGCCGGCGTACTCGTACACGGCAGTTGACGACAGGTGCAGGAAGGCCTTGACGCTGCGGCAGTGCAGCATCAACCGCCCCAAGCCCTCCGCATTCGCGGCCAGGTCGTAATCAAAGCTGTCGGTTTTCACCACGGCAAAGTTCAAAACGTAATCGAAGTCGTCGGCCAGGCCCTTCAGCGCCGTGGGGTCTGCGAGGTCGGCCGCCACGCAGCGAACCCCCTTTTCCTCCAACGCGCTGCGTTGCGCGGGATCACTGAAGCGTGCCAGCGCGGTCAGTTCCGCTTGCCCGGCCCAGGCGTCAATGACCGGTGCCGCCACCTGCCCGGTAGGGCCCGTGATAAGGATTTTACTGCCGGCAATATTTACTGGCTGGGCTGTCATGGCTTACCTCCTGTGGATGCTCAGGGGGCAGTCTAGCCTGCCGGAGCCCCCCTACGGCTCACCCGTTCGGGGGATCAAAAGTCCTCGCGGTCCGGCAGTACACGGTACACTTCGGATATCTGTTCAGGGCCGGTCACCGTACATTGTAGATCCTGGATGAGACCGTCCTTGAGGCTGTACACCCAACCGTGCACCGACAGCGCCTGATTGCGCGCCCAGGCATTCTGCACAATGGTGGTATGGCACACATTCGAAACCTGGCTGATGACGTTGAGCTCGCAGAGAAGGTTCACCCGCTCTTCGTCGCTCTCGAGTGCCGCAATACGTCGACGGTGGCGTTGCTGAACGTCCTTGATGTTGCGCAGCCAGTTGTCGATAAGCCCGTTGTCGCGATTCTCGAACGCGGCGCGCACGCCGCCGCAATTGTAGTGCCCCACCACCAGAACGTGTTTTACCCGCAACACATCCACGGCGTACTGCAACACGGTGAGGCAATTGAAGTCAGTATGCACCACCATGTTGGCGACGTTACGATGAACAAACACCTCGCCCGGCAGGAGGCCGACAATCTGGTTGGCCGGAACGCGGCTGTCCGAGCAGCCAATCCACAGATACTCCGGGCTTTGCTGGTTCGCCAGTTTCTCGAAAAAATCGGGATCAGAGGTTTTTACGGACTGCGCCCAGGCACGGTTGTTGTCAAAAAGGTCGTCGATACTCCTCAAGGGCACAGCCGGTCTCCAAGATCAAATCATCAGGGTGGAGAGACGGCCGAGTTTGAGTTGATTACCATTACCCGCGACCGCGCTCTGCACAGCTTTCGAGCTGGCACTCTGCATTTGCCGCGCCAGCTGCGCCATGTCAACCGCGGGGTACTGCTCTGGCTCCCACGTGACAAGACCGAGGCTAAGCGTAACCTGAAGCACCGCGCCACGGCCATCATCTATCAGGAAATTTTCGATGTCCCGGCGAATACGTTCTGCCACATCGATGGAGGATGACTCACTGGTACCGGGCAGAAGCACCGCCAGGCGAGAGTCCGACAGGCGGGCGAGGTAGTCGGTGGCGCGCAGGCCTGATGAGACGCGCTCGGTGACCTTTTTCAACACGAAACGGCCCGTGATCTCACCGTAGTGCCGATACAGCTCTTCAAACTCATCGACCTCCAGCATCAGTACGGACAAGGCCTCGTTGCCGCGTCTGGCGCGGGCGATCTCGCGTGCAATATCTTTCTCGAAGCCGCGCAGGTTGCTGATCTGGGTGAGCGGGTCCAGCATGGTCAGGCGGGAAATCTGCTGCCGACTCACTGCATTCTTGAAGCTCTGGGATACCACCGAGGCCAGATGGGTTACCACCTCGCCATCCGCCGGCGTAGTTTCCATGGGGTGATCGACAAAACCGCAGTGATAACTTCCCAGAAGTCGGCCCGAATCCATCAGCGGCACCAGCAGCGCATGCTGAATACCCTGATCCGTTTTCAACACCTCAAACATGCGGGAATCGGTGGCGTCCAGCAGCATCACCTCGGGCTCCATGTCGTAGAGCTCCTGCATTTCAAACACATCGTGATGCAGCTGCAAGTAATGGCCGTAGCGATGACCCGATACCATAAGGCCCGCCAGCACACTCTCGGGGTCATAGAGCCAGAGCTCCGCAATACGGAACCCGAAATGCCGGGGCATGCTGACCAGCAGCACTTCAAGCAGTGCGCCGAGATCAGGCGCGTCGAGCATCATGCGTTGCATCTGCCTCGCCTGGTCGACCAGCCAGCGGTTCAGCTGGATGGTTTCGGAGCGGCGCTGTTCGCGCACTTCCGCAGGGCTGGCAGGTGCTGGTGCCGCTTCAATTTCTTCGCCAGGGAACACATCGTACACAGAGTCATCCGACATTCGGGATCCCGCCGTTAGCAGGGCAAAATACGCCTGCGATGGACACAGTTATTGGCTTATCAGTGTAAGCGGCCTATAATCGCGTTGCAAACACAGCCCGCCTTGCAATGTAACAATCTGTTACCAATATTCGGCGGGCATGATTGCAAACCTGGGGGTGGCTTCGGCCTGAGATACCGCTTGCGGTAAACCCTTTGAACCTGACCCGGTTAGGACCGGCGTAGGGATAGGTGCACGTCTCCTGTTCATTCCGCATATCCAACCGGTTCTCTTGCTGTTCTTAATGGAGAACCCGATGAAGACATCCTACACATTTGGCACCACGCTCCTCACTACCCTGCTCGCCGCTA
>Ga0181372_1000324_pt1 | contig 11690 bp, 16 predicted proteins | sample LowvirmetaG_5_FD_130161 | JGI IMG/M metagenome (GOLD analysis project Ga0181372, IMG submission 130161) | Marine viral communities from the Subarctic Pacific Ocean - Lowphox_08 viral metaG | ecosystem: Environmental > Aquatic > Marine > Oceanic | place: Subarctic Pacific Ocean | collected...
CGGCACAACAAGTTGCTGAATTGCAGACAAATTTTGGTAAATTAGGGTTTTCAACTCAAGAGATATTAGATGCTCAAGAGGCTACTTTAATGTTAGCAACAGCAACAGATGTTGATTTAGGTAGGGCTGCTATTGTAGCAGGAGCTAGTATTAGAGGTTTTGGATTAGATGCGAGTGAAGCAGGTAGGGTTGTTGATGTTATGGCTGAGGCTTTTACTAGTTCGGCATTAGATATTGAGAAATTCCAAACATCTATGACTAAAGTAGCACCTATTGCAGCGGGAGCTAATGTGTCTATTGAGGCTACAACTGCTGTTATGGGTGTTCTTACAGATGCAGGTATTGAAGCATCTATTGCAGGTACATCTTTAAGAAATATATTCTTAAAAATGCAAGACTCATCATCTGATTTATCTAAGCATTTAGGATTTACAGTTAATAGTTCTGATGATTTGCAAAAAGCACTTAATATATTAAATGCAGAAGGACTTTCTAATGAGGAGATTATGGGTCTTGTTGATTTAAGACAAGTTGCTGCATTTCAAACTATGGTTAAGGGTTCTAAAAGAATACAAGACTTAACTGTTGATTTTAATAATGCAAATGGTGCTGCTAAAGAAATGTCAGATATTGTAGGAGATACTCTTGAAGGTGCGTTTAAGAGAATGACATCAGCAAGTCAAGGATTGGCTATTGAATTAACTGAAAAATTAGGTGGTGGACTAAAAGACCTAATAGATAAGTTTGCTGTATTTATAAATAGAGTTACTGACAATTCAGATGCAATAGCTAAAGGAGTTAAGATTATTATAAGTATAGTTAAGTGGCTCGGTATATATAAGCTAGGTGTTATAGCTGCTAGAGTTGCAACAACAGCATATACTGGTGCTATTGTAGCAATGAGAACAGCAACAATAACAGCTTCAGCAGCATTAAGGGGGTTTAAAACTGCATTAGCATCAACTGGGATAGGTCTTGCTATTGTTTTGTTAGGGGAATTAGCTGCTAAATTTCTTTTAACTAGCGACTCAGCATCAGATGCAGCACTATCTACTAATGACCTTGCAGATGCTAGTGAGAGGCTTGAAAATAGAGCAGAATCATTCAATAGGCTGGTACAAAAACAACTAGGAGGAACAATAAAGAAGTCAAAAGAAAATGTAAAATCATTAAAATCCGAGATAACAATAAGGGAAGCAGGTTTGATTGCACATAAAAGAGGTCTTAATACAATGTCTAAACTTGAAAGAGATGCGTCTTTTGATGAGATTAGAAGATTGAGAAATAAGATAGCATTAGAGAAGAAAAACCAGAAAGAGCTTCAAGATATAAAAAATAAAGAAAAACAAGCAAAGAAATCTCTCATAAGAATTGCAGAAGAAGAATTAGCTATTGCTCAAAAGATGCCAGAAACAACAGAGGCAGAAATACGAGCAAAGAATATAGCAATAAAAACAATAGAGGAGGAAATTAAGAGATTAAAAGAGTTAGGTGTTGAGAAATTGAAGCAAAAAGATGTTATAGTATGGAATCCGTATCAAAGTTCTTTAGATGATTTAAAGAAACTTAAAGATGAAGATGAAGCATTAGCTCAGCAACAATTAGATAATTCGTTAAGGAGGTTAGAGTTGTATAAAGAAGCATCTGATGCTGTTTTTAGTATAATTAATGATAACGCATCAAGACAAGCAGGTAGGGATGAAAAAAGGCTAGAAGAAAGAAAGGATGCAGGACTCATAACGGAAGAAGAATACGAGAAGGGGGTTGAGAAAATCCAGAGAGCAGCTTTTGAGAAAAAGAAGAAAATGGATATTTTAAAGATTGCTATTGATACTGCACTGAATGTTGGTAAGATAAAGTTAGCTATGGCTGCTCATATAGCATCACTTAATCCAGTCGGAGCTGCTGTTGCTGCAACTCAAATACCATTTGCTATTGCTACTGGTGTAATACAAGCTGCTGTTGTCGCTTCTCAAAAATTCGCACAAGGTGGTATGATAGAAGAATTTGCAAACGGAGGTATGGTACACGGAAACTCACACGCAAATGGAGGTGAGAAGTTTGCAGTAGGAGGTAGAGTGGTTGAATTAGAAGGAGGAGAGGCTGTAATCAATAAAAGAAGTACAGCAATGTTTAGAGGTCAGTTATCAGCAATGAATGCAGCAGGAGGAGGTGTTAAGTTTGCAGATGGTGGTTTATTAAATCAACCTTCATTTACTCAGCAACAATTCAATGCAGTAGGTCAAAGTCAGATGAGAGGTGCTATGGCAAGTGGTAGAAAAGTGGTAGTAGTTGAAGCAGATATTACAGACACTCAAAATAGTGTTAGTGTAATTGAAAGTGAGGCTACATTTTAATAATTAAATAATAAACAAATGTTTGTTGATAAAAAAACTAAGTTAGATAGGTTAGAAATATGCAAAGGTTGTAGTTTACACCGAAACTTTATGCTCTTAAAGTACCCTAAGTTGAAATGGGGAAACAGATGTAAAGCGTGTAAATGTTTTTTAGATGCTAAAACTAATTTAACTAAGGACTTCTTTGGTGAATGTCCTAAAAAGAAATGGTAGTATGAATATGACTGAAATTGCTAATACCTTTAGCAAAGAGAAACGAGAGATGATTACTGATGCAGTAAAGGTTAATAAGAGTTATATGGCTCAATTTCCTAAGTATCACACTGAATCACTTAAACTTATGTATGCTGAATGGCACATAGCCTTCCCTAAGAGAAAGCAAGATATGAATTGTTCATCTTGTAGAGCAGCAGTATGTAAATTCTGGGAGATGATAGTAGAGGAATGGATAGCTAGTCCCCTTATGTTAGCAGAAACTAAAAAAACACCAATCAAAAAGAAAACGAATGGCAGAAAAAAAAGAAAGACAAAATAAGGTAGATGTGGTTTACGACTACATTGAACTTGTTGGAGTTGAGTTAGAAAAAAGGTTTGGTGAAAACCCTACATCAAAAGACATTGTAAGACACTTAGTTGAAAGAGGTGTTATTGAGCCTAAGAGAGTTCGTAATTATATGATAATTGCAGACTTTGATAAAATGCTTGTAGGTAATCAAGGTAGCAGAACACACACTTTTATGGATTTATCTATTAAATACACTATAAGTGAAAGTCAAGCACAGAATATTGTTTATAAGGAGAGAAAGAAGTCTATCCCTATGAATAATATATCCTACTAAAAGTTTTGTAAACAAATAGTGTAATTACAACTACACCTTATTCGTATTTTTGTGGCTATGAATAAGAATTGGTATAATATTAAGAATAAAGCAGGTAGTACTGCTGATGTTTATATTTTTGATGAAATTGGAATGTGGGGAGTAACTGCACAAAGTTTTATTACTGATATAAAAGATTTAGATGAAACTCCAATCAACCTACACATCAACTCTCTTGGTGGAGATGTTTTTGATGGTATGGCAATCTACAATATTTTAAAGAAAAGAACGGCAAAGACTACTGTGTACATTGAAGGTATTGCAGCAAGTATCGCTACTATCATTGCTATGGGTGGTGATGAGGTGATTATGTCTGAAAACTCTTTATTTATGATACATAACGCTTGGAGTGGAGCTATGGGTGAAGCAGATGATATGAGAAAGACTGCTGACTTATTAGATAAGATAGGAGGTGAGCTTAAGGGTATCTATATGAAAAATGTAAATCTTTCTATGGAGGCTTTAACTGATATGATGGATAATGAAACTTGGTTAAATGCTGATGAGGCATTAGCACACGGCTTCATTACTTCAATATCTGATGCAATTAAAGTTGCTGCTAGTTATGATGTTTCTAAGTTTAAGAATATCACTAACGAACAAATTAAGAACAAATTGAGTATTAATATAAATAATAAAAAAATGACTAATGAGTTAAAAGATTGGTTTAATAACAAAGTAGAAGAAATTGTTACTGCTGTAAAAGGTGATGTGAAAGTTTCAGAAGATGTTGTTAATCAAACAGAAATCTCTGTAAAGTTAGAAGATAATGAAGAAATTATGAATAAGATTTCAGAGTTTGAAACTACTAACATTGATTTAACAAACAAAATTGCTTCACTTGAGGAGGAGTTAGTATCTGCAAAAGGTAATAACGAAACTTTAACTGAGGAGGTTGAGAAATTAAACGCTGCTGCAAATAAAGCAGAAGCAAAGGGTACTGACACAGAGAACGACTCTGACCCTGCAATCGTAAACGAGCCAGTAGCAGTTGATGCTAATGCAGGTTTTCACAATATGATTGCTGAAATGATTAGAACAAGAACAAATAATTAATAATAAAAAAATAATAAAATTATGGCAAATGTAGTAGATAAGGATTTTAGTGCAACTTACGGAGGTGCTAACCTTAATGAAATTTTTTACGAGCCAACTTTCAGAAGTGATGAAATTTTGGCTAATTACCGTGTTATACCTAATGTAAAACACAAAATGAATGTATTCGCAGCAGCACCTTTAACTAAGATTGTTAATGCTTATACTGGTTGTTCATCAGCTTTGACTGGTGGGGACTTTGATTTATCTGACAAAACTATTGAAGCAGGTAGATGTAGAGTTGCTTTAGAGCAATGTGCTGATGAGTTTTTCGGAACTTATATTGAAGAACTTTACAGAAGTGGAGTTGATGCTTCTAATGTTGAGGGAACTCAAGTTGGAGATATGATGGTTAAGAGAACTGTTGATGGAATTGGACAAGATGTTGTAAGACTTGCTTGGGGTGGTAATACTGCTGACGCTTCATCTGCTTACACTGCTCTTGATGGATTTATGAAGTTAATGGCTGCTGAAACTGTTATTGAAGAAGCAGGTACTGTTGGTGCTGTTTCTGCTGCTGATGCAATCAACTTACTTAGAGCAGTTTATAATGGAGCACCTGCTGCATTACAACAAGTTGCTGCTGCTGACAAGAAAATGTTTGTAACTCCAAGATTATTCAATGCTTACTTAGCAAACTTAGAAGGAACTTCTTCTGACTTAGCTTACGCATCTCAAAAAGATGGTGTAATGAAAGTATCTTTCAGAGGAGTTGAATTAGTTGCAATGTATGAGTGGGACACTATCTTAACTGATACTGACCCTGCATTATTTACATCTGCTGCTGCTGATGAGTGTAATGATGGTGTATGTTATGTAGCTACACAAAACTTACTTATCGGTACTGATGTAACTGACCCACAATCACAATTAAATATGTGGTATGAAAATAAAGATGAAAAAGTATTAGTTCGTTCTCGCTTCAAGCTAGGAGTACAGTACTTATTCAGTTCTTTAACTCAATGGGGTATCGTAACTAACTAGAAATTTGTAATGATAGGGGAGGGTAAAACCTCCTCTTAATTACTTTTAATAACAATATAAAAATAATAAAATTATGGCAATAGATACTGGATTAGGAATAGCGTGTGCTGATTTACAAGCTACTGGTGGTATTTCTCAAATTATAGTGAGAGAATGGGCTACTGGTGATGCTGCAACATTTGACAATGCAGCAGGAAAGCACGGTATTAGTTCTATCGTAGATACTGGTGCATCAACTGCAACTTGGTATGTTCACGAATTTAAGAACGAAACTCCTGCATTGGCTGTTAATGGTACAAAAGAAAACGGCTCTACTTCATTTGAATTAGGACTTAATTTCTATTTACCTTTAATGTCTGAGGCAAAGAATCACGAATTACAAAACTTCTTTAACGCTTGTTTAATGGTTATCGCTGTTGATACAAACGGAAAGAAATGGGTATTAGGTGTTTCTGAAAAATATGGTAATGAAGATGTTATTACTAAAAGTCAAAACTTTGCAAAATTAGGTACTATTGAAGGTGGTACTGGTGCTGCATACTCTGATGAGAATGGTTTGGCAGTAAACCTAATGTGTAAACAATATGAATTACCAAGAGAATATACTGGTACTTTGTCTGTTGATACATCTGCTTTAACTGCAACGACTAACTAGAATTTGATAGATGTAGAAGGGTGCTTGATTGCACTCTTTTACAAATATCTTTATGTGTATTTGTGAGGATTACATAAATATTGTAGATTTACCACAATTACAAATATATTTAATTATGGCAAAGTATAAATCATTAAAACAGACTGGTACAATTTACAGTGGTAATCATAAGATTAAGTATGCTACTGCAACTCAAGAGGAGTTAGCGTATATTTATGAAGAATTAAAGATTACACAATACATTGAAAAAATAACAAATTCAGATAACAATGAGTCAGAAAAAGAAATCAGTAGCAAAAAAGCAACCAAAAAAGCAAGTAGAAAGTCTAAAAAAGACTAAGAATACTTTTGAGTTTGGTGTCTTTAATCTTGCAATACCAGAAAAGGTGCAAGAGCCACAAGACTTATCTAAGGTTAGGACTGACTTCATTCCATTTGGAGCAGATAACTTGTTTCCTCAGTACCTTGCTGAATTAAAAAGACAATCTTCTACTCATAGAAGTGTACTTGCTCAAAAGACTATCTTTACGAGTGGTGCGAAGTTCGTTACGAACAATGAGGATTTAAAAGACTTTATAAGAAATGTAAATGCTGATGGCGAGAGCTTGAGAGATGTTTACAAGAAACTTTCAGATGATTACTACACATTTGGTAATGCTTACTTAGAGGGTGTTGTTTATGATGGTGGAGTTAATTTCTACCATTTAGATGCAACTACTGCTAGGAAGGCTAAGAAAGGTGGTGGTATATTAGTACATCCAGACTGGAAGAATTACAGAACACAAAGAGATAAGATGGTACACATACCTTTATATCCAGAAGTTAAGGGTAATAGGTTTGTAGTGCATTTTAAGGATTACGAGCCAACATTCTCTTATTATGGTTTACCAGATTATGTTGCTGCATTAGAGCATATTGCAGTTGATTATGAGATAGGTAAATGGAATCATACTAAATTTAAGAATGGGTTTCAGCCATCTGCTATTGTAGAAATTAGTGGTGATATGGGTGAGGATGAGGCTAAAGAATTAGTGCAAGAAGCACAAAGAAAGTTTGTTGGTGATGGGAATAATGGTAAAATTATGTTTATCGTTAAGAATGGTGATACTTCTCCTGCAAATGTTTCTATTATAAAAGATGACCAAGATGGTAGTTGGTTGGATTTACAAAAAGTAACTGACCAAAACATTGTAACTGCACATAGATGGCAACCATCATTAAGTGGATTAGTTTCTAGTGGTAAAATGAATAATACTGGTAGTGAGATTAGAATTGCTTATGACTTGGCAATGACTACTGTAATTAAAGATACTTCTGATTTACTATTGAATGGTATTAGAAATATCTTAAACAAAGAAATGGGGTATTTACCAGAGGAGTTAGTTATACATTATGAGCCACCTATTAGTTTCGCTACATTTATAGACCCTACTAAGATACTTACAATTAACGAGCAGAGAAGATTGTTAGATGAAGATTTACCAGAGTTAGAGGATGGTGATATGTTTATTTCAGATAGAGAAATAATTGTAACTCAGAATGAGGACACTGGAGAGGAGAAATCAGTAACAATAGAACAATAGACTATGGCAAATGTAAATCAATATATCCCATTAGTAACAGCAGGAGAGGTAATCTCTAATAGCTTTACAAATGCAAATACAGACCAAGCGTTAGTTTCTGATGCTTCAATATTACTTGCTGAATTAGCACATATTAAAGGTGCTTTAGGTGTTAAGTTTTATGAGGAATTAAAGACACAACATAATGGAGGTACTCTTACTACTGCTAATCAAACTTTAATAGATGACTTCCTTACAAGATGTTTGAGTTGGTTTGTTAGGTTTGAGGTGATTAGTGAGATACAACACAATAGTAGTAGTAGTGGGATTGTGCATAACATAGATGAGTTTTCTTCTATTATAGACCCATCAGAGTTAAATGCGTATAAGCAGGAAACATACAGAAAAGGAGAAATCTTTTTAAAGGATATGATTGATTTTATTGAAGGAGATGACCAGAATGGTGATTACCCTACATATAAGAGCAACACACCTTGTAGTTCTGGAACTTGGAAGAATCACGGAATAATAATGTATTAAACTATATGGCAGCAAACGAACATAAGAATTTAACTGATGTTAATAGGCATAATCCTAAAGGACTTGAAACTGCCGTGAACGACAGTATCTTAACTAAGAATATTGGTAGTGGAGAGGGGTTGAGTGATGGTAACTTGCAGTGGATTTCAAAGAAGGCTATTAAGATAGGTGTTATTGAGTTAAAAGGGTACACTACTGGAAACGGAAGTACATACGAGTACGCACAAAGCCAAACAGATAGTCAAGCACCATTTGAGCATAATGCAGATTACGGTAGTGGTACTGTTGGTGGTGCAACATTAGGGGTGAGTGATATATTTAGGGCAGGAGGGTTTATAGTGCAGAGTGATTGTGATGTTATGAAGGTTAAGGGTTGGATGACTTGTAATGGTACTGATGATGCTACACTTGCTATATGTAAGGTAACTCCTATTGAAGATGATGCTACTGCATTAACACCTACTCTTATAAAAGAATTTACAATAACTGCTAGTGGAAACAGTAATATGATTGGTGTGGAGGAATTGAGTACATTTGATGATAAAGATTTATTAGCAGGAGATATAGTATTTGCAATGGTAAAAACAGAAATAACTGGGAAAACAGTATATTTTAACACAACAATGGAATTAGGTTATAATAATTAATAAATAAAATAATATAAAAGATGGAAATAGGATTATTAATGGAGTTAGCAGGAAAGGGAGAGCAAGTGGAGATAAACCCTAACAGTGGATTAGTTACAGAAGATTTTTATAGGGTTGTTATATTTAAAGTAGCAACTATATCATCTATTAAAATAAATGGTAGTACAAGAACTGCTTTAGCAGCATCAGGGATTAAAGAAAAAACAATAATACACGATGTAACAGAAATTCAACTATCAGCAGGGATAGCGATAGGGTATAAGAAACTTTAATATGAAATCAACTGTGAATAATACAATACAAGATACAATCCAAGTTGGATTAGCAAATGCAGGTGCAATAGGCATATCATTAGTAGAGGCAAATGAAATACTAACAACAATATCATTATGTTTAGCGATTGGCTTTACAATATACAAACACTTTAAAAAGAAATAAATTATGGCAACAACAGTAACAACATCAGATTTAACTGTATCAATTACAGAGAGTTATACACTTAATGGGGTTGAGTATGGAGGAACTGTAAATAAAGTCTTTTCTGACAATGGAGAGGTAGTTAAAAGAATTATGAGAATAGGTATATCTTCATTTGCAAATGTGTTTGATTACGCTACTGAAGGTATTCAAGCAGACTTCAAATACTTTAGAGTTACGAATTTAGATGACACTAACTTTATAAATATTCAATTATTTAATGACAATAGTGATGCTTTTTGGGTTAAATTAAAAGCAGGAGAGAGCTTTATGATGATGGATAACGAGTACGATATTAATGAGGGTGCTGCTACATTTGGTGGGTTTAATGAATTGACTAAGATTGCTGCTCAAGCAGACACGGCAGAATGTGATTTAGAAATCATATCAGTAACTGCATAAAATGGCTAGAGCAATATCCTTTACAAGAGTGAAAAATGGAAAGAAAAAAAGAAAAGGAGTTCACTCTAAGAATAAAAGCAGAAGTCAAAGAAGCAAGGCATACAGAGGGCAGGGAAGAATATAACGATAGATATGAACTGGGTAAAACGATTGCATACAAGAATAGAAAGAAATACAATCGCAAACTTAAACATAAAAAGAATGACATTGAAGTACTTTAAAAGAAGTGAGTTTAATTGTAAGTGTGGTTGTAATACCAACTATATTGATGAGGATTTCTTAGCGATGTTAGATAAAGCAAGAAGGATAGCAGGAGTGCCTTTCTCTATCAATAGTGGGTATAGATGTGATAAGCATCCTTTGTCAGTTAAAAATCCAACTTCAAGTCATATAAAAGGAATTGCTGCTGACATTAAGTTCTCTAATGGACATAATTTAGCAATGATATTGAGTGGGTTAGGTGGTGCAGGATTTGAGAGGTTTGGTATAGATTTTAAAAATAAATTTATCCATACCGATTTTGATGAGGAAAAAATAACTCCTTGTATTTGGGGTTACCCAACAAAATAGATTATTAATCAATAAATATATAATATGAATTTTATTTTAGAAAATTGGATTGCATTAACTATTGCTTTTTTATCCTTTGCTAAGGTGGTAATTAATTTGACACCATCAGACAAGGACAACAAAGTATTCGGTTACATTGATGATTTAATTAACTATTTCATTAAAAACAGAAAATAATGTTTGATTTGAAATTAGTAGAGCCAGTAAGTAAGTTATTGAATACTACTTTAGGGCTTTTTAAAGATACTAAGGGGAAGTTAAGTAGTAAAAGAACTGTGTCTGGTATCATAGTTATAACTGCAAGTACCAATATAGCGCAATACGGCATAACTGTAAGTAGCTTAGTATTAACAGCTTTAGGTGTCTTGCCAGTAATATTTTCAGTTTTTGAAAAAAAAGACTGTAATTGTGAAGGTAATTGTAATAAATAATTATCTTTGCACCACAACATAAGGAGGGTAGTGCCTCTTTTGTTTTCATTGTTTTGTTTTAGTTTCAAGAGTGGGATGTTAATAACATCTCACTTTTGTGTTATATATCGCTTTTTTTTATATATATTTGCAGCATACTAATCAAAAGAACAGACAATATGAGTGTTAATTTGTTAAGCAAGAAAAGCAGACAGTTAATTATAGACCAGTATGCTAGTAACAAACCAAGAAAGCAAGTACAAGAAGAATTAGCTGAATTTCTTTCACTAAGCGAAAGAACGATAAGAAGATACGCTAAGGAGCTAAGTATAAGTATTAAGGCATCTGAAATTGTTGATGACAAGATAATGGTTTACGATATAGAAACAAGCAGAACAGAGGCAACAGTATGGTGGACTGGGAAACAATACATCAATCACAAGCAATTAAGAACAGAGCCTAAGATAATAAGTGTGGCTTGGAAGTGGATAGGAGAGGATGATGTTAAGTATTTGACTTGGGATAGTAATCATTGTGATAAGAAGATGCTTAAATCTTTTCTTAAAGAGTATAATAGGGCATCAATGGTTATAGGGCAAAACAACAACTCATTTGACAATAAATGGATTAACACAAGGGCTGCTAAGCATAGTTTAAGGGTAGATAGATATGTGAAGTCATTTGATATTTATAGAATGGCTAAGAGGTACTTTAGGTTGCCTAGTTTCTCAATGGCTTATATGGCTAAGTACTTTGGATTAACATTAAAGCAATCTCACGAAGGAATACATATGTGGGATATGATAGAGTACGGAAATAAACAAGAACAAAAAGAGTACTTAGATAAAATGGTAGAATACAATAAAGGGGATATAGTAACTACTGAGGAACTTTATATGACTTTAAAGCCTTACTTTGGAAGTGTTACTAACAATGCAGTAAAGAAAGGGTTGCCAAAATGGGCTTGTCCAGTTAGTGGCTCTACTGACATTGAGTTATTAAAAACTATATTTACAGAGCAGGGAACTGTTCAAAGAATATTATTTTGTGAAGAATCAAACCACCAATACAAGGTTAGTAACAAGTCTTATATGGATTTCCTTCAAAGGAGAA
>Ga0181372_1000325_pt1 | contig 11689 bp, 10 predicted proteins | sample LowvirmetaG_5_FD_130161 | JGI IMG/M metagenome (GOLD analysis project Ga0181372, IMG submission 130161) | Marine viral communities from the Subarctic Pacific Ocean - Lowphox_08 viral metaG | ecosystem: Environmental > Aquatic > Marine > Oceanic | place: Subarctic Pacific Ocean | collected...
ACAGAAACCCCACAAGCGCCGCCCAGCGAAGAACCCGAGCAACCTGCCGATACCACACAGGAAGCACCCTGGACGCTAGAGCTACCTGCGATTTTCGTGGCCAACAGCACCGTGGACTTTCTCGATGAGTCGCTGCCGATCCGTTTCCGCACGGTGGTCGGTGATCTCGATGGCACCATCACCGACCTGAGCAGCCGGAAGGGGCAGCCTTTGGCGGTAGACCTCAAGGGGTCGGTGGATGGCTATGCGCCGGTAACGCTTTCCGGCACCGCAAGCCCCCTGCAGGACCCGCCCTCACTGGACCTCAGGCTGCGCTTTCGCGGGCTCGATATGGCACGCCTGACGCCCTATTCAGGCACCTACGCAGGCTATGCCATCGAAGACGGTGTGATGACTGTTGACCTGCGCTATGGCCTGGCAAACAACCGCTTGCAAGGCAACAACCAGATCGTGATTGACCAGCTTCAGCTCGGAGAGCGCATTGAGAGCAGCAAAGCGCTGGACCTGCCACTCCGCCTGGGCATTGCCCTGTTGACCGACAGCAACGGCGTGATCGACCTTGCAGTGCCGGTCAGCGGCGACGTCAATAATCCCCAGTTCAGCCTTGGCAGCGTGATTGCCGGGGCTTTTGTCAATTTGCTCACCAAGGCCATCACCGCACCCTTTGCCCTGCTGGCAAACCTGGTGGGAAGCAGCGAGGACCTGGACACCGTGGACTTCGCGGCCGGCAGCAGCGAACTGGATGACCATGGTCAGGGCAAGTTGCGGGATCTGGCTACGGCGATGCAGCAACGGCCCGAACTGTCTTTACAGATCAGCGGCAGGCTGGAATTGGACAGTGACCGCACTCAGTTGCAACGCCAGCTTGCCCGCTCAGCGCTGCTCGACGCCGGGCTGAGCGAACAGGACATCCGCGACCGCACCCGCGCCTGGGAGGACGTGGTGACAAATCTCTATGCCGAACTCCCCGCGCCAGAACCAACCGACGCCGACGCGGAGGGCCCGTCTGTGCTGCAACAGGCGCGGATACTCCGTGATCAGTGGCCGGTGCCGGATGAGGCACTCACCGCACTCGCCACGCAGCGCGCCACCACCACGGAAGACTTCCTGCTCAATGCAGGTATCCCGGCGGAGCGACTGGAGGTCACTGCCAGCGAAGCAGAGAGCACCGAGAAACGCTTTAGCGGCGTGGCGCTGGCGATAACGGTGGACTGAAGCGGCGCCGGCCGTCAGCCGACGGGGCGTAGTACGCCACTGCAATAGCGGCACAGGTAGCGGGCGCGCCCCTCGCGCATGCGGTTGTGACGCACAGTGGATACCGCGTGCTCGCGACAACCACAGTGGTAGGGATGGCGGCGCTGGCGACGCATCGGCACACCGTCCAGCGCAAGATCAAACGTCACCCGGGGTGGACGCCCAAACAGCTGCATCACCTGCTGCCACTGCGGCCCGTGCGGCTTCAGGCGTCGACGGGGATGACGCATGTGAACCACATAATGTGCCACTTCGTGCGGTACCGTGTGTTCCAGGTTTTCGTCGAAGTGACGGGCAAAAATCCAGGGGTTGTAGCGAATACTGCAGTTCACTCCCTGCGCCCGGAACATGCCGGCACTGCCGCCGCTTAAGTCAAAAAGTACGGTGGGCAGCGCAAGTGGCTGCGCCAACAGGGCCGCCGCACGGTCAACCCAGGCCTGGGTTGCAGCGATCACCTGCGCACGTTGCGCCATGCCAATCGGCTCGATGGATACGCGGGCGGATGTGTCGTCGCTGCTCATGGCGCCATTGTAACCGCGATGTGCGTGCGGCTTCACCACGCCTGTTCGTGACAGAGTGCCAGCCACTCGCGCAGTGCAGCGGTATGAAATTTCTGCCGGTGCAGCACAATATGCAGGCGCCGCGTAAAATCGCGATGCGGCACCCGCAAGGGTACGAGAGAGCCGCGGGCAAAGGCCTCAACCAGGCTAGTGCGCGACAGGCAGCCCACGCCCAGGCCCGCCTCCACGGCACGTTTGATGGCCTCGGTGTGCTGCAGTTCAAGGGCCAGACGCAATGCGGGCAGGACGCCATGCATGGCGCGATCAAAGGTCTGCCGGGTACCGGAACCCGGCTCCCGCACAATCCACTCCAGAGACAGCAGGTCGTCATCAGTGAGCGCGCGGCGCCGCGCCAGCGGGTGGCCGGGCGCCGCGAACACGGTAAGTTCATCCGCCTGCCAAGGTTCACAGCTCAAATCGGGGTGGCTCAGCTCCCCCTCAACCAGGCCGATATCGAGTTCATAGTGTGCCACCTTCTCGGCGATGGCCGCCGTATTCGCAACGCTGAGCGCCACATCAGCCGCCGGGAAGCGCGTGCGAAAAGCCGCAATCATAGGGACCGCGAGATAATTGCCAATGGTCAGAGTGGCGCCGAGCTGCAGGCGTCCGCTGACCTCTTCCCCCAGCATCCCCTGCTCCAGCGCGCGCGCCCGATCGAGCAACTCCTCCGCTGCCGGACGCAGCTGACGCCCCAGCTCGCTGAGGCGCAGCCGCTTGCCGAGGCGGTCGAACAGTTGCACATCGAATTGTTGCTCGAGTTCGCGCAGCGAGCCGCTTGCGGCTGACTGCGACATGGCAAGGTCCGACGCCGCCCGACTGATGTTCTCGTGTTGCGCCGTGGCAATGAACACCTCCAACTGCCTCAAGGTGTAGCGCATAAAGGCTCCAATATCGGTTTTACCGTTATCATATATTTATAAAAACTGTTTTACCAATATATACCCCGTGCTTACAGTAGCGCCACTGCACACAACTACTCGGGAGAAAGAACATGGCGACGTTGCTGCGTGAACGCGTTACCGAGGTACACCACTGGACAGACCGCCTGTTCAGCTTCAAGACCACGCGCAATCCGGGCTTTCGCTTCGAAAACGGGCACTTCACCATGATTGGTCTGGAACGCGAGGGACGGCCACTGTTGCGGGCCTACAGCATGGCCAGCGCCAACTACGAGGACCAGCTCGAGTTCTTCAGCATCAAAGTGGCTGATGGCCCCCTGACCTCACAGCTGCAGAACATCCGCGTCGGTGACGAACTATTGGTCAACAGCAAGGCGACGGGCACGCTAATCCTCGACAACCTTTTGCCGGGGCGCAACCTCTACCTGCTGGGCACCGGCACCGGACTCGCCCCCTTCCTGAGCATCATCAAGGATCCCGCCATTTACGAGCGCTTTGAGCGGGTCATCCTGGCGCACGGTTGCCGCAACGTGAGCGAGCTGGCCTATCAGGACGCGATTACCCGCGAGTTGCCGGCGCATGAATACCTCGGTGACGAGATTCGCGGCAAACTGATCTACTACCCTACCGTCACCCGCGAAGCTTTCCGCAATACCGGCCGTCTGACCGACCTCCTGCGCAGCGACAAGCTGCCGGCCGATGTGGGGCTGCCGCCAGTCGACCCCGACCATGACCGCTTTATGCTCTGTGGCAGCCCCAGCATGCTGAAAGACATGGGCGAACTGCTCAAAGAGCGCGGCTTCCAGGAATCACGCCACGGCAAGGCCGCCCACTACGTCATTGAGCGGGCCTTCGTGGAAAGCTGATTAAACCGCGTCGGCGACCTGCAGGGATTCGCGGAGCTCGCGTTTGAGAAACTTGCCATTGGCATTTCTCGGCAGCGGCTCCGGCAAAAACCAGATATGCCGAGGCACTTTGTAGGGCGCGAGCTGACCAGCACAGTGGGCTCGCAAATGTGCGGCGTCGAGCTCTACGCCGGGTTGCAGATACACCGCGGCCCCCACCTCCTCGCCGAGGCGCTCATCCGCTACCGAGAACACCACACACTCGGCCACGGCGTCATGGGCAAACAGCGCGTTCTCGACTTCTGCGCAGTACACATTTTCCCCGCCCCGCAGCACCATGTCTTTGGCCCGGTCGACCAGGAAGATAAATCCGTCCTGATCGATACGCGCGATGTCGCCCGTATGCAACCAGCCGTCGGTGATCGACTCTGCGGTCGCATCCGCGCGGTTAAGGTAACCCTTGATGACCGGCGCCCCGCGCACCCAGAGCTCACCGATGGCGTCGGCGCCCAGATCCTCACCGGAGGGCCCTACGCACTTGGCCTCCAACGTGGGCACGGCGGGCCCGACGCTGGACGGCTTGTCGACAAAAAAGTCAGCTGATACCGCGGCGATGATGCCCGAGGTTTCGGTCATGCCGTAGCCCGTATTCGGCCGCGCCGCCCCTGAACGGGCCTGGATTTTCTCCACCAGGTCCGGTTGTAGCGCGGCACCACCGCCGCCAAGGACCAGCAGCGACGAGGTATCGCGATGGGCAAAATCAGGATGCATGAGAATTTCCCTGGCCATCATGGGCACACCATTGAATGTGGTGATCGCCTCTTCTTCAATCAGCCGCAGTGCATCCGCCGCATCCCATTTATACATGTGCACCAGCTTGCCCCCGGCCAGGGTGGTGGCATGCGCCACGCAGTTATTGGCGGTGACATGGAACAGCGGAGTTGCCAGCAGGGAGTTGGGGGCGGGAGAAGCACCCAGCGCTGGCGGCGTTGTGCCCTTGGCCAAGGCCACTGCCATGGGCTGAACGGTGTTAATGAACGCCACATTCATCACATTGGCAACACAGCCCCGGTGCGTGAGGCGCGCTCCCTTGGGGCGCCCGGTGGTGCCTGATGTGTAGAATATACAGGCATCGTCTTCCGGGGCGATCGCAACCGCCGGCAGGTCCGGCCTGGCATTGATGACCTCAACCCAGTCTGTCGCCCAGGCTGGCGCTTCGTCCTGCAGGCGCACCGTAACGACCTTCATGGCAGAAAAGCGCTCACGGATCTCACTGAACCGCTGCAATCGCTCACGATCGCAGATCAGTACCTGCGGCGCCGAATCCTCAAGGGCGAACGCCATTTCCTGCGCAACCCACCAGGCGTTCATCCCCACCACCACAGCCCCCATGGACGTGACGGCCCAGTAGGCGAGCATCCACTCGGGATAATTGCGCATGGCGATCGCCACCCGGTCACCGGGGCCTACCCCCGCATCGTGCAACCAGCGCGCAATGCTGGCGGTGAACGTGTGCGCCTCGCTGTAGGTGCAGCGCTCGCCGCTGAATACCAGGTAGTCCTTGTCTGCATGCCCGGCGGTACTCAACCAGATTTCACGCAGGGAAGGCGGCGCGTGGCTGAAGGTGCGAATCGGTACACCGCCCACCGTTTCGGTTGTCACCTCAAATGGCTGCCCGGGCCCTGTCAATTCTTGCCATGCCTGCTTCAAGTGCTCGTACACAGTAAAACCTCTGTTAGACTTCTGCTGGTGAGGAAGCGGCAGCATACCCCGACCGCTTGGTGTGCTCAACGCTCGTCCACGATGTCGGCGCAGGTCAACAATATTGTCGCCCCGCGTCATTGTGGCACGCCGCGCAGCGCGCCAGACTACACGTTGAATAACACAAGCCAAGGGATGATCATGAGCTCGCAGCAACTGGACACCAAGCGTCTCTCTGCCTACCTGGCAGACCACCTGCCCAACATGGATGACAGCCTCACCGCAGAGAAATTCCCCGGCGGACAATCAAACCCCACATTCAAGCTGACCGCGGGCGGGCGCTCCTATGTGCTGCGGCGGAAACCGCCGGGTGAGCTGCTGCCCTCTGCCCACGCGGTCGACCGTGAATTCCGGGTCATCAGTGCGCTGCAGAATACGGACGTGCCCGTGCCCCGAACCCACGTGTTGTGTGAAGACGAATCGGTCATTGGCTCGATGTTCTACGTCATGGAATACATGGAAGGCCGTATCCTATGGGACCCGGTACTGCCGGATGCCGCAGACAACGCGGAGCGCAGTGCAATCTACGATGCCATGAACGCGACCATGGCAGCGCTGCACAATGTCGACGTGGACGCGGTGGGCCTGTCTGACTACGGCAAACCCGGGAACTACTTCGAACGTCAGCTGGCGCGCTGGACCCGACAATACCATGCCTCCGAAACAGAAACCGTGGCCAATATGGAAACCCTGCTGACCTGGCTGCCGGCGAACATGCCGGCGGACGACGGCACCGTGAGCCTGGTACACGGCGACTACCGGCTGGACAACATGATGTTCCACCCCACCGAGCCGCGCGTGATTGCTCTGCTCGACTGGGAGCTTTCCACCCTCGGCCACCCCCTCGCCGACCTCGCCAACCAGTGCATGGCATGGATGCTGCCGCGCGACAGCAGCATGAAAGGACTGGCCGGGGTCGACCGTGCGTCACTGGGTATTCCCACGGACGAGGAATACATTGCGCGCTACTGCGAACGCACCGGGCGCACGGGAATCGAGAACTGGAACTTCTACCTGACCTTTTCGCTGTTTCGCCTGGCCGCCATCGTGCAGGGTATCAAGAAGCGCGCGCTAATCGGCACCGCCTCCAGCCAGGAAGCCGACGCGAGGGCGAATCTGGTGGGGCCCCTGTCACAGCTGGCCGTTGACCTCATCCGCTGACATGTGTGGTGGCGACCGCCCTGAGTCGCCGCCAAGATGCATCCAGCAGGCGCCACCACGCGTACATGGAAGCACATCCATCACCAGCGGCGGCACACTACCATGCCCGATACACTCTATTACGATGGGCACTGCCCTTTGTGCACGCGTGAAATGGCAAAACTTGGCCAGTTGTGTGATGCGCAGCTGCAGCTCGCAGATATTCACTGCCTGCCGCCCGTCAATAGTCTGGAGCCGACAGACGGTTCAGTGCCCGCAGACGCCCTGCCATCGCGGGACACGCTGCTGAAAACGCTGCACCTGCGCACGGCGGAAGGCCAATGGCTAACCGGCATTGATGCCAACGTTGCGGCCTGGCAACACACCCGGCTGGGCCCCCTGTGGCGCTGGCTGCGCTGGCCGCTGATACGCCCCGTAGCCGATCGGGTTTACCGGCTCTGGGCTGAGCGCCGCTACCGGCGCCTGTACTCCTCATAGGAAGCACACATGCATTTCACCGCACACGATATCGGCGCGATGGGGTCTCGCTACCGCGCCGCGTTTATCAACTCCCTGAGTGGCTTCAAGCCCGCCAACCTGGTGGGTACCGCCGATGCCGCCGGCAACAGCAACCTGGCCATCATCAGCTCCGTGGTTCACCTCGGCTCACACCCGCCCCTGCTGGCATTGATCGTGCGTCCCAGCCCGGTTGAGCGCCACACGCTGGAAAATATTCTCGACACGCGGTGCTACACCATCAACCACGTGCAACAGAACTTCATTGAAGCGGCCCACCAGACCGCAGCGCGATATCCACGAGAGCAGTCCGAATTCACCGCGACCGGACTCGGCGAGCATTGGGTGACGGGGTTTGCAGCACCTTTCGTGCGCGAAGCCACCGTGCGCATGGGCCTGGAGCTGCGCGAACATCACCATCTGCAAATCAACGATACGCATCTGGTGATTGGGGAAGTGGTACTGGTTGATGTGCCTGACGAGGCATTGGGCGAGGATGGTGCCGTCGATATCAATGCCGCGGACAGCGTGGCCCTGAGCGGGCTGGACAGCTATTACACGACTTCGCGCGTGCGCCGCATGGCCTATGCGAAACCGGACCTGCCGCCGAGACCCATTGACTGAGCGTTAATCCTCTGCCTGCTCCAGCTCCTGCACCTGGTAGTCCAGCTCGGCCATTTTCTCGTTGAGCAGACCGCGGGCGTCAGCCAGCCCACGGTTATAGAAATAGGGACCGAGCTCTTCCGCCAGAAAGTCCACCAGGAATTCGGCATCAAAGCTGCCGATTTCCTGCTGCAATTCATCGCGCAGGTAGCCCTTGACCTTGCTCGCCATGCGCTCTTTCTGTTCCCGCGAAAACGCCGGCGCCTTCACGCCTCCGCCTCAATCATGCCAACACCGTCATGCAACTGCTCGCCCCGGCTCTCCCGACGTGTCTTTCTTGGCCGAGGCGGCAGCTGACCGCGACGGGCTCTTGCGCCGGGTCTTCACCCGCGCCTTGGCGCTCGTACGCTTGCTCTTCGGGGCAGTATCAAGTGCCGCCAGCTGTTCGCGCTGCGCTTCACGGTCAGACCGCGTCGGTGGTGGTCGGCGCCGTGAAGCCCGCGGTCGACGGTATTTTTCGCTATCGGGGCGCAGGTCGCCGTACTCGAAGCGATTGAGAATCTCTTCCATCGCCCGGCTGATCTTGGTGCAGATGCGTATGGCCTCAATGTTGGGGAAAGCCGAGTGCGCGCCCCCCTCCATCAGCGCCACCAGCTCCTTCTCGGACAGGTGGGACAGAATCTTCGCCGGATTATACCAGCGGAAACTGGGCACAATGTTGATGTCGCCGCTGTACTCCTGGTCAATCAGGGAGTGAATGCCGTTCATCAACAGGTTGAAGCGCGGCCAGTTGTCGCCGTTCTTTTGCACCACACCGCGGTAGAAATTGAGCACTTCGCGGCCAATACCCACGCCCAGAGTGCCCAGGGCCGCACTGAGGCCATTGCTCTTGTGGTTGCCGCGCAAAAAAGGCGTGGCAATGGGGTTCACCATACTGACGATATAGTGGTTTGTGCTGAACAGCCGCGACAGCCGCTTCGCCGGCAGGTCGTCGGCGATGGAGCCATCAACCCACTTGCGCGTCGGCAGGTAGGGTTGGGATTCGCCGTGCACGTTCTTCGCCATCAGCATTACGGGCGGGAATACCCCGGGCACCGCACAGGAGGCCATCACCGCCGAACGCACATAGACGTTGGGGGACGTAATGGCGTTCAGCAGCCGCGAGCGCTGATGTGTTTCCGCCGGCGCAACTGTGATACTGATCTGGCGCCCGGTCTTTTCGTAGGCTTCCTGAAAGGTCATTTCCGGAATCAGGCGAGCGATAATGTTCTCCAGGTCGCGCACATCAATTTGCGGATTGCGCCCGAAGAACATGCGTGAAAAAACGCTCGCCTCACGCTCCGCCTCGAAGTGCACGTTGCCGGGATCGAAGAAATGCCGGAGCTCTTCGTCCGTGTGGGAGCCCACAACGCCCGCCACCAAAGAGCCCGCGCTGGAGCCGGAAATAACACGCGGCAGCAGGCCCTGTTCCAGCAACGTCTTGACCACGCCCAGATGATAGAAACCCAGCACACCGCCGCCACTCAACATCAGGGCTGACCGACCGAAGCAGATGTTCGCACGGTAGAAGAAATCGAGCTTCTGCTGCAGGGTGACCTCGTCGCTCTCCAGCTCGGCAAGATAGCGCAGGGAATCAGTCACCTCGTCAATGTACTGTTCGATCAGATGCTTGGTGCCGAACTTGGCATTCTGGTAGAGCGCGCTGCGCCCCATACCACCCATGTTGCCGTGAATGCCCTCGTTGAGAGTGAACAGCAGGCCCTGATAATCGTGGCGGGAGCGCAGGCTGCGCAAGCGGTCGAGGCGCAGCCGGATCTGGCTGTAGTCGTATTGCGTCGTCTGGTCCACCTCGCGCCAGCGGCGCTTGCCGGACTGCTCGTCGTGCGCGATGGCGGCTTCACGCCACTCATCGTAATTTGAACAGCTCGCCATCTGGCGTTCCAGCTGGGCGAGTTTACGGGACGTTCTCATGGGCTACCTCTTTGCCGGAGACTCCTCCAAGGATACTGCAAAGGCCACCGGCAATACAGGTTAAATCTGGCCAGAGGCTATGCACCCAAACCGCCGCACACCGGCTCTGCTGGCAGCCCCGACGTGGTCAGGAGGGCTTGTCCTTGTCCTCTTGCTCCGGCAAATCCCGGTGCACACCGCGGTATTCCTCTACCAGATGGCGCTTGTACAGCTTGCCATTGTCCATACGCGGCAACTGCTGGTGGAAGTCCAGGGAGCGCGGCAGTTTGATGTGTGAAAGGCGCTCGCGCAGCCACTCCATGATCTCGATCGCCACCTCATCCGTCGCATCCGCCCAGTTCATGGGCTGAACCACGGCTTTCACCTCCTCGCCAAACTCCTCGTTGGGAATACCGAACACGGCAACGTCCGCCACCTTGCCGTGCGTGATCAAGAGGTTTTCGATTTCCTGCGGATAAATGTTCACACCGCCACTGATGATCATGAAGTTCTTGCGGTCTGTGAGGTAAAGGAAACCGTCCTTGTCCAGGTAGCCCAGATCACCTGTGGTCGCCCAGCCACGTTCGTTGAAAGCCTCAGCCGTTTTGCCCGGTTCGTCGTGATAGCTGAACTGGACCTGTTCACCGCTGAAGTAAATGGTGCCGATTTCACCCGGTGGCAGTTCGTTTCCTTCGTCGTCCACCACATGTACCGATCCCATCAGCGAGGGACCCACCGAACCTTTGTGGGTGAGCCAGTTGGCGGAGTCGATCATCGTGATACCAATGCCCTCACTGGCGGCGTAGTACTCGACGATGACCTCGCCCCACCAGGCGATCATCTGCTCCTTGACTTCAATCGGGCACGGGGCCGCAGCGTGAATGGCAAATTGCATGCTGCTGACATCGTACCGCGCGCGCACGTCCTCGGGCAGCTTCAGCATACGTACAAACATGATGGGCACCCACTGGCTGTGTGTTACCCGGTGCTCTTCAATGAGGGCCAGCGCAGCTTCGGCGTCGAACGTCTCCATCACCACGCTGGTGCCGCCCTGATACAGGGTCATCATGTTGTAGTGCAAGGGTGCCGCGTGATAGAGCGGCGCGGGTGACAGGTAGACCGTTTCCTCACCAAAACCAAACACCGCACCCAGACTGCCTGCCAGCGGGTGCACCGCATTGACGTCGTCGCTGGCCGGTGGGAGGAATACGCCCTTGGGCTTGCCGGTGGTGCCCGATGAGTAGAGCATGGGCACACCATTGGCCTCGTCCGCAATGCGCTCGGCCGGCTGCAGGCCAATGCTGTCATCCCAGGACTCGTAGCCGTCCAGAATACCATCCACCATCAAATAGTGTTTGATGCGCGAGGTGCCCAGCGCAAGAATTTCGCCTGCCACAGCTGCCAGCGCGTGAGACGCGATGAACAGCTTGGCCCCGCAGTTTTCCAGGATATAAGCGGTTTCATCACGTTTCAGGTGGGTACTGATTGGCGTGAAGATCAGCCCCGCTCGCTGGGCCCCCCAGCAGATTTCCAGGAACTGGCGACAGTTCACCAGCATCATGCCGATATGGTCACCTTTCTTCAGGCCCAGCGAGCGAAACAACTGAGCCGCCTGGTTGCTGCGCTCGTCGAGCTCGGCGTAAGTCACTACCTCGCCGGTTGCGCCCATGATGATGGCTGGCTTGTGGGGGTACGTCTCTGCGGTTATTGCTGGATGTGGCATGTCACGATCCTTGCTGCTGGCTATGCGGGATAGCGCGCCATCATAAGACGCGATATCCAGCGAGGCAATGTGTCAGCGCGCTCGCATCAGGCCCTGCTGCGATGCGGACGCTACCAGCACCCCTTCGCGATTATAGAAACGCCCGTGGGCGAGACCGCGACCTGCGGCGACGCGCTCCGCCTCCACCGTGTGCAGTAGCCACTCATCCGCCCTGATGGGGCCGTGAAACCACAGCGCGTGATCCAGGCTCGCCAGTTGAATGTCATCACGTAGGTAAGAGCGACCGGTGGCAGCGAGGCAAACGTCGATCAACAGCGTGTCGGAAAAATAGGCCAGCAGGCTGGCATGAACGGCGTCCGGCTCGTTCAGGCAGCCGTTGGTCTTTACCCAGGCAGAAAGTACCGGCGGCAATGGGCGCGGATTGTGCCAGTCGACCAC
>Ga0181372_1000329_pt1 | contig 11639 bp, 11 predicted proteins | sample LowvirmetaG_5_FD_130161 | JGI IMG/M metagenome (GOLD analysis project Ga0181372, IMG submission 130161) | Marine viral communities from the Subarctic Pacific Ocean - Lowphox_08 viral metaG | ecosystem: Environmental > Aquatic > Marine > Oceanic | place: Subarctic Pacific Ocean | collected...
TCCATCTTTGTCTCTAGATGAAACTTGCTTCTTTACGGCATCATCCAACTTATCACTGTTGTCTTTAACAGCTTTAGTAAGTTCTTCGATTGCGTCTAGGAGTTCTTGACGGTCTTGGTCTGGGGTTGATGCCATAAATTATAAAAACACGGGTGTGCCTACCTTATGTAGGGCACGAACCTTTCTTACGTTATACGTCCTGACGCAGCAGTTTGGGTCTTGAGGAGCAAATGCTTTTATGTCTGAAAAGGACACAGACCCAACAGGTAACTCTCCGAATTCCTGAATGATTTGGTTCCTTGAGTCAGCGCTCATTGTCTTCAAATTCACCCCGGTGAAATATCTACCTCCATTTTTTGACGTCCATTTTTGAGAAATCATTATAATGAAAGGATTGGGGTCACGAGCATCTTTTGCTCGGTAGTGAAAAGCGAATAAACACCCTGTTTTAAGGGAATCTAGCTTGCGGGTGGTACCCAAAAAATAAGAATTTAATTTTTTTGCCATAATTGTCGTCAGAATTGGAATGGATTCTACTATATTATATATAAAATATAATCTATGGAAGACCAAATAATCTTAAACGAGTTTCTTGAACAAGTAAACTATTGTTTATCTTTAAAGTTTAAAGAAAAATGGAGATACAGATTTAGTACACACTTTATAAGTATCTTTCAGGATAAAGTCCTAAACTCGTTAACTACTCAAAGACCTTTAAAAATGTCTTCGTTAACCTCGGTGTATATAAAGAAACATAAATATTCACCTACTGAAGTTAGAGAATTCTTCAGAATGATAGCTATCGAGGATTATTATCCTCTAGTCTATGAGGACAAGAAGTATATGGAACAGAAGAATGTTCTGTTTAAGGATTAAACCCCAAACTTCTTTCTAGGCTTCTTGTTTTTAAGAGCCTCGTTATACTCAGCTAAGTGGGTTGTAGGGTTTTGCTTAGGACACATATCCTTGTATCCACACCAGTCACAAAACTGGTTTACTTGCGGAAAGAAATCAACCTTTTTTTTCTTCCTAATCTCCCAAATCTGCTGTGTCAGCTTCTTCATGTACATTAATACATGAGGCTCAGAAAATTTAAGGTGTACGAACTTGTTTAAGTGTGGGTAATAATGTCCCAGCGTGATTGAAGAAATAGGGACTGTGTATAAGACTGAAATGGCGTAGGCGTACAGCAACATTTGTGGGTCTTTTATCAGGTCACGTTTTGTAGACGGTCTTTTACTTGTTTTATAATCTATTACAAGGTAGCCTCCGTCCGTACCTTTGACCACACGGTCAATAATGCCGTTTACGGCGTAACCTTGCTTGAGTTCTACCGAGAACATCTGCTCCGTTGAGACTTGTTCGCATCCGGAAAGAGAGTTATTAAACTCAAAGAAGTTGTTTATGCACTTCTCGATTTTAAGTTCGCGTTCTTTGTCGAAAGTGTAGTTGGGGCGTAAGGTTTCCGCAATCTCGTTTAGCTCCTCCGTAGATTCGCTGCCTACCCCATCCTCAAAAATCTTGTGGATATAGGAACCGAATTGCAATGCATCGGTGTTGGTAGACTTCTCTGGTAGGTAGTCGACATACTTAAATTTGTACTTGAGCTTACATTCATCGTACACTTTAATCTTACTTGGGGATACTTTATTTATAAACATAATTTTAGTCTTTATTAGTTATTATAGAGATTTTTTCTTAGTAATAGCGTCGTTTTTTGGGGTCCCGCGCCGCTATTATATAGCTGATGTTTGTTCCAGCCTCCATTATCAAGACCTACCTCTCTGAGCACTTTCCCGAGTTTCAAGAGGCAGGTCAGGAATTCCGTGTAAACTCTATATTCACGGATGACACTAAGCAGAAGCTTTATGTTAATACTGAGACTGGGCTTTGGACTTGTTTCAAATCGGGTGAGAAAGGGAATTTGATTCACCTTGTGTCCCACATCGAAAATGTCCCTTATATCTCTGCTCAGAACTTCATGAAAAGAAAGGCTTTTGATGCAGGTGCAGATTTGTTCGATGTCTCTACTTTGAACGTAGAGAATACAGCGATTGAGGTTACTCGTACGATTGACGGAGATAGTAAAGAGTGGTTAGAGGTTAATCCTAAATCCGATATCAATTCAGTGAGTAATCTCAAGCGCATTGCGTCTAAGTTTGCTGTCGAGAGAAAGCTTGCGTCTTTTAAATTTTATGTAGGACAGACGGGAAGATATTTCCAACGTATTATTATTCCGTATTTTACGGAGGAGGGTACCCCTTTTTATTTTCAAGCTCGAACTCTTGTTAATCGTGACCCTAAGTACTTGAATCCGAGTAAAGGTCTTTACGGTATCAAGACTTCGGAGATTTTGTACCCTTACGATAAAACCAAAGAATATGTTATTGTAACAGAAGGTCCCTTGGATGCCATGAGCTTACGCGCGGCGGGGTTTAATGCTACGTGTACGCAAGGCTGTAAGATGTCCACAATCCAAGCTAAGGAGCTTGTAGGTAAAAGAGTAATACTCGCATACGATAACGACGAAAGTGGACAGGAGGGCTTCGCTGAGGCTAAGAAGAGACTTCTAGCCCAACGCACCACTGACATCTACGCTTTGCGTCCGCCGAAGCACTATAAGGATTGGAATGACTACTGGGTAGCATCCAACCGCAAGGATTTCGAGACCTATGTGTATGCAAATATATTCAGAGCGAACTGGGAGCTAACTGCTACCTCACTATTAACTTAAACCTAGGACTTATAATGGTTTCGTCAAGAACTCGGTACCTTACTTGTATTTCGTAGACACCTGTCGGACCTCCTAAAGTATCCCCTGTAACAGGCTCATTAAAGAAAGGTGTGATATTTGTTGTATCGAACTGCCAGCTTATAGTTCCGTTACCGTTTAGTCGAACGCCATTCGAAATAAATCCTCCTACATCGTCGAAGCCGGTTATCTGGACACGGCTCGTAAGACCTGGAGTCTCGTTTAGTTTGACCACATTTATCTCAGGAGATTGTACTAAAGCCCCTGTCTCCATAAGGTTACGTAAGCTGGCTTTGATTGTGTCGTTATCAACAACTAACTCAGTTTTTATTTCAAGATTCTTCTTACTTCCAACATTAACATATCGCTGAACAAGTCTGTTGTTAGTGGTTACAGCTAAGGGTCCTGTAGAAGCAAAAACATTTGCTGTAGTTAAACCAAATACATTAGCGTAAACCTGAGCTGCCGAACCCTCTGCGTCTACAATAGTCCATATATCTAAATAACCTCCAGTTCCTGAAGCAGAATTAGTAAATGGGGGACCAGTATTAAAGGCTGTGGCAGATGGACTCCAGAACTCGGTCCCCGTTTGTAGGATAACAGAGAAGTTTCCTGGTCCGTTTTTGAAAATACCACTTGCCGTATTAGGGCGGGTCGCATTATAAGACCCCGCTGTCGGCATTGCTGATATGTTAGCGTCGAAACCTATAACTTGGTTTGCTGGTACGGAGTCCGGGTCTGTCTTCTGGTTATGGAAAACCATTCTTTCAGAACCTGTAGAACTTACTAACCCATAATCAGTCGAACCTGCTACGAGGTCTAGGTACGCATCTGGTGACCCAAACTGTGTATCGGGGAAAATGTGTACGGAGCAAACCTGAAAAGGGTCAATATAAGACCCATCCTTTACGAATAGGAAATCTAATTTTGCAGGGCTAATAGGGGACGGTCTATTGTCCCGTTGAATTACGGTATATCCATTGAAAGTAGTCATCTCTTACTTATTTAGATGACTTCGAAGCATTTAATTGTTCTTTCTCTCTTTGGTTTTCTTCGACAAGTAGGTCCATAAATTCAGCACGCTCTCGTTTCGTTAAAATAAGGACATCGTGAAAAGAAAATTTAGCGTGTTTTACTAAGTAGTAAGCTTCTTGCGCTAGACCCTCGCTAATAGCGTCTAGCTCACTGAGAAAAAACTTTCGTTGAATGGAATCTGGGTTTCATTGACCTCCCCACATCCCGCGCACTCGTAAGACATGTCGCTTTTCATCCCGTACCCACCTTTAACCAACTGTTCACGGAAATAAACAACGTCTTTTACTGTAGTGGACTTTAAAAATTCCTTTTTAATTCTTTCATCCTTGTACTTTCCAATAGAAATCATAAATCTCCAGAGATTATCTGTTAAAAGTTCCATATTTTCCAAGAATTTCTCGTCATTACAACGCGGGGTTACGTAAACTAGGGTTTGTTTGCTGTCTGGAAGTTTAAGTGCGATGGGCTCTTTGTAATCATCCTTTGCATACTCTACTGGAACCTGAGAAATATTTAAAGTTAGGCTGTTTTTGCTCTCGCACATAGGACATTCTGCTGCAATAGTGTACTCGTCTCCATACGATATCTCTCTTAACTTAAAGAGGATGTAGTTTTTGTCAGCCATAGTCATACTATCGTAATCTAAACCCATAACACATGATTGAAAAAGGCTTTTGATTATTTTAGAACCCTGATTTGCATGCTTAATACTTCTTAGTTTACGTTCCTCCGCAAAAGTGAAGGGTTTAACTTGCACAAAACCATCTGATTCCACGTAAGCCTTACCTCTGGAAGGAAGCTCTAAAGGTCTCCACTCGTCGTTAACGGACATATCCCCCAGCAAATCCCCCATCGCATCCTTTACAGTCCCGTCAAACACCTCAGATGCCACGGGAATATCTGTGCTAGAAGGTTCCGGTGTAGGCGCTGGTTGAATACCAGCTACTCGTTCAGGAGAGATTGCCGGCTGCTCAGGAATATCTACCCCTTGTTCGGGGTTAGCGCCTTGTGAGTCCATATGCTCTCTAGCCATTTCGATAAGGGATTTTTCTTTTTGTGGTTCTGACATAATTATGTAAAGTTATTTTAACTTTAATACTATTATAGTATTATGTTGAAGATTATTGTTAATAATAATTCATCTATTTTAAAAACGGATAATAAAAAGCTACTGACGACTTTGAAAAAGAAGTACAGTGCTAAAGTTCCGGGCTACAATTATTCTTCTGCCTACAAAAAAGGTGGTTGGAATGGTGAGAAGCACTTCTTCTCCGATAAAACAGGGAAGTTTGGAACTGGTCTGTTATCTCATCTTGAGGCAGACCTCACTTATTTAGGTATGGACTACGAAATAGAGGATTTACGTACAGGTACTCATTCTGACGATATCTCCTTACCGGGAATCACCTTACGAGATTACCAAGAATCAATGGTGAGGAGCGCTTTAGAAGCGAAGGGGTGTATTATTAAGGCTCCTACGGGCGCGGGCAAGACTCTTATTCTCGGGGGCATTTTAAAAGCTTTGAAAGGGCAGACTGGGCTTATCTTTTTCACAAAGAAGCAGCTACTCAAACAAACGTACGATGAGCTCAGAGAATGGGGAATCGACGTTGGTCTCGCGTTCGGAGATGGTGTAATACTTAAACCTATGACGTTGTGTACCATCCAATCCATCGATAAAGTTATCGATTCTCATTTAAAGCAGTCCGACTTTATTATTTTCGATGAGGTGCACGAGTTTGCCAAAGGAAAGGTTGCTACAAAAGTTATAAAGTCTTTCCCGAACGCAGCTTACAGGATTGGCATGACAGCAACTGTACCACGTGACCCTATGAGCAAACTCAATCTTATATCAGGGCTTGGTAATGTAATTGAAGAAGTAGACGCGAAGGCGCTTATCGACGCAGGATTTCTCACCAAACCTCTTATTCAGATAATTCCAGTAAAGGATACAGGGACTGTCGAGGATACCGAGCTATCCTACCGTGAGGTTTACGAAAAGTTCGTTACAGAGAATGATATACGCAATGATATTATTATTGAATTAGTAGAAAAAATACAACAGAAGCAATCCAGAACCCTTATAATAGTTAAGGACCTTAAACATGCCGAGATTTTACACTTACGTATACCTAACTCCTTCAAATTAGAGGGAAAGGATGACTTGACTACTCGAAAAAAGACTATAGACGCCTTCAAAGATGATAACATCTCAGTTTTGATAGGTACTACGATTATGCAGACAGGTATTGACATCCCAGAAATCACTCACCTCATTAATGCCAGAGGTCTTAAGTCTGAAATAGCGACTTTACAAGCTCTTGGTCGTGCCTTACGTGTGCACAAGTCCAAAAAACGGGTTTTCATCTACGATTTCTTTGACAGAGCGCCTTATTTAGAAAAACACGCAAAAGAAAGGATTAAATCCTATGAATCCCTAGGGATGGAGATTAAAAAATGAAAAACACAGAAGAAGAAAAAAAGCAATTGAATATGTTTACACCTGCAATGGTGGAAAGATTGAATATGATAGAGGCTAAGATAAAAGAACTTAAAACCAAAAAGACAATTACCGAGGAAACGCTAAAGGAGCTCGATAACTTAATATCTGAGCTCCTTATTATGCGAGCCTCGTTTACGGACAATTTAATTAATTGGACGAAACAAGGTTATTTGATAGAGTAGTTATTACTCAACAGTAGCGTCATCTGTCGCTGCCTTCTCTTCCGCCTCTTCCTCATCATCAGTGTCTTCATCAGCCTCAAGGTCGATGTCGATATCTGCAGTGATGTCTTCAATCTTAGCGACTAGGTCCTTTTGGTCCTGGTCTCTTACGATTGCTTCAGCATCTTCTTGCTGTTCGGCATCTTCAGACTCAACCTCTTCAGCTTCCTCGGCACCATCTTCGGATTCGTGACCCACTTTACCTGTGCCTAAATCCTCTTTTACAACCTTACCTTTCTTGGTTTTGTTGTTTTTAGGTAAATCAGCATCGTTGTAGTCCACATCCCCCTTCTCATCGGCTTCTAGGTCACTGTCATCGTCTTTCTTGCGGTCCTTGGCTTTGATATCGCCTTTGTTGCCGCCCCAGTCCTTGTCTTTTTTGCCCTTCTTCTTATCTTTCTTGTCTGAGCCTTCGCCTGGGTTGTTAGATAGCTTATCATCGTCTCCATAGTACTGAGCTTCCTCAATATCGTTTGAAAGATAATCAGATAACTTCTTCATACTAAAAGACTCGTCAATCTCTACAACTTCCACTTCTGCTGCTGCCAATACATCTGACAGGAGGTTAGCTACATCCAGTACCTGTACACCACCTTTGCGGTTCATAGTGGCGCCAAATTCCTTAAGAACATCAGAAAGAATTCCCTCTTCACAACTCTCGCTTAGAATGCCCAGTACGTCTGACTGAACTTCCGCGAGACCCTTGAAGGATGGTATGAAACGCAAACTTTGTACATTAACTCCGTACACGTTGTTTAGAGTTTCCAAAACCAAAGTCTTCATAGGCTTCTTGTATTCATAAATTTTATTTACAAACTCACGAATATCTTTCTTAGAAATATTACCTGGGTTAGTAATTTGGAATACAGATTCCATAACAGACACTAAATCAACTTTATTGGAAAGAGCTAAGTAAGGTACGTCCGCAACTGCTTCCTTAAGGGAAGTTTTGATGGTAGCATCATTAGAGTAGATATGAGAGGCTAAGGTGCCAATTCTATCATTCTTAGCCCAGATATTAGTAAAGGACTCTTTGGCTTCGAGAAGTTCTTTACGAACCAATTCCTTATCACAAACCATTTCGTACAAAGTTTTCTTTGTATTAGCAGGGATAACTAAAAATTCATCTTTCAAGCCCTCTAACGTAAGCTGTGGAAGGTTGTAAGTATCGCCAACCACTTTAGATAGACGAAGACCTTCAATCAATTTATCGTTGCTTGTGATAACGTCTTTGTTTTCCTTTAGGAATTTCTCAAGCAATGGCAATGACTCGTTGAATTTTTTAAATGACTTCGTGTTTTTAATATTAAAGCTTTCATTAAACCTATCAATACGCTTGCCTAGCTTTTTACGACTTTCCTCAATTTTTGCTCTCATAGAAAATGAAGAGAGGATGTCGTCAAAAGAACCTTCCGCAGTGTCGTACTTATCTGCAACCAAGCCCCCTACAAACTTAGAAATTTGAGCTTCCACTTGCAAGTCGATAGAGTCGTCTGAAGTGATAGTGTCTAAGTTATCAGTAACAAAGTTTTCAAAGGTTAGTTTCCCTTTTACTTCCTTGTAATTGCAACATATAAGGTTGTTGGATTCAGTTACATATGTGACAGTGTTTTGAGCATCGTCAATTTCGAAGATAACTAAGTTCTCCCGAAGGCGACGACCAAGATAATCACCAGCCTCTGAAAGACGGGCGAAGTTCTTGTTGCGATTATTAAATAGATTTTTTAAATTCATGGCTTACTTTATATAGAGACGTTATTTTTGCTCTTTTAGATTTTTATGCTCCATCTGGATTGTCGGGTTGTGGAGCTCCCCCCGGAGGTGGCATTTCTGGTACTCCAGGAGCGGCTCCGGGAGCTGCTTCTGCAGGGTCTGGTGCCTCTGCCTCTTTTTGCAAAGTGATTTGTTCAATTTCCAAATCATTGAGATTGTAGAAGTTCTTGTACATATACTCTTTAGAGAATAGGTCTAATCCCATTGTGGCTTGCACAACACGAGTTTTTTGCTCTTCCAACTCCAGCTTTCTCTTTTCCTGCATATCGGAAGGAGGAGCTAAGGTAATGCGGATGCTGTTTATTGCCGATTTAGGGAATTTACGAATTTCTAGATGACGCTTAATTAAAGTCGTCAACCCAACTTCTGCGTCTCTCTGTACACGCATAACAGCCTTAGCGAACTTAGCATCTAACTGGGCTAGGTTAGCCTTACGCTCTGGGGACTTGTCTTTTTCGACAATAAAGTCTTTGGGTATTTTCATAGAAGCCAGTACCTTATCACGGAAGTATCTTACGTCATCGATTTCACCAAGGTTCTGTGCTCCAGGCAATGTCTCGATTTTTGTACCTTGTCCGTTCTTGATAGGGATGAAGAAGTCTTCTTCTGCTGACAGTGGGTTGTACCTTTCGTCAGCGTTACCACTCTCTTGGTTAAAGAACTTCTCTTTCTTAAACTTAGCCTTAATACGGTCCATAAACATCTCAACTTTAGTTTGAGGGAGATTACCCGTATCAACATAAAATATTCGTCTCTCCGGAGCTCTGTGAAGACGGTAGATAAGCATTGCGTCTTCCATCATTCTCAAAGACTTCCACGCGCGCACGCCCGGGGCACAAATCGATTTACCATAAGGGTAATAATTTGAGTCGGAGTTGTGTAAACGGAAGTGGATTAACTGATTCCGGTCTAATTGAATGGTGTTCTTTTTAGTTAAACGGTTTCCTTGGTATTGCTGGGTGTCTGCTGTGGATTGCGGAACTTCCTGAATAAATCCTTTCAGGTAACCAAATCTGTCCTCACGACGGAAAATGAATATAGGGTTGAGAACCTTCAATCTCTGGATACCCGCATCGGGATTATTCATATCAACAATATTCTCAACGAAGCAGTCCCCATACTTACACATGTTGCGTATGATATCCCAAAGGAATTTATCCAATTCGGTCTCTGTAACGAAGGCTTCGACTGCATCTTTAACGATTTTCTGCTCGCTGTCTACATTGAGCATCATACCATCAATGAAGGTTTGGGTAGCATCGTCTGCGTAGATGTCCAGAGCTGCACCAATCTCAGGGTACTCGTCCATCTTCTCATAATCATGATACCTACGTCTACGTTCGTACTCAACTTGAGGGAGACGCGCTCCTGTTTTAACGGTTCCAATAGAGCCTGTTCCAGCCTCCTCCTCACCGTCTGCGTTCTTAACGACATCACCTGCGTAGGGGTTTTGGCTTACTGGGCGACCCGGCTTCTTTTTAGTAGTAAAAAAAGATTTGAAGAAGGCTGCGAATCTTCCTGACAGGGGTGCCCCCGTCCCATAGGCATTAGAGCCAGGGAACGCAGTGTAACCAGCATTCTCATCGAGTTGCTGTTCGTCTTTATTTTCGTTTTCGTTTAAATCCATTTTCTATACTCATCGAAGTCCTTATTGTATGTACCCTTTGAGAAACCAGTAGTTGGTAATTCTCTTCCAGTAGGGTCTAACATATCTCCCTTGTAAATAGGAATTGGGCTTTTACTTACGATATCTCCCATTAGAGTTGCTCCAATTGCCATGCTCATGACCAAGTCATCTGCAAAACCATCTTCTGCTTGAATCTTTCCTGTCTTACTTATTATAAAAGTAGTTAACTCCTTAAAAGTTCTCTCCGAATTCACTTTTATTTTTGAAGTTTTCAAATTCTCTTGTAAAGTATTTAAAATCATATCTCTATTTTTATTATTTACAAGGTATCCCATTTCCCCTCGAGAATCTGTCCACATATTCTCGTACTCCTGAACTTCAAATAACTGTTCTATTAAAGCCAACCCAAGCCCATTTCTTTCAGGACAAACGAAGGCGGTGTTATAGCGTAACCCCTCTGCAGCAAGAATTTTAGAGAATTCATGTAAACCTATTCTGTTGCTGTAAAACTCCGCGACTTGCTCTCCATTGTAAAGATTGATAATGTGGAAGGCTGAGTAATCACGGTCTCTACCAAAGGAGCTGTCCGCTGCAATCAGATAGGTGTGATAGGGTTGAGGGTCTTCCCATATACGCATCATGTTGTAATACTTGCTGTAGTAAGTTTCTGTGGTTTGAGCCTTTACTCTCTGAAGAGTACCTCCATCAATAAAGGTTTCGCCTGTTCCCAAGAACTCCCCTTCATACTCCTGCAACCATGCCCGTTCTCCCACGTTACTTCTAGTTTCCTCCGCCCACTCCTCAGTGTACTCAGGATGCTCTCTCCAGTGAATGTTGATAGTATGGAAATTATTTTTTCCTAACTCAGCATCATGGTACAGTTCATAATACAGATTCGCCATACCATTAACTGTAGAGAGGATAAACGCTGAACCACCCGTTGAGATTGTAGGGTAAATAGCCATCCAGAACTCAGTCATCTTATCGATGAATGCCGCCTCATCCACAATTAACAAGGATACAGACTCACCACGCCCCGCACCAGCAGGTTGAGATTTAATCTTGCTTCCTGTAGAGAGTTTAATAACGTGCTTGTTTCTCTCTATCTCCTGTGGCTTTAACCAGTTAGGTAAATCATCGTACATACTGACAGCTCGGTCTAGGAAGTCCCTAGACTCACGGTCACCAATAGAAACTACCATAACATTCTTATTTTCATTGAAAATGATATACCATAATGCGTAAGCTGCACATATAGTGGTTGCACCAGCCTGACGAAACTTTCTCATCAGGTTAAATCGGTTATTACCAAACTCGTTTATAATTCTTTCTTGGAATCTATAAAGGTCGAACTTCACGCGCCCGCGCACGGGATGGGTTATATACACGTAATTTTTAATAAAATATGATGCGTCCTCACGACACAGCTTTAATTCTTTTTTTAGTTGTTCAGGATTCATACAATTACACTATTATATAGCATGAGAAAATTAGCATTTATACCAACTAGGGAAGACAAAGACCGTCCAGTTAAAAGCTTCTTAGAAGGAGCGGGTTGGGAGGTACATTACTTGGTAGGTTACTCTTCTATCTTCGAGGCTTACAATACCGCACTCACTGACCACAAAGTGATGGCTAAGGATACAGTTATTATGTGCCACGACGATATTGAAATTATTATGGGTGCGGAATCCTTCAACAAAGTTATTGAAGATAGTTTTGAAAGCA
>Ga0181372_1000330_pt1 | contig 11636 bp, 11 predicted proteins | sample LowvirmetaG_5_FD_130161 | JGI IMG/M metagenome (GOLD analysis project Ga0181372, IMG submission 130161) | Marine viral communities from the Subarctic Pacific Ocean - Lowphox_08 viral metaG | ecosystem: Environmental > Aquatic > Marine > Oceanic | place: Subarctic Pacific Ocean | collected...
AAACACAGGCCTCCCATCAAATATTGGTAACAAGTGGAGTATGCCTAAGGCTGTCCACGATAACAAGGATGTTACGATTAGTTTAGATGATAAGGTTAAAAGTTTGACTGAAGCCGTAGGTATTCTAGTAGACATCGCTCTTAATGAGGATTTCTCAGCTTGGAAGGCTACGGACGGCAATGAGCGTAAAGCTGGTGAAAGTGGTATGGATTACGTAGGTCGTTACGAGAGCTGGCGTAAAGCCAACAACGTAAAGCCTGGTAAGCCGGCTAGAAGCCTCCAAGGTACTAATGCGGATGAGCTAGATGCTGACCCTAAACTTAGCAAAGATGTTGATAAAGCAGTAGGTGATGTAAAGCCAGCCTCGGCGAGCGCTGCAAGAAAAGCTGCTAAAGCACACGGCGACGAAGACTAGACGTTTACCCCTTTAAAAACCTTGGTAAGAAATAACTTACCAAGGTTTCCTCATTTCATGTGGAAAAAATTCTAATAGTTGATATATAATTAGACAGGGGACAAATTAACATGAAAGGATACGACTATTTTAGAAAAAAGATTCAAGAGCTTGAAGTTGAGGCTCCTGTAGAGAAAACGGATTTTTATAGAGATTATACTGAGTTTATCATTAATAAGATGAATACCCTTAGTACTATTAACGATGAGGGGGAGGCTATTAAAATTAACGCTTTTTTTGCTAACCCAGAAAGAGCAGTAGCGAAAATCAAAGAAGATAGGAATTTGGTCTTACCTCTTATATCTGTAGCCATTGACGATATAGCTGAAGACATAGAGAGAAGAAGAACATCTAATAACATAGAAATAGAGACTAGATGGGACAAAGGTAGTAATAGAGCTATTCGGGTGGTTTCCAGAGCGTCGAAACCCATAAATCTTTCCTTTACAGTTAACGTGTGGGCTAAGTACGTTGAAGATATGAATCAAGCGGTTGAAGGCATTATGCTTATGTTCAACCCTTCTTTAAACTTTAAAACATCAAAATCTATTCTTACAAAGGCATTTATTGATAGGGTTTCCGATATCTCTGTAATGTCTGCAAATGACAGAGAAGACCGTGTAGTACGAAAATCAATAACTGTAAGAGCTGAAGCTTATCTTACGTACCCTAAGTACCAAGTTACTTCTACAGGAAAAATCGAGGTGTTGAATACTGAGTGGGATGTTTCGGGAACAGTCGGCTCCTCTACACTAGATAATTTATAATGACAACATTCAAGCAATACATTAAGGAATCCTCTACTGAAGACTCTCCAAGAGTCTTAACGCCTTTAAAGGAAAACATAGCGCATTGGAAGCGCCAACTAGGAAGCTCAGAACTTACTGCAGCAGAGAAGAGAGAGATTCAACAAAAGATTCATGATGCAGAAAATAAAGCTCGTGCACGGCAAACAAAGACTGCTGAGAGCCCTGATACGGAGTTGGATGTAGCAATGCGTGCTGGTGACGCGGCATCTGAGCCTGTAACCCCTGCACCTCAAAAGCAAAGAACTTTAACACCAGCGGACCGGAAAAAAGGGGCAGACAACGCGCCGGCTTGGGTTAAAAAGAAAACTGCTGAAGCTGAAGCCGCTGTGTAAATGGGATTTAATTGTATCCCCGGGATGTCAGACCCTATCTTCGGGAATGTAGGGGGTGACTTGTGTGATGAAGCGTGGGGAGTTATAACCCAAGCGGGTATGCTAGTAAAAGCTATCGTGCTGGAGATGTTTAAAAATATTCTCGATATGTTTGAGGCATTGGTTAGTACTTTAGGGTTGGCAGAAGATTTAATACAAAATATTAAAGACGCTGAAATACCTTTTACCCCCGGGATTACCGTATGGGAGGTTATTACTTTGGACACGGAATCTATGAGCGCTAAGGTTGATGCTGCTTACGCAGACCCTGATGGTTGGAGATGGGAAGACGTTCCATTCTTATTCCCCTTTTATGGGTTAGCTGCAGCAGGAGTTGAGCTCGCTGCGAATATGCAGGCTATGATAACCCATGCCATAAAATCAATTTATGAAATGATTATGGATGTGTGGAATACTATTAACGACGCTATAGATTTATTTGTAGCAGCTACAACAGGGACCCCTTTTAGTATTCGAGATATTATCGACCCTATAATAGAAGAATTATTTGGCTTTAACCCTTTTGACATAGACTTTGATGAGTTATTTCAATCCTTATGGGATATGATACCAGACCCAGTTGAGGTTCTTGAGGAATGGTTGGAAATGGTAAAAGACGCTATTTTGGATTTTGAAATCTTTGGATTTTCTATAAGAGACATTCTAGGACTTCCCGACCCTTTAACCCCCGGAATTGATAGTGATGCCTTCGATTTAGCGACTATCGTTAGAGAAGCGTTTGTAGGGATTATGATGATTCCTATTAATGCTGTAGGGGCGATGATTGATGCGTTTGTAAGCGCGATAGAGGCGTTCGTAGGTTCGCTACCAGGTGTTGCAGAGATAGAGGCGATGGTTGCAGCGCTTTCAGGTACTATCAGTCAAATCATAGAAGATATAATTCGAGCTTATGGGTTGTATCCTTGTGAAGAAGGGGAAGCGTGGTTTACTTTAGATTAGCCTAGATAATATATGATGCACTTCCAAGAGATTCAATCGTTTAGTGACAGACCTAACATTTGTATCTTTGGAGATAAGAACTTTCCTGACAAGAGTTCAGGTAAACCTATACAGGAAAGAAGAGAGGCTCTTCGGAAGTTGGAGCTTCTCCTTCTACAGATACAGCCTAAGAAGGTTTACATTATACCAGAAAGAGGATTTAACCTTACTGCGCTCTCACTTTTAAATTATTTAAACATTCCTTACGTCCTGGTCAACCCTCACGAGGGATACTTCGATAACTTACAGGAAAAGGAAAAATTAAAAATGAGTTTAAGCCTTGAAAATAGTGATACTGTAATTACTATAGGCAAACCTCCTAAAAGTATTACCGAGGAATACGAGCTTCAGAATGAGGTATACGACTTTATGCTATCTTATACAGACTTCGTAATTTCTATTTACGGAAAGAACGGTCAAGACAATGCGGACTTCTTGAGAGGCAAGGTAGATAAACATGACCAATCTGCCGTGTTTATAAACTATAGTTTATTTCACGAATAGAGGGAGGTGTTTTCCAAAAGCGTCTCTATAAGCTTCTCTGTTTAAATACCAAGAATCTTTACCGTTCGTATCACCTAAAGACTTATGTAGAATATGGATAGGGACGACATAATTTTTCAAGCCTTTTAAGTGTGCTTGTGTTGTGTAGAACAAATCATAAAAATCCCACCCTCCTATGAACATTTTCGGTTTAGATATCTTGATTTGGTTTAAAGTGCTTCCTTTTGCACATAAAAATAATCCATCCAAAACGACGGCTTGACCGTTAGGCCCATAAAAAGTCGTGTGGTTCTTTTCTAATGTCCCGTGAGATACGAATCCCATCACTGCCGATTGTGACCCATAACCCATAGACTCCCACCACACTGCATTTTCCGTTAGAAGTCTCGTGCCTGCTACCCCTATGAACCCAGTATCTGATTTTTCTAAGAGGGAATCTATATTTTGGTTAAAAAAAGATTCTTTCGTTAAAATATCAATATCATCATGACACATAATAACATAATCTTTAGGTCCTACGTCAGCAAGCTTAAGACCTTCTGAAAATGCTTCAAAGATGCTAGAATAGCCTGTCAAGAACATAGGTGTCCACCCTGCTGAAATTAGGTACGAAGAAAGGTCTGGGTTTGGCATTTCTTCACGAGAAGGTATTAACGCAATTTTTTTCATTTCTATATATTTTAAACTTTAATTTATTATGAGTAACCTGACAAAAGCTGAAATCGTAGCAGAAATCGAGAGGTGTTCGGAGGACCCTGTATACTTCATTAGGAAATATGTATACATTGAACACCCTATTAAAGGCATTATACCCTTTGATTTATTCAGATTTCAGGAAAGAATTATTGGAGGTATTATAGACCACCGTTTTAATATCCTTAGGAAGTTTCGACAGGCAGGAGTTACAACAATCGCTGCCGCTTACTCTCTCTGGTCTATAATTTTTAAAAATAACCACAACGTGATGGTCGTTTCTATTGGAGACCGAGAGTCCATTGCTTTTCTAAGAAGAGTAAAACTGATGTACGAAGACCTTCCTATGTGGTTGAAACCTAAAACGAAGCGTGTTAACAGTCATGAACTTCATCTCTCTACAGGAAGCCGTGTAAGAGCCCAACCTGCAGGTGCTGGTCGTGGTGAATCAGTATCTCACTTGATTGTAGACGAGGCGGCTTTTATTGATAGGATGCGTGAGTTTTGGGCTGCAGTATACCCTACGATTTCTACAGGTGGTAAAGCTACCTTAATTTCAACCGTAAACGGAATGTCTAATTTATATTATGAACTGTACCGAGATGCGGACATGGGCATTAACTCCTTTAATGTTATAGATTTGCACTGGAGAGAACATCCTGATTACACAGAGGAGTGGGCTGCGGAGAATCGACCTATTATCGGCGAGCGTATGTGGCTTCAAGAGTATGATTGTGAATTTTTAGGTACGGGAGAAACTTTCATTGATAGACACACTTTAAGAAACTTAAAAGAGAATGAGGTTTCGGAGTACTCTACCAGACATTCGAATAGGATGAGGATATTTAAAGAGCCTGACCCTTACCAAACATATATTATGGGGGTTGACTCCTCCTTTGGAAGGGAGAGGGATTTTTCAGCATTTCAAATAATTGAGGCTTATACAGGAGAACAGGTCGCAGAGTTTTACTCAAACACGACTCCATTGAGTGAGTTTGCTGAAATCGTGAATGCAGAGGGGAACTTATACAACCTTGCACACGTAGTTGTAGAAAGGAATGGTTTAGGCATAGCACTTATTGAAGATTTGTTCGAACGCAAAGAATATGAAAATATGTGGACGGGTGAAGATTCCGAATTTGGTATCCAAATAACTAGCAAGACTAAAGAATCAGTCCTTAGTGTGCTTGAGGAGGCACTGCGGGCGTCCAAGCTGCGTATTAATTCAGAAAGGACAGTCGATGAGCTTTTAACCTTTGTCGTTACAGAGAGTGGCAAGGTGGAGGCTGACGATGGGTACCACGACGACTTGGTGATGAGTTTAGCTTTAGCAGCTTATGCTTTAGATGACATTGGCGCAAATTCACCAGTTCTACCATCCTCTAATGTACCAGAAAACAACAAAGGTGAAAATAAGAATCCATATTTGCATTCTTTTAACACTCCTTTCGGTATAACTACTAATAGCGATGACAACGAAGACGGAGACATCTCATGGGTAATCAAATAAATAATAACGACAACGACAACAATTTAAACGAATCCTATACGGAATTCCCCGGGTACAATCTAGGTACTCGTGACAAAGGTGGGCTGGCAGCCTTCTTCGGTAAGTTCTTTGCTACTCGAGGGAGAAAACACTCAAAAGGTGGTAGGCTTGCAGGTGACACATTTAAAACAACAGATTTGTATGATAGTGTTCCAGGAATCGGGATATCTAAAGGAGTTCCTAAACTTCCCCAAGTGGAGTACGAGCGAAAGCGTAGGTACAAAGACTACGAAGATATGGATACATACCCGGAAATAGGTGCTGCTCTTGATATTTACGCGGATGACGGAACTCAGAAAAATATCACAGGGGATATCTTTGAAGTTAAGTCTGAGAATGAACTCGTAGTGAACGTAGTAACGGAGTTTTTCAAAAATATTAGGCTAAAAGAGTTTATTTGGGACATCATGCGTAATACTTGTAAGTACGGGGATTGTTTTATTGAGAATATTGTAGACTTAAACAACCAAGATGCAGGTATCCAAAGGGTTAAGGTTTTAAACCCTAACTATCTTGCTCGTGTAGAGAATGAGTATGGGTACCTTCAACACTTTCTCCAGGAAATCCCAGACTCAGCCACAGCGGGTGCTACGGACCCGGGATTCGGCACCGGAGGCACAGGTACCGGAAAATACATACAGTTGGACAAAGAACAAGTAGTTCACTTTCGCGTGCACACTTCGGACCCTAATTATTACCCTTATGGCAAGTCTATACTAGCTCCAGGCGTGAGAGCTTGGAAGTCTTTGAAGTTGATGGAAGACGCGATGTTGATTTATAGATTAGCACGCGCTCCGGAGCGTAGAGTATTTTACATGGATGTGGGAAATATGCCATCTACTAAAGTAGAAATGTATATCGAGCGCGTAAAGCAGAAGTTTAAAAAGGAAAAGTTCTGGGATTCAGCTGCAGGTGGTATTAGTGAAAAGTACAACCCTTTGTCTACGGATGAAGATTTCTTTGTACCTACGCGACCTAAAGGCGCTACAAAAATTGAAACACTCCCGGGGGCTCAGAATCTTGGAGAGACAGACGATGTTAAATATTTCTTAGATAAACTCTTAGCCGCCTTGAAGGTACCTAAAGATTATATCGTAGAAAAAGACAAATCTCCAGAAAGAAAAGCTAACCTTTCACAATTAGATGTTAAGTTTGCAAGAGCTATTACACGTATCCAAAGAGAAATTGAGATTGCGCTAAACATCTTAGTTCGTAGGCACTTATCCCTTAGAAAGTTTTCGGCTAGTGTTGTTGAAAGTGTGGATATAACTTTGTGCCCTCCTTCCGACATGTTCGAAAAGAGACGTCTTGAATTAGATGAGCAGAAAGTAAGAGTGGTACAAGCTATTAAAGGACTTCAAATGTTCCCTACTGAATGGATTTTGGAAAATTACTACCAAATGTCAGATGCTGAAATTACATCTATTACTGAAAAAATGAAAGAGCAAATGAAAGATGATGCAGAAATGCAACAATCTATGCAACCCGACATGGGAATGGGGGGAGGGGGGATGCCACCTCCTCCACCACCGGGGGGCGAAGAACCCCCAGAAGAAGGGGAAGAACCTCCTCAAGAAGAAGGAATTTAAATAATTCTAAAGACATCAATATCGAACCGTATATAAATTAGGAAAACCAAAAATGAAACTTACTGATAGAAACAAATCCCTTACTAATTTGCACAAAGCTGCAGATTATCTTAGCCGCACATTGCGCGAGAATCTAAAAATGTTCACAGTGGATACTACATCCAATGAGGTCATCTTTATCTCAGAGAAACAAAACGTTATTTCTTGTTCTTACACTCAGGATTCCGGAAAACTCGTTCTTTCGGAGATGAAGGTGGAGTCTGTAGAGGATTACACATCCGGAGCTAAGATTGATGATAAGGTAACTCATGGAATCTCTGAGTTTGTAAAAACTCTAAGAGAGGATGCTTATGACCAAAGTGACGTTACTTTCACGGAAGTGTTGGGCTTATTTGAGCAAAGAAGTAAAACAGACTCTTTGCGTTACAAGGTAGGGAAACACTTAGATTCCTTTGGCACTAAAACAACAGTGTTGGAAACTTCTCAATTTACAAAACTAAAAGAAGTAAAACCTTTGCTTATTGATTTTATTAAAGAGAATAAGGAAACCTTATTGAAAAATGAGGATATTTACAGCAGCCTTCGTATTGGAAGCGCGCTAGGTAAAGCTTTTGCCCTTCCAAAGAAATCTTATGAAGATTTGCAAGAAGGTAGCTTCTTTGCGATTGATTTAAACGAGAAGTCTCTCTATGAAATGGTTTGCCAGCAAGAGTTAGTGCGTCAAGAGCTGTTATCAGCAAAAGAAGATTTTTCTAATATTTGGGTGTCAAACCAAAAGATTCAAGAGCTTGCATCATGCATTTATGCTAAAGATGATGTGGTTCGTGAAAGACTTGCAGAAGTTATTGAAGATGTCCCTTATTTTGCATTTTCAACAAAATCAAGTATTCTGGAAACGTTAACCTCTGTTTACGAAGTTAATGCAACAGATGTAATCTCTAAGAAAGATATTAAAGAGTTTTCTAAGAAGTTGTATGACTGGAAGAAGCCTGTAAAGGCTGACCTTGTAAAGGTTCTTAGTGAGTCTTACGGCATTAACGTAAACACTCTAAAGTTTGTCCCTTCATTCTCTAACTTGGCTAAAGCACAGTCCGTAATGTTGGAAGTTTTAAACCTTGAATGTGGCGAAGGAATCCTTTCGGATGTTCTTAATGAGTTTACGAAGTTTCTAGTCCGTAAAGGTGGTGTTGAAATCTTGGACGTAAACGACTTTATCCTCGAGTGTTTCAAAGAAGCAGACGTAAAACCACTTCAAGAGAACCTTCTTATGCAGTATGTGGACATCCCTCGACTCGGAAAAGACCTGAGTGCTCTTAGAACCCTTCTAGTGCCCGATGCGGGCGCCGGTATGGGAGAGATGGGTGCTGAGGGAGAAATGATGGACGAGCCCGTAGAAGGCGAGGAAATGCCTCCTGAGGAAGTCGAAGGTGAAGCTCCTGAAGCTGGCTTTGAGCCTGAAGAAGGCGAAGTTCCTCTAGAAGGAGAAGAGCAGGAAGAAGGAATTCCTGTGGACGGCGAGGAAATGCCTCCAAACGGTGAGGAAGGAATGCCTCCAAACGGCGAGGAAATGCCTCCAAACGGTGAGGAAGGAATGCCTGGACCTAATGGGGAAAAGGAAGAATTCCCTGTAGGAGACGATAGTACAGACCAGGTGCCTCAGGAACCAGGTGCCTCTAATCCCGCGCAGGCGGAAGGGGATTCCTTGGTCTCTGACCTCGAAAAGCTAATCCAAGGGTTAGGATTAGGTGGGGGAGAAGAGGAAGAAGACGAGCAGTATGGTGCTTAATCTAAAATATAACCTTGCTTAACCCAACGGAGTAAGAGTTTTTGATGTCTTGAAGACATACTCAAAATATCAAAAACTACACTCTCCATATTCATAACAGAATCTTCTGAAATCTCAGAAGATTCTTTTATTTGTATTAGCTTGTTTATAAGCACCTCAATAGCTTGAGAATCGTTGTCACTAAGGCTATTTATTTTACTTTCTTTCTCTGAACGCTTTTCCATGGAACTCTATATTAAAATTTAATGATTTGTAAGCGTCTATTCTGCGCTTTGAATGTTTCCCTAAATAGGGAACCTTGTCTATGAAATCATAGATGAAAACTTGGGATTTATTATCATGTTTTCTTAAAGTTCTTCCCAAGGCTTGTACTGTGGCTATTTCGCTTTTCAAGCCTCTTGCGTTTATAAGGTGCGTAAGCTCTGGAATATCCACCCCTGTTTGAAAAATAATTGTTCCTATGATTACAGAGGGACCTTTTTCTTCAACGAAACGCTTTAGGGTAGCCTCCCTGTCTTGTAGAGAATCCTTACCCTCCAATTTAATAGAACCTGGGATTAAATCTAATAGTGTCTGAGCATGACTTAAGTTTTTAGTAAGAACCAAAATTTTAGAATTTTCCCCTTCAATAGAATTTACTATATCGGCAATAGTTTTATTCCTAACCTCGTTTTCTATAATATACTTACTGTATATTTCAGGATATGATAACCCCTCCGTTTCTTGAAGGTCAACATCCGGCAACTCTAGGATTTGAATACTTGGAAGTGTCAAAAACCCCTCTGTAACAAGGTCATCTGCAGTAACCACCTCTATAATACCTCCTAAGAAGGATACTAAGTTTAGCTTAGAGAATCTGTCTCTAGGAGGTGTAGCTGTTAGACCTATACGGTAAGCTGCTTTAGGGAAAGATTTTAGAACTTTGGAGGCTATTTTACCTTTCGCAAATTCATGAATCTCGTCAAAGATTAGAAAATCTGAGTCCCTGACATGGGAGTGTAAAACCTTATCTATGGATTGGATGGTGCACAAGGTTATAGGTTTAATATCCACTCCGTCGCCAAAGGCTATTCCGTGCTCTATACCATGTTTAGTAAGGAACTTAGAGGTTTGAGATAGGAGTTGTTTCTTGTTAAAAAACACAACACCTGTACAATCCCTTAGGGCATTTAAGATTCCCGCTAAAATTACAGTCTTTCCAGAACCTGTAGGAGATTTGATAATACAACCCTTTTTATCTAAAGCTTGACGTATTAAATTATCCTGATAGTCTCTAAAAGAAATACCTTCTACTTCATAACTTTCAAGAGTAACAACGTCTCTGGAATCTGTAAGAGTATAATCCCTGTCCAAAAAATCCAAATCTTCTAAAATACTAGATAATAGCCCAGTTCCGAACTTACCTGTTTTGGGGTCAAAGAAAAACTTATCACCTCTCCACCTACCTTGACGGTAAGCGGGAGTAAATTCGTAACCTGGAGCCTTAGCAGAATACTTCTTTCCAAGGGCCTTTAAGAGCTCCTTTTCTTTAGTTTTCAAAACTGAATAAATATTTGAAATAAATATTTCCATTAATCTATAATAGTTTATACAAACCATGAATGACCAAAAATCTATAATTGACCTTGCAAAGGAGGCTACACGCCCCCCAGAAACAACACAGGCTCCTTCTTCGGAACCTGCGCGCAAAGTAAACCCTAAAAATGACCCTCACGGAGCCAGTATTGATGCAGCTTTAAAAGACTTACTATCTAACGTAGAGTCTAAGAAAGGTTGGATATCTGTAAATTTACCATCTAACGGTTTCGCAGGCTATCCTAAAACAGTCGAGGTGAGAGCGTTTACGTTTGAAGATGAAAAAGTATTAAGAAACGTAAAAAACATTAAAGATGGAGAGGCTGTAATAAGCAATTTAATCTCAAGATGTGTTAAAGGAGTTAACGTGCAAGACATTACCGTCTTTGACAAGACTTTTTTACTGTTTAAACTTAGGGAACTTTCATATGGAGACACTTACACGATAGAAGGCAACTGTGGGTCTTGTTCAGAAAAGAATGAGTTAGTAGTTACACTCTCAGAGTTGGGTGTTATTTACACAGAACAAGAACTTGAAAAAAATATCACGTTGCCAGACTCACAAGTGGTAGTGAAAATGCGACCAGTTCTGTGTAAAGATGAGACTTTATTTAAAAAAGCATCAGACATAATGGATAATTTGTGGAGGTTTGTCGTTTCAGTAGGAGGACACACGGAGAGGATGATTATTCAGAAATTTATTACGCAAACCACAGCTAAAGATATTTCAGTTATAAGAGAGTCTATCATGGATGAGAAGTCAGGATTGGATATGAAGGTTAGATTCTTATGTAACTCCTGTGGAAGTGAAGAGGATACTTTACTGCCTTTGAATGACCATTTTTTCTCAGTGAGCTCTCCTCAAGACTAGCGGAAAACATTCTTGAAGAGGAGGCTTACATGCTGATTAGAAATTGTAGGTTTACATATCAAGATGTTTGCTTGTTGACAGCTGTAGAAAGAAATCGTTATATAACCTTGCGGGTTGAAGAAGCAGAAAGAGAAAAGTCTGCAACAGAATCTACTGGACGTGCATAAATAAAGTAGTACTATGGTAAAGCTAAACAATCATTCTGTAACCCCAAGACACAACCGACCCGGCGTGGACGGTGTGACATATTTAGAATTTTTCTACATTCGTAATGGACAGTACACGGACCCTTACCACGTGTCTAGTGTCCACATATTTGAGGATACAAACGAGGGAGACTCCTCTAACTGGGTGGACTCTAGTGCGGGGTCGCATACGGAAGGATTAATCGCTGCTTCTGCACAACCATCAGCCAAGATGATTTTTACACCTTCCG
>Ga0181372_1000332_pt1 | contig 11622 bp, 13 predicted proteins | sample LowvirmetaG_5_FD_130161 | JGI IMG/M metagenome (GOLD analysis project Ga0181372, IMG submission 130161) | Marine viral communities from the Subarctic Pacific Ocean - Lowphox_08 viral metaG | ecosystem: Environmental > Aquatic > Marine > Oceanic | place: Subarctic Pacific Ocean | collected...
GATATTTTCGATGTCTTCTATTGATTTGATTGGAGTTGCGGCGGCTTCTATTAGGTCAACTAAATGATTGACGGCTAGCTCCATTCCTTTTTTGAGTTCGATGGGAGGAACGCCGCTAACTAAATACTTTTGAGCTTCTTTATACATCGCATATGCGAGTACAGTGGTAGTAGTTGTACCATCTCCCGCTTCTTGATTGGTTTTTTCTGCAGCTTGTTTGATAATTTGCGCTCCAGCGTTTTCAAATGGATCTTCTAAATCAACAAATTTAGCAACCGTAACACCATCCTTTGTTGCGATTGGGTTTCGGCCTTTTTGATGTAGAATAACAGTGCGACCCTTTGGCCCCAACGTTGAAGCTACATTATCTGCGACAGTTTTAATGCCTTGTTCGAGTTTTGAACGTAGCTCTAGGGAATCATTGTATTGTTTCATATTTTACCTCTGTCTATATTATATATTATTATAAAGAAAAGTCAAGTAGTTTTTAAATTAAAGTTCTGGATTTGTTTCTGTTGCTGTTGTTTGTGCCGACATTTCTTTTTCAATTGTTATAGTGTTTTCAACAGCGTCGTTACCTTTCTCAATTGCTTCGCCTCTTTCCGTTGTAGAGAAATACGCATTGATGTTTTTAGATAACTCCGATGTTGCTTGGAAAAGATCTCTAATCGAGTCATTCAGTACCTCAGTGTAACGTTCTGCGGTCTTGTATAGGTTTTCTTCTGAGAAATCTAGGACGGCGAGCTTTTTCCAACTCACTGAATTTTCGCCCGGAGTGTCTGCGGCGCCGCTAAGGGTTTTTAGCTGTGCTGGGGATATATGCCATTGAGTGCCTCCTGCGGCTTCATTTAGTGTTTCTTGAGTTTCTTCTTCCTCGCTGTCGCTGTCGTCCCAAAAGCCGGGTACGTTTTCAGGATAGTGTTCGGGAGCTAGCTCGCGTGGTTCCTTCTCCTTTTCGAAGGGGTCGTCTTTAGCCTTTCTTGTATAGCCGTTGGTTTGCTGCAGTTGGCCGTACAAGGTGTCCCAGTCATCTATGCTCTTAAGCGTGTTGTATGATTCTTCCCAGCTTTTGTCGGGAAGCGTCATAAGAGCTTGGCCAGCGCCGTTGGCTTTCAAAATATCCAAAAAGTTTTGTCGATTTATTGTGAATTCAGCAATGTCGATAGCAGTCACTTGATCACCGGCAGACTCTTTATAAGCAATAATATATTTCATACCTTCTTTAAATTCATGAAGAGCGTCGACTAAATTTGTATAACTTCCCTTAATTTCCGTGGTTCTTTTGAGTGCCTTGAGACTGATTGGGATTCCGGGATCGTCGTCCCCGTAGGTTGAAAAAGCAAATATGTCTTGAATGGGAAGCGCTCCTCCAGCAGACTTTTTACCTGTTTCTTGATGGCCTCCTAATATCGCCGCGAGAAAGCCCTCGAATATAAACCCAGCGGACGAATCATTGAAAGAGTTGAAGCAAGCTGATAGGCTTTCTAAAAGTATAAGAGTTGATATGACTCTGCGTGGCGAGGTTATTTCTCTGCCCTTATCTGGAACTGGTTCGGACAACCTCTCAAGCCATTTAAGTCTTGCTTGAATATCACGACCTCCTTGAATTTGTTTGAGATATCCTTCTATGGATTCGCGGGCTGCGCTGTTGGGCTTACCCCAAGCGTCAGAAGGCGTGAACTTAGGCAGCGAGAGAATAAACTGTTCTCCTGCAGATTTTTTGATTTTTTCTTCTTCTTCCTGAATTATAGAATATTTACCTTTAAGTTTGGAAAGCTCGCCGTAAGCGACGTCGAACATCTCCCAGAGGTTCTTTTTGTTCAGAGGCTCATCCTCATTATTGAAATAATTCTCTACTAATTTATTGATATCCATACTATTAATTAGTTCCTTAAACGATGATATCCGCTATTCCCATTTCTACAGCCTCTTCGGCGCTGAGATATACGTCAACTCTTCTGTTTAACATTGTGTTTATTTGTCTTTTTGTCATACTAGTTTCGGCAACTAGTGCCTTAATGTGTTGTTCTTGAAGCCACTTAGTTTCCTTCATTTCATTTTCCAGTGAATGAAGCGCACCATAGTGACCCCCGCGCAGACCATGCATCATGATCCGCGTATATTTTCCTACTCTTCGGTTTCCTTTTGTTCCAGCGGCCAATAACAATACCCCTGCCGACATCACTTTGCCAACAGCGAACGTGTTGATATCGCACTCTTCTCTTATCATTCTCATAAGGTCATAAATCGCGAACATTCCCAAAGCATCTCCGCCCCAAGTCGAGATTACAAAATCGATTGGATTTTTTATAATTTCCGTTCCGGCTTCCGGGTCGTCCGGATCCGCCAGAACTTCATCACAACACGTATCCTTGAGATATAAAAGACCTGAGCAGATGTTTTCTACCTTTTCTTCGTCTAGATCGCCAAACATGTTGATTGTTCTTGAAGGTGGGGTCAGAGACGCTGCGTCCATAATGTTGATTTGCAGGGGTTCTTTAATATTCTCTTCTTCGTCGCTCATGCTTCGTTTTCCTTTTCCGTCTTGGATAAGATTGTTTTTCTATGGTAAGTCTCTAAAAAAGACATTAAAGATTCCCAAGATTCTACATCTAAAGAGTTTTTATATAAAGTGGGAACAGATTGTTGGAGGTTAATAACTGTTTCTTTTTTCCAACGAAGGATATAACCTTCGTCTTCATTCTTAAGAATCTTAAGCTTCTCTTCATCAAAGAATTCGTCATCTAATATTGCTTTATATTTTAAGGAACGAGCATAAACCAAATCTTCAAAGGCACTACAAATTAACTTAAAGGCTATAATTTTAATATCTTTAACAAATTCAGCTTTGTCGGAAACTCTCATTGCTAATGAGAGAAAAGAATAAATTAATGCACCTAGGACAAACCAGAATAGCTCCCACATCTAAAACCTCACTTTAAGACAATGATATATTATTTATTTTTCTTTGTCAAGAGTCTTTTAGCTACGCGGCGAGCAACTTCGTTAACCAAAGTTTCGTCATCGACAACCTCAATCTCTTCTAATCCGGCGGGTTCTTCTTCTGGCTCTTCTTCCATGTCCAATTCTGCATCCATTTCCATTTCTGGGGCTGCGTCCATGCCCATATCAGGAGCGTCAAGCTCTTCAGGAGCTTCTGCTTCGCCAGCGCCGCGCAATTTCTGTACAACGCCTTCGGCTGCATCGAATGCGGCGACAAGAGAATCAACCTCGTCATCTGTAAGAGTAACTTCGCCTTCTTCGCCTTCTAAAGCTTCGGGGGCTTCTAAGGCTTCAGGAGCTTCTTCGGCGCCTAAATCAAGCTCAAGCTCTTCTTCGCCACCAGCCATGGGATCTTCTTCCATATCCATCTCTAGGGCTTCTTCCTCTTCCTGCACAACTTCTCCATGACCTCCGAAAAAAGAGTCTGTTAAAGGTGCGATTTCTGCTAATTTCATAAAACGTCGAACGGTACCTTCTTCTAAAAGGGTTTTTTTGTTATTGGCCATTTGTCTTCTCCTTAAAACAAAGTTCTAGATGTGTGGGAACATCTCTAGCTTATTCATTGTAATAATTAGTACTATCTTTGGTAAAAGCTTTTTTTCTCATCTTTTGTAGGGCAGCTTTTTCTAATTGAGTTATTCTTACATAAGAAAGGTTCAACCTTTTACCCACTTCTTTTAAAGTCATAGCTCCATTTTTTTGTACTGCTATCTCTGTACAATTCAGATCTTGTCTATAGTCAATCCATTTCCGGCAACTTTTCTTCCGGCAAGATTTCTTTTTCTTTACACACTCTTCTGCACAATTATTCATAGTTCTCCTTCATCTTCTATTAAATCAAATATATTTTCAATATCGTTCGGGTTTAGGCCAAAACGATTAATAACCTCTTGTTCTTTTTTACGAAGTGCTTTTGTCTTTTTTAAACGAAACTTTCTGGCCAGCATGCTGCTTTCTTTTATTTTATTAACAAAGGGCATTAAGTCTGGATCTTCCGACAAATAAGCTTTGACATATTCATTAAAAAACCAAAACTTAGTTACATCATCAAAATTCAGCTTTACTGTTAGACTAGCTGCGAGGTGGCCCAAAGATGGAAATTGAATTATCTTCGCATCTTCCGGAAGTAATTTTTTCTTTTTCATTTAAGTAAGATATGAGTTTGACTTTCTACTAATCCAGCGTTTGTCTGCTTAACAAATTTTGCGCAAGATTGTAATTCTGCAATATTTTTGCAGCCAGAATAAGATAGTCCCGATGCGATTCCAGTTCTTAAAGAAGACAAGATATTATCCACTGTGCCTTTATATTCGACGAAGGTGCTTATACCTTCATCAGAAGAAAAGGTTCCTTTCCAATCTTCTTGTGCTTTTCTGGAGGCCATTCCTTGGTAAATTTTATATTTTTTACCTGCGGGCGATGTTTGTACTGCTCCCGGCGTTTCTTCTGTGCCGGATAATAGCGAACCTAACATTACAAAATCTGCGCCAGCGGCAATGGCCTTAACGATATCTCCGCTTGTTCGGACACCGCCGTCAGCAATTATATTGGCATCTCTATCAGACATTGAGCAATCGATTATGGTCTGTAGGCCCGGAATTCCATGACCAGTTTGTGTTCTGGTGCTGCATATGCTGCCGCCGCCGATATTACATCGAACGCTATCTGCGCCCCAATCAGCTAAATCATTGAATCCCTCTAGTGTGGCTATGTTTCCTGCGATAATGTGAATTCTGTCGTCAAAAGTGAGACGAAGCGCTTCTAAGGCCTTTTTCATAAGAATGTGGTGGCCATGGGCGATATCAATACAGATTACATTTACCCCAGCATCATATAATGCAGTGGCTCGCTCTTTGAAATCCCCAGTAACCCCGACGGCGGCGCCGATATATTGCGCTGATATGGTGGCGGCCTGACTTACTAACTCTACTTGTTCTTCAATTGAGTTATAACGATGAATAATGCCTAAGCCGCCTGCGGCAGACATTGCTGCAGCCATTTTGTCTTCAGTAACCGTATCCATCGGAGAGGAGATGATAGGAAGGGATAAGAAAATGTTGGCATCCATAGACATTCCGATATTTACAGCAGAACGACTTTCTATGTTTGAATACTGTGGTACTAAAAGCACATCGTCATATGTGAGGGTCTCTCTAAGCTTCACGTGCATGTACCGGGATTCCTTTGATTGTCTCTATGTTTTCTATATTTTGTTCTTCTACTTCTTTAATGAGTTTCTCGAGATACCATTTTGCTTTCTCTAAGTCTTTTAGGGATTGACCCTTGTAGGGGTGGCGTGTAATGTATTTAATGATATTGCTTTCCGGATAGTCCATTTTCCAAGAGCGAATATATGTAAAAGTTTCAATGGCTTGCTCGCCCATCCAATTGATATTATAATGAGAGGGTTTGTTAACTTGATCAGACATTATGCTTCCACCGCCCAGCTTCCATAATCTATGTTAACGTCTTCTTCTTCTAATACGTCGACCATTTTTTCCCAATCCGGGGTATTCTCCTGATAGTCTTCGAAAAGCACATATGTTTTATCCCATTCGAAACCATTCATAGAATGAAGCTCGGCATTTCTTTCGAATTGAAAGCTTTCTATTTTATCTGGGTAGATGCCATATTTTTCTTCAAACGCTGAACAAAACTGTTCGTAGTCTCCATTATCTTCGAAGTCCATATATTCCTCTAATAGTTCTAAAGTTTCAGCTAGCTCTGAATCAATTACAAAGCCTTTTCGTTCTTGTGGTTTAAGCTCCATTGTTTTTCTCCTTATTATATTCTTTAATTAAGCTAATTGCGCTTTCCCAGCAATTAGGGCAGTACAGGTGTACTTTTTCTTCTTCCTGTCTTACTACTACATTCCACGTAGCTACATCTTCTCTATTAAGTTTATCAAAAGATTTATCACATGTCAAGCACTTATCACCCAAGTCACCCATTAAGGCAACCTTTGTGGCCATTTCCTTTTCGGCTAGCTTTTTTGCTTTGTTACCTTTCTTTCTACTCAGTGTTCTTTTTAATGATGACATGTACACTCCACACAGCAGCAATTCTCGCATGCAGTTGATATTCTTAAACTTTCTAGTTGGCCGCCAGCCATCCAATTTTGATCGCATTTACCCTTTACACCGGGAACTGCGCCGGATCCGGACCATTGCCAAACTGTCCACTCACCCCATTGTTTAACTGGTCTCTTTGGTTCCGTGCCGCTATTATATGAAGCAACCCACAGTGGATATTCAAATAATTTCTCGAGGTCGGCTTCAAAGCCTTTTTTCAAGAAAAGATCGTATGCCCAGCGAGCAGTATAAATTAAGGGTCTCACCTCTAATTCTGTTTCTACAACTTCTAGCCACTTTAGACACCACTCAACATTATATTGGTCGTCTGTCTTCATCCCCTTTTCAACATCTAGCGTAGGGATTAAATCGCCAGCGTTAAAGCCGACTTTGCTAGCAGCATTCAAAAAGTGATCGGCTTCGCGTTCGGCGTCTTTAATACCGGCGTCGGAATCAGGTCGACCAAAATGGTAGAGTCCTGTTATAATATTGTTTTCTTTAGCGCCGTTGGCTCTTTCTACAAAGTTACGATTGACGTGTGTCTGCCCTTCAGTCGCCTTCACCCATGCATATTTAACATCGTTTTCAGAGGCGGTTTTCCAATCGACAGTGCCGTTCCATGCGCTTACATCAATACCATGGTAGACTTCAATTCCTAAATGGCCAAGAGTTTGAGGACCGGCGATTCCATCGATATCTAGGCCATTGTGCTGTTGATATTCTCTAACTGCGCGTTCTGTTTTTGGGCCGAATTGGCCATCTTCGCCAATCGGTAGTTTACTCTGAAGTCGTTTAACTTCTTGCCCTTCATCACCTTTTCTTAAACTGTATTTAAAAGACATGTTTTCTCCTTTCTAATCCTCTAAACTAAAATATAACTGCAGAAGCATCAACAACACAAAACCCATTATCAATGGTTTTTCAAAAGTTAAAAAATTCATTAACGTGTGCCGGTTGAGCCAAAGCCTCCTTCGCCTCGTGAAGTGTTTTTATTAAACATTTCTTCACTGGTCTCTTCGATGTCGCAAACTTCTATAGGAATTAGAACGGCTTGAGCGATTTTATCGCCAGCCTTTAAATATTGAGTTTTCCACCCTATGTTGTGTAAATTTACAAACAATTCGCCCGTGTAGCCACTATCAACTACGCATGCGCCAATAACTAGTTGACGTTTATGCGCAATTCCCGATTTATTTTTTATTTCTAACATATAATTTGAAGGGAACTCAACTTTAATACCTGTGGAGAGTAACGCCGACTCTCTAGATGGGACTGGGAATCCCATAACGCTGACTATTTGTTCTTGTATTTCATCGTTGGGGCAAAAGTACAAATCCATTCCAGCATCGGTTGAATGTGCTCTTTCAGGAAGCTTTGCGTTTTTTCTAAGGCGAACAACTTTTAATTTCATTAAATTTGAATTCTCCTTGACTCATTTAGATAGAATACCATTATAAGATAATGTTTTTTATTAGTCAAGTAATTTATCCTAACATTTTCCACTGACCTAAAGAATTTGTTGAGAAGCCCCATTGCTCTTCAAACTTAAGTCTTGCCATGTAAGGTCTGTTGATAAATATTTTATCTTTTCGCGGGTTGACTCCCCAGCACCTAATATCTACCATAGCCGAATTTGTGTCCAAAGTCTTGACGACATAATAAGCTCTTCCCTTCGCTGTCTTTCTTTTTATAACTTCGCGAGGAATAAACCATGCAATTCCTAAATCCTTATCAAAGTTGGAAAGCGTAGGAATGCAATTGAATTCGATTCTCTGCAAGATGTCTTCGCGAACTACTAAATCAAATGGGTATATTCCACTGATGTTTACTTTGTTTTCAATGTATTCATCTCTTGTAAAATCTTCAACATCTTTATTCTCTTCTATGTTCTCGTTCAATTTCTTTCTGGTCTTAGGTCTATTATCAGCGATTGATAGCCAAAAGTGCTTTAAATTGTTAAACCTTTCGTCCATTAAGCTGCTTAAAGCTCCCACACGAGCTAACACATCTAAAGCTTTTTTATTCAATTTGGAATAGATAATTTCCTTATTATAGAGAAGATCTTCAACGGTGTTAAAAGGTCGGTGCGCAATAATCTGCTCAATCGCTTTATCACCCAATCCTTTGAGTGAAGTCAAAGGCTGGATTAATCTTTTGCCGTCGTCAGAAATTTCCCACACCACGCCAGATTCATTTATATTAACTGGCTCAATTCCAAATCCTTCTTTTTTAGCAATATTGATAGCTCGTTCTTTTCTGCTCTCAGGCTCTTTATCTAAAAAGCTGGCCATCCATTCGGAGGGGTAATAATTTAGCAGCCAAGCGCATTGGAAAGAAATAATAGAATAGGAAACAGCATGAGACTTGTTAAAACCATAACCGCTGAAATACTCAAACCTTTGCCAAATCTTCTCAGCTTCCTTCTCCGGTATTCCCTTAAGTCCACAACCTTCGATGAATTTTTGGTGGATGGCTCTTTTCTTCTCATTTACTTTTCCGGTTCCTTTTTTAGTTAATAGCTTTCGAAGAAGATTTGCTTCGTCCAAGCTGATGTCTTTGCCGAGTTTGTGAGCCAGTAAAGCAATTTGCTCTTGGAAAATCAAAAATCCGTAAGTTTCTCTTGTAACTTCTTTAATAATGTCGTGGCCATATGTAATGTTATGCGGATTTTCCTTTGCCTCTACATAAAGCTCATGTACATTTGCTGAGAGTGGACCGGGACGGTAAATACTAGTGATAGCTGAGATATCAACTATGCTTTTTGGCTTTGCTCTCTTACAAAAGCTTTGCGCGCCCTTTTCAGTAAATTGGAATACTCCTGCCCACTTTCCCTTATGAAATATGTTATCATAAACTTTTTGATCTTTAAGATTAATCTTGTCTGGATGTAAATTATCTTTATAATATGCTTTTATATCTTCAAACGTTGGCTCTGTAACGCCATGATGTCTTTGGAGAATGTGGTATATTGCGCCTTCAATCATCTTAAGTGTGGAAAGACCTAGAATATCAAATTTAATAAAGCCCATTGGTTCCAGATGGCGAACATTTTGTCCTTCTGACCAAGGAGTCTGTGTAATACCTCCGCTATTAATCAATGGCATATATTTGTCCAAGTCTTCTCCAATCACAACGCCACCAGCGTGTCTGGAAATTGATCTAACTTGGCCATAAAGAGTATTAACGTGATCTGCTACTGTTGGATAGCGACTTAAGAAGCTTTTGAGAGAGTCAGAGAATTCCATTACCTCATCGAATGTAGGAGTATATACACCGGCTTTGATACCGTGTTTTTGTTTTGCTCTAGGCATCGCTTCATAAATCATCTTTGAAGTAACGTTGTTTACTTCTAAAAATGGGATATCGTATAGTTTTGCGATGTCTTTAATTAAAGAGCGCAATTGTAAGGTGTTGAAGTTAGAGATTGGAACAACTTTGTTTTTTCCCCATTCCTCCGATAGTTGCTCTTTCAGTTCCATCGGGTTTGATACGTCATAGTCAATATCCGGATAATCTGTTGCATCCTTTCTTAAGAATCTCGAAAACAGAAGGTTGTATTTGATTGGATCGATCTGAGTGATTCCGAGAACATACGCCACTAAAGAGCCTGCTGCGCTTCCTCTTCCCGGGCCAGTTATCTGTACTTCATTTGCTTTATCAGCAATTGCTTTCATAGTTAAAAAGTATTTGCTGAATCCTCTCTCAGAGATGACCTCCAACTCTTCCTTTAATCTAGAAACATATTCTTGCTCCTCTTGTAAATTGAAGTCTCTTAAGCCCTCAATACAAACCGCTGTTAGTGCGCTATCCGCTGTGTGACCTGCAGGTACCACAAATTCAGGCAGACGGACAGTGTTGTCCGGTAGAAAGCTCTCAATTCGATTGTGGGCGATATAATGTGTTTCTGTAATACTTTTCATTACCAAATCATCATCATATTCGGCTTCACATTCTTTTGAATAGTTCTTGTATGATTCCCACATTTGCTCGCCATTCTTTGGATATAGCTCATAGCCAATCTCATCAAGACCGGCCGGAAGCTCAGAAGACATCCATCTTGGCATACCGCCTTTACCTAGCCATCCTAGTCGTTTATAAAGCTCACGATCTTTCCAAGCTGTTGGAGATGGATAATGACTATCTGCTGTGGAAATAAGTTTAAATCCGCACTCTTTGGACGTCCGAATAATATATTGATTTAGTTCGTGTTGTTCTGGGATATTGTTCCATTGAAGTTCGCCGTACCATCTGTCTCCAAAGATGTCTTGCATTTTCTTGGTCGTGTCGCGCATTGCTTTCATTACAGCATCGGGGCCATCATCGCGATTTTCCCAATAATTACCAGCATATACGCCACCTAGACAAGCGCTAGATGCGATCACCCCTTCGCTATGTTTTTGAAGCAATTCATAATCAACACGGGGAAAGCGATAAAAGAACTCGGAAGAATAAGAATCCGAAACCAGCTTAAAAATATTATTTAACCCTGTTTGGTTTTGAGCCAGCAAAATCAGATGGTGTCTGCGATTAAGGATATTCTTAACTGATTGTTTCGAGGCACCTTCGTCTTCCACTGTTGTAGCTGAACGAGAAGTATCTAGGCTCTTTTTAGCTTTCTTATCTTCTTTTGCCTTTTCATACTCTTTGCGCCAGTCTTGCATACTGGGGAGAAAATAGGCTTCCACTCCAAAGATGGGCTTAAACTCTTTTCCTTCGGCTTGCATCTTTTTTGCGTGCAGCACTTGCCATGATAAACCGTTTTGATTGCCGTGATCAGTTAAGGCCAAGGCATCGCTTCCATTGCTATAAGCATAGTCCATATGTTCTGCGGGATATCCTAGGCCATCAAATAGCGATCCCACGCCGCTATGTGCATGTAAACCCACAAAGGGTATTTTATTGTTCATTCTCGTGTTCCTTATCTTCTTTTTCTACGTCAACCCCAAGAGGCAACCATTCATTATATTTTAACAGAAATTCTGGTGGTTTGTCAAGTTTATTCTCGCTCCCCAGCCATTTTTTTAACCCTTCCCAATTGGATACACCATAATACCATGGAATGTCTACTAAATAAGGTTCTTCGGTCGACACTTCGCTAAAAACATCGTCGTGAGTAAAATAGCGTCCGGTATAAGATTCTGCTGCTGGAATCGCTTTTCCCTCATAATCTCGCGAAGTTGTTTCTTCTTTTCGAAATTTGTTTCTGCATCTTTTAAAGTCTGCTGCATCGAAAGTAAAAGGAAGGTAGAGTCCGTCGCGATAGGTTTTTTCTTCATAAGCCAAAGCAAATGCGTGATGTGAGCGAATCTTCGAACGATGATCTCCCATATAATAAGGTGTATACATCCCATAAGGGAAAGCAACAAAATACTTATCTGGACAGGACCACCGGCTTAATTTACGACCTACACGATATGCGACGTTTGCGCCAGTAAGGATACTCCAAGCCAAACAATCTCTTCTGTCGGCATCTTTAGGAAGTGCTGCAACATAATAAATTGAAATTTCTCTTGTTTTTGGCTTACCGCTGAAATGTAATTCATGATAA